>JAABUL010003141.1_pt1 | contig 25240 bp, 18 predicted proteins | sample 5559151 | NCBI WGS metagenome assembly JAABUL01 (sample SAMN10711876, study PRJNA513368) | rock metagenome | isolation source: Antarctica rocks | place: Antarctica: Victoria Land, Pudding Butte sud | reverse complement strand
ACAACGAAAAGTCACAAAACGCAGATGACGAGCAATTATACACGATTGAGCGAGAATTAGCAAAAGTTATGCTAAATTCTGAGCAAAAAGTTATTATCGTCGAAGACTTTAATGCACATCATAGCTGATGAAACGCAAAAATTTCAAACTCTATTAGAACGAAAGCGTTAATAAAGTGGGTAAATTTACATAAATGCGACCTGATTAACACTTCTGATATAGACACATATCACAGCTATTCAGATCAGTCAAGCTCAGTACTTGATTTAGCATTCGCATCAAAGAATATGCGCAATCATATCAAGAATTGACATATAGACGAGAACGCAGACACAGAATTCGATCATGAAGTAATTCTATTTACAATAGTTACGGAAAAAGTGAAGTTGGTCGAAAATTCGCTGAACGCGTCATACAATCTGCAAAAAGTCGACTGAAAAGACTTTGATGAGCATTTGCAAAAGACGAAAGACAAAATGATAGTCAAGATGCAAAGAATCACGAGTTTAGAAGCAAAAGCCATTTATTTGACTGAATGCATCAAGAATACAGTAGAATTATTCGTATCTAAACAGCGAATATGCGCAAAATCAAAACCCTGATGAAACAATGAGCTCATCGAAATGCGAAAGGCGCTGTCGTCAAAAAAGCGAACCTGAAAAAGATGCAGAAATGACGACGCATGAGCAGAGATAGTGCAAATGCGAAATTCGTATCATGATGCAATAAAGCTGATCAAAAACCAATTCTGAACCAATTTTTTGAACAACGTCGAAGGGAAAGAAGTGTTTCAGACCTACAAGTTCACTAAATCACGTCTAATCGAGAAGCTACCCTCGATACAAAACTCGCAAAAAGAATTGAAGATTGAATTCAATGAAAAGTGCGAGACATTTCTGAAAGCAATGTACTCATCACCATCGAAAATTCAAATCAATGAAGAATTACTATCAAACGAAAGTATACAGTGACCAAGAGTTATCGAAGGGAAAATCAAGCACGCTATTAACTTCTCAGCACCCAGAAAAGCATTCGAATCAGATGATATGTCATTCGCAATCATACAGCGAGCGTACAAAACTATATCGAAAATCTTCAATTTAGTGTACTCAGATTTGATCGAAAACGACTATCATTCGAAGATATGACGCGAAGGCACGGAAATTATTCTGAAAAAACCAGACAAATCGAATTATTCAATTTCGAAGGCATACAGAATTATTACGCTGCTAAACTGTTTAAACAAAGTAGCAGAAAAAATAATAGCAGTGCAACTGTCTTACACAGCTGAAATTAACGATAAACTGCTGAATTTTGATCAAATGAGAGGCAGAAAACAAAGATCAGCTATAGACGCAGTACTAAACCTAGTACATGATGCGCAAATGGCGAAAAGTCGAGAAAACACGCTTATCTGCCTACTTCTAGATGTCAAAGAAGTCTTTGACCATGTTGCGTTGAAACAGCTGGTCAAAATATTGATTAAATTGAAAATATCAGTCAATTTAATCAATTGAGTAAAATGTTTCTTACAAAATCGAGTTATTGACTTAGCATTTGACGACGAACGTCAGAAACCAAAGAAAATAAGCACAGAAATATCACAAGATTCATCTATCTCGCTCATTTTATTTCTAATTTATATTCGATATCTGTTTTCAAAGATTCGCGCAAAGTTCGGAAATTTACAGTCACTCAGCTATATTGACGACGTGACGCTATACATTGAGGGAAGAAATATTGACAAGAATGTGAAAATACTGGAAAACGCAGCAAAAATCGCTTTCACATGAGCTGAGAACAACGCAGTGCAATTCGATGACTCGAAATCTGAATTGATACACTTTGAAAGTCACAAGGCGACATTCAACCAAATGATTATTCTACTCAATAACACGATCATAAAATCAAAGACATGCGTACGATGACTAGAAGTCTGACTGAATCGAAAGCTCAACTTCAAAGTTCATGTGCAAACGAAAATCGCGACAGTCACAAGAACGCTACACTCGTTATTTAGATTAATGAATAGCGAGTGAAAACTAAATGTCAAATCAGGAAAGCAGTTATACCTGGCATGCGTCACGTCTATTAGCGATTATGGCGCCGAAATATGGTGAAATAATCAAAAAAGCTACTTAGTCAAATTTCGCAAACTGCAAAACGCTGCATTACGAAAAATTCTGGGTGCGTTTCGAACATCATCGATAGAGGCTATGCAAATAGAAGTCGAAATCTCGTCGATGAAGATGCGATTAGATCAAAAGTGCAAGAACTATGCAATTTGAATAGTTGAGTTACCGAAAAAACACTCTATCAGGAAAAGAACATCTATTTCGTACCCATCTCAATACTCTACCGAATTGAACCTAGATCTGAACGCATCGAAATATCTGAACTGAAACGAGACGAAGAAGAACTTATCTTGAAAAGTCAAGAAGTGCAAAGACAGACTCACGCAGATATATCGAATATTGAACAAAGTGCAAAAAACACTGAATTCAATAAAAGAAATCGAAATTTCTCACTTCAAGAAATCGTGAGGTCAAGAAATTGAGCATTTAGCAAGAATTCAAACCGAATTTGCAAAAAGCGAAACTTGCGAAACGGTCAATTCGCACTACAAGAAATTAGAAAGAATTACCAAAAAGACGAAAAACATAGTGATGTATATCGACGCATCGCAAATCCGGAAAAAGATAGCAGAGATCGAAACAGAAACTGAAACAACAGTGATATTCACGCATGAACTCGTCAGATACAGCAAAGCGACAAGCGTTTACGACAAAATAACCACAACGAAAGCGAAACTGCAAGCTATTAGCGATGCAATCGCAATATGCAGCGAAAAAGCACTCAAAAACAGCGAAATTTGAGTGTACATGAACAGTCAAATGACTTTGCAAAGACTAAACGCAAAGAGCAACGTCAATGCGAAGTTATTCGATGACATACGACAAAACTTGACCAATTTACGTCAAAATCAGTGTCAAATTCGCATACAGTGAATATCGAGTCGCAAGAGCATTATTGGGAACGAAAAAGCAGATCAATTGGTCAAAAGCGCTGCTCAAGAATTACCAGTTATCGACAACACGAAAGCAATCATCATAAGCTTCGTCAAAAAGCAAATTTGCAAAGAGGCGAAATTACAATGGTTAAATGCCTGGAAAAGCAGCATCAAGAAGGGAAACCAGTATCAAAAGCACATATCGGATGTGAACCTAAGTCATAAATCACTAAAAGAGATGAGGAAAATCGATAGACTAACGTTTTCAACCTTTATTCAGCTGAAAATGAGACATGGCTATTTCAAGAGCTATTTGCATAGATTATCAGAGAATAATTCGAACAAATGCTATGAAATATGCAATGCGAGGCAAACGCCGAAGCATTTACTGCTGAACTGCAGGCATTATAGAGCAGAGCAGATAAAGCTTAAGGAAAAAGCTCAGCTCAAAAACACAGACACTATATTGACACTGTTCATCACCAAAATTGGAAGAATCGCAACACTAGAGTATTTGAAAAATACTCGAATTGCGACGAGAAAATGACTATTAGGAACGAAAGAGTAGAACGCGAAGAGTGCGAAAGAACAAAGAAAAACGAAAGTACGATGACGAGGGTTGAGGGAGAGCGCTTGTATGCGCAAACTATCGATGTGATTGACCAACGAAAAGATATAAAGCAGCGACTTTGGCCAGGTTACATGTAACTTAGCATACATACAGCGCCTAGACAGTGTCATAGTCATAGACTGCATGCACTTAATGAAGAAATAAAAAATAAAAATCAATGAGTCATCTTTTTATGAGAGAAAATTATTGATCGCAATTCTTGCAAGTGAGAATGAAGACAGATCATCGTTTGACAAAGAAGTCATCAAAGTTCATGACGTGCAATGTAGACTCAACTTGTTGTTAAAATCGAAGAAAAAAAATAAAGATATTAAATAGATTGACGAGTGAAGTGAAAAGAATTTAATCTCATCAGTAATGATGAAAGTTTATGCGTTCTTCAACGCAATCAAGTGTGTTTATTTGTTCATTCTTTTGAAAACTTGTAGTAGACTGTTGACTTGATGTGAGTGCTTATTTATCTTCTTGTAAGATGCGTAGTAAGCTGTTGAATTTCACTGAACTTCTTTAAGTCAATGTACTTATTTGTCTTCTTGTGAGATGTGTAGTAAGTGATCGCTGATTGCTCATTTGAATAGATTTCATATTGAGTTGCTGAGCATCAAATGCTTAGAGTGTTTCAACCTAATTACGTTGAAAGCTTCTTGCTAATTGAGCTCATAATTTATTGAAAGAATAGAGCAAACAGTATCACATATGATGAAATTTATCTAGATTGTGAAGAGAAGTCACAGACTGCTCTATTTATATACTGTCACGCATGACAAAGTTGCGACATGCAACTTTACTTCTAACGCTAGTCTAAAGAAAGCTACTAGAAATAAGTCTGACTGAATTCAGACTGAATTCAGAGCTATCACAATAAGTTGTTAGAAACAAGTCTATCATTGCACTTCTCAACATTTTCAAGCATTCTTTGAATTCACTTTTATCAACGTTGTATCAATGCAAATTGACGTTGTATTCTTTTCAATTGACATGATACTGAAGTCATTTGTCTCATTCGTAATGTTTGAAGTTCAAAATGTTCTTTACTTTTCATTCATCTTCATCTTTAATGACTATAGAATTTAATGACTTATTACGTTGTTCTTTTAATGAATTTTAAGAATTCAATCATAACAGATTCAAGAAAAATTCATTGTGAATCTTCATTATTGATGATAATTTCAATCAATATGCTTCTTTTATCATGATGAGAATCTTAAAAATTTTTAACATCTTGTCATTTAGCTTCTTGAACAATCTTGAAGTAGTGATGTTTCTTAAGTTCAGAAACATTCTGTCATTTACTTTGTAAATCATTTTCTTTCAATGCTTATCAATTCATTTCTTCATTATGACTCTGACTTTTACTAATGCTTGCTTAATCAATGTTAGTGATTATTTTATATGCTTGAAGATATCTTTCGCTTTGCTCGCTTCAATTCTAGCGCAAGTAATTTTATATTTCATTGAATTCAAGTTAAAACTCATATAAGAATGAAAGTTCTTATTCAGAAAGAATGCTAACTATTCAATTGATGATGAAACAGCATTGTTATCAATGAATTCAGTCATGAATAATCAGATAAATTAGTCATCTTGCATGTATAAACAATAACTTTGTAAGTATCATTTTACATCTTGATTAACTCTTTCTATCTGATCATTGATTTGTAAATGATAGTCTGTAAACAGTTTCATCTTGATGCTGAGTTTCAGATATAAAGACTTTCAAATAATGAATATAAATTGAGAATCACGATCAAATACTATTGATCTCAATAGTTTATGAGTATGAAAGACTCATACTAACAGAAGCTTGATTGTTTACTCTGCTGTGATTTTTTCGTCATCTGATTAACAAGAAATATAGTGATATTCTTTGAATAATCTGTTCACTATTGTCAGAATTGCATTACTTTCTTTACTTTCTAATAAATTGATAATAAAGTTTAAGAATATTTTCTTTCATCATTACTTAAGTATGAGTAATGACTTCAGCAGTTCATTGATTCGATCTTTTAATATCTTTGATCTACAATAAATGTAATAGTTTCAAATGTAATATTTAATTGTAGTTTTCATCTTAGATTAGCAGTATGATCGTTTAAGCAAGTTTAACATTCAATTCATGTCAGAATGATCATTGATCAAAAGATCATATGCTTTTCATATCAATCAAGTAATCTCTGACTAAGAAACTTATAGTTTATCATCTTTTCAAAGTACTTCATCAAGTACTTGACAGTTGTCTAGATCAATATCTTGACAAGTTCTTCAATTCTGTTTAATAACTGTTCAAATATTAATACATAGTTAATTCATTCAATTTTCAATCATGATTTAATTCTGAATAGAAATTATCTCTTTGATTGAATTCTAATTAGCTTTCAATTAAAGTTTTGCATCTGAGTCAGATTCTTGATCAGATTCTTGATCAGATTCTGATATGTTGATTGATTGCAGATTGAATTTGCTTTCAAACAGTAGCATTTGATGCTAATATAGCTTTCAATCATCATTCACTTGAACTGACTTGACATTAAACATTCAAGTTAGCGCGTCAACTTTCAGATTCTGTTTTTCTGATTGATAAATAATCTTGAAGTTATATTCAGATAACTTCTCAGTTTATTTAACTTGTTATTGAATCAGTTCTTTGCTAATCATAAAGTACTTTAAATTTAGATGATTGATGAAGATCTTGATTGAAATATCAGTATATTTCAATTTGAAACATCAATGTTTCAAGCAGCAAATAATAGTCAGCAGTTCTTTATCATAAATCTCGTAGTTACATTCTGCAAGAATCATGTTCTTACTATAAAAGATCACTGAATGTAAAATTTCTTCATCATTATATTGAGACAATACTTCATTATTTACATAGTTGAAGAAGTCAGTTTTCAGAATAACTTCTCTGATTGAGTTGAAATGCTTCAGAATGAGAGCTGTTATCATTTGTTACTTCAATTCTTCAAAGATTATTTGACAGATTTCTGTTCATTCAAAGAAAAGATTTTTCTGAGTTAACTTCATCATGAGTCAAGTGATCTTTGAAAAGTTCTTTATGAATCATCAATAGAAATTGCAGAAGTCAATAAAGATTTGCATATGCATTAATGAATGCAGCATCTCTCAGCTTCAAATCACATCTACTTTTCAAGAATTTATTTGCAAATCATTAATAAATATTAATAATTCAAGAAACAAGATTTCTTGAATCTTGAATTCACATTTGTCAATGTTTATCTGCAGATCAACTTTATGAAGCTTGTTTAACACTTCTTTCACATAAGTTTTATGTTCTTTCAAGATTTTACTATAAATGAGAATATCATTCAAGTATGTCTGACAGAACTTATACAGATAGTTGAATAATACATTATTGATATAATGTTGAAAGAACGCAGATTTATTAGTTAATTCAAAGAGCATCATTCTATACTTGTAAATGTTGAAGAAAGTAACAAAAGTAGTTAAATTCTTGCTTTCTGAGCTTATGTGAAGCTTATTAAACGCGATAATAATGTTGAATTGAGTCAGATACTTACTGTCTTGAATTCAAGCTAATACTTTGTCTATCAAAAGTATTGAATAATGATCTCTTTTAATCAGAGCATTCAGTTTTCAATAGTTCATGCAAAAGCAAAGACTATCATCTTTCTTTTTGATAAATAGTATTGACGAAGTGAAAGAAGCTTTGCTGAGTGTGATGAACTTTTTTTTCAAATTCTCTTTTAAATACTCTTTGATCTTCTGCAGCTTGTGATTCAACATAAAGTACAGTTGACTTTTAAAGAGTTAACTCTCTTCTTTTAATTCAATCTTATGATCATATGATTGATGTAAAGACAACTGCATTGTCTTTTCTTTATTGAAAACATTCAGAAAGTCATGATAGACTATTGAAAGTTTCTTCTTCAGTTCATTCAATGACATGACAAAGATCATTTCGTTCAGTTTCATAAAATCTTCAACTAAGTTAAGTGCTTTATTGATTTCACTAATAGTCAATAAAAAGATTTTGATCTTTTTATTCTTGACTAAAGTTCAATAAACAGCAACTTTAATCATGATAATATTAATGATTTTCTTTATCTCAGTTGACTAAAAGAAAGAAAGTTGATCAAGATCAACTTGAGTGCTTTGCTTTACTATGAAAGCAGATTCAATGAATTGATTCACTAATTTTGAGTTTGTAAATCACTTTAAGATGATCATCAACATAATAATCAGCTTTAAGTTCTTTCATTTCATTTTGCAAATCTTGCTTGACTCAAATCTGTAAAATTCTGATTGACTGCTTGCTTTTAAAGTAACAGATTTTAAGATTCAAATATTCAATGAGAATATTAATTAATCATTTGCAAAGTTTATTAAAATTTGATTTCTTTTTAATCAAAGATTTTCAAAGATTATCTTATGCTGATTTAGACAAGTTATTAATAAAAACATCATTTCATTTTTATATTCTTGTATCATGATTGATGTATACAAAGCATGCGTAATTGATCTTTGATCAAGAGTTTCATTATACAATTAAATTAACTTCAATTTTGACAGTAATATTGATTAAATATCAAAGCATTTACATAACTTTGACATCAAGATTTCATCAATGAACATCATGTCAGTAGCATTGATGTTGAATGTTGATCAAAGCAAGAGATTGAAATATTTTTTTTAAATTACTTAAAATGATGTTGATAATGAATGACTTGAAATCAAAAAAGTCATCAGACATGCTGATAAAGCAAGATATGAATGTATCATCTTTAATCATTACTTTAATGAAGACAGATCATTTTTCAAATTTGCAGTAATTTCATGCACTTAAGTTATTTTAAAACATTCATATGCTTTATGTTTTATCTTTTTGCATTTGAAGCAAAGTTCTCTCTTCATCAACTTTTTCTTGCTGAGATTGAAACTCAATATTCTGAATTTCTTTCATGAAGAGACTGATGACATGAAATGAGCAGAATGTATAAATACAGTTTTCTACATTATTTGTCTTGAAAAGCAGATTGAAATGATTGTTACAAGCATGCACATTTTTGTTATGAGCATGCACTTCAAGTTAGTCTAACATAAATTATGTTAAACTATCATAAACTAGTATAAAGCTAATGTTGACACGCTAGCAATCTAGCACGTCTTCATAAGTATAAAATCTTCAACGTGTTTCATTTTCTTTCTTCTTTAGCTTTAAACTTCTAGTTAAAATACATTCATATGATTTGCTTTATACAGATTCATAACATTAGTTCAAAGCTTATTAATCTTGCTATTAATATGTAAATGATACAAAATAATTTACATAACTTAAACTTGAAAATTGAAATCAGAAATTTCAACTTCAGTCAGAATCAGAACTCAAAATCAGAAATTTCAACAACAGAATCAGAACAAGGTTTACAACATGTTACAAACATGAATCAAAAGATAAACTCTTTACTGAGCACATCATCAGAATTGAAATCAGCAATTTCAGCAGAATCAGAACTTAAACTCAGAAATTTCAATCAAAATCAGAAATTTCAACAGCAACATCAAAATTTCTTGATCAGCAATTTTCTACTCATAACATGACTAGAAACTCAGCAGCAGCAAGCATGACTCACTATAAACTTCAAAATACTAAAAGAGAATCACTTTTGACACAGAATCAAACAGCATCAGAAGAAGATATGAATGCATCATCTGATATAAAATAAAAGAACATGAATGCATTGTTTTTTAACTACAAAATGATCAAGATCAAGATCGATGCAAAGTTGAATGCTTGAATAATTACTTATGAAGTAGATGACATCATTATCTTTATTCAACATATATATTATCAGCATGACATTGAAATCAAGACTCACAATAATCTGATTTAAATGTTAAATGTCAAAGACTGAGCTAGACTAAAAATACTATCAATATAAAAGACTGATATTATTATTACTTTGATAGAATCTAGATACAAGACAATACATCAGATAATGTATAAGATGAAAGACAAAGAGTGAAAGAAAAGAATGAAAGTTCAACTTTTATATACATGAATTGAGCAGAATCAAGACTAGACAGTAGTTTTATTGACTTAAGATTGCAGAAGTTCATGCACATGACTGAGATGATTGAAACAGAATTGCTGAAACTAGATTAAGATAATGATGACTAAATTAATGACTTGATTCATTGAACTTCAAAACAGATTTAATGAATTGAGATTATTTAAAATATTGATGATTTATGTTCTAAATTAAATTGATGATCTGACATCATGACAGTAACTTTTCTCTTCAAGATTGAGCTTCTGCAAGATGATGAGAAGAAACAAGATGAAATAAGAAAGAATTAAAGATGAAAATTGAAACAAGATGAGAATTGATGTGAATGCATTTTAATATGATGAAGCACAGATGAGACTGAAATAAATCTGAGTCAGATTTGAGTCAGATTTAAGCAAGATGTCTGAATCAAATCTTGACAAGATTTGAAAGATGAAATAAGATGAAATGCATTTTAATATAATGATGCACAGCGAAATTAAAATACATCTGAATCACATTTGAGTCAGATTTAAATGAAATGTTTGAGTTAAATCTAGACAAGATCTGAATCAGATCTGAGCAAGAGAAAGATGAAATGCAGTTTAATGTAATGATGCACAGATGAAACTAGAATACATCTGAGTCACATCTGAATCAAATTTAAACAAAATGTCTGAAACAGATTTAAATAAGATCTGAGTCAGATTTGAGCTGAGTTGAAACAATGAAGATTAAATTTAAAGTTCTTGACATTAACATTGAGACATCATACACGACAGTACATGTGATTCTTCAACAACAGAATTGACGAGATGATATTTATTAAGTGCTTGCTCACAATTATTCAGAAGATTAAAAGACTCTCAAGTAGAAAAGTGATCTTTTCAATTGATGTAATACTTGAGCAGAAGTGAATTATAGCATTTATCACGCTTGAAGTTTAGTATGCTGTTTACATATCAGAATCTTTTGTCATTCTTAATGACAATGAGTTCTTGAAGTTTCTGATGTTGACTTGAAAGAAAGTCACTTGTGATATGATTCAAAAGAATGACATGAAAAATTAAATAAATCTTTATGAATGTTGAAAGATTTAACTTGATGATCAGAGAATTGTTTTCAAAGACACGCTTGATCTTGAAGAGATCAACGTTACAATCATTTAACTTGATAACGAAGTGAGCGATGCTGAGATTGTGAGCATTCAGTCAGACTTCATCTTCAACGAAGTATCTAGAACAAGAATGATGAGAGAGATTAACATTGAATTCGTAGATGATCTGAGCTATAAGCATTTCATCACGTAGATGCTCAGTTAGTTTCTTCATCTTCTTGATAAACTCTTCAACATTGATTAACTTGTTTCAAGCTTAAGATGTAAGATTCTTGAGCAGAGACTTAGAAAACTTGAAGTTTAAACATGAATTCTGATTTAAATTGATCAAGAAGAATGATGTTAAAGTGATTAATGATGATGTGTTATTGATGACAAATTTGACTTCAGAAAGTCACTTAGCTCAGTCATTCTGCATGTAGTTAACGAAGACTTAAAGATAATGCTTTATGACAGCATTAATTCTCTTGATTTGATCATTGATCTCAGAGTGATATGTTGTTAATAACTTAGCATTTATTTTCAGCATTTTACACATATGCTTTCAGACATTGAAGATGAATTGTATATCTTAATCAAACATGAGCATAGAAGCAGTTAATAGCTTCTTCAACTTTCATAGAAGTGATGAGAACTAAATGTCTCATTTTGATAAAATGATCAACAAAGACTAGAACATATTTATATGTGATACTCATGAAGATATTGAGCGATAAAGAATCTACATAGTTCATGAAGATATCACATCAACGATGTTCAAGAACTGAAAGAAAACATAATTATTCTTGAGTTCATTGTTTAGAGAGCTTAAAACGTGTGCACACGTGACAGTTTCATACGAAGCGTTGAACATACTTATAAATGTTTAATCATCAGTAAACTTAATTGATTAGTTCATAGCTTTTTGCTCTTTCTGAATAATCATTGATGACATTATCATGAGCGAGCTGAATGATATGAAGACGTAGTTTATCTGAGTTAAGCACGTACTTTCTTTCTTGAAAGTACAGATGATTTTCGTGTTCTTCACACTCAACTAAAGAGATCTTGTTATGATGTCATGCTTCATTGCAAAGTGCTTTGATTATCTGAGCTGCAAATTTGTCATTGATTTTGACTTACTTTCACAATGTCTGAGTGAAAGTATCAGCAGAATCTTTATCAAGATTCAGAATGTCTTAATCTAGCTGAGACTTGATGTTTTCAACGTTGAATTCTTCAATTTCTAGATTCATGAAAGTTAAAATTTGCAAGAATGCTGAGATAACTGAGAATAAATGTAACTGAACTGAATCTAAAGTGATGATTTGTGACTGAAGCTTCATGACTTTGATGTTGAAGATGTCAAGAGTGAGATTTTCAACAATATTGAAATTTAAAATATGAGTTTTCAGAATTGTTTGATGTTAATATTGATGTTAAGAATTAAATGTATTCTTCTCTTTAAAAAGATTTTCTGAGCGACGTGTTAAAGCATTCAACTTATCATTAATCTTGTCAAAATGATAAGCGATGTAATAGTTGAATCTAGACAGAAACTCACTTCAACAAGCTTGATGATGACTCAACTGCTTAGTTGACATGAAATACTTAAGATTTTTGTGATTCATGATCATCTTGACAGAATAGATAGAGTTTTCAAGCTCTGATCATTATTTCTCGAAAGCACAAACAATGATTTCAAGTTCTTTATTGTAGATTTCATAGTTACACTCGACTGAATTATGCTTCTTCAAAAAGTAAGTGACTGAATGAAGAATTTCTTTCTCATCATACTGAAAGAGAATGTCTTTGAACACATAGTTTGAAGCATCAATTTCTATCACAATCTTGTGATCTGAATTATAGTGACAAAGAATAATCTTGAAAGTGAAGACTTTCTTAAGAATGTTGAATGCAATCTGACATTTCTGAAATCAAACAAAGAGTACATCTTTTCTGATGAAACGAGTGAGCAAAGTAGCTATTTTACTATAGTCATAAATGAATCTTTTATAGAATTTCGTGAAATCTAGAAAACTTTGAACGTCTTTAACGTTGATCAAGATGAGTCAATTGACAATGATGTTTATTTTAGAAGAGTTCATCTTAATTTCTTCAATGATGATTATCAATTCTAAATATGAGACTTAAGTGATGTGAAACTTGCATTTGATTATATTCATCTGAAGATCTGCTTCTTGCAGCTTTCGCAGAATGAGCTTGACATAAATCTCGTGCTCGAGTTTATTGTCAAAATAGATCAAAATGTCATTCAGATAAGCTGTATAGAACTTATTTAAATGTTCACGAAAAGTATTTATTATGATTCTCAATTTATTCTCAATCTATTCTCGACTCTATTCTTGACTCTATTCTCAACTTTATTCTTGATCTATTCTCAGTCTTGACTATCTTTAATCGAGTTTAGTGAGCATTCAAGCTAAAGATGATGTCATCAAGTTTCTGCATCATCTGTGTAAGACATCAATTCTTTCGAGCCTAGCGCAGAGATCAGAAACACATATAAGCTGCAAGTTCTTCTCTGTAGATACTTTTCTTTCTTAGCATTTATCTATTATTTAAAAACACTCATATGACTCGCTCTATGCTGGTTTCTAACAGTAGATAAATGCTAATCAACTTTGCTATCAACATGTAGACAATATGAAATAATCTACTTCTATTCAGAAAATTCGCAAGAAATTCTTTGAATTACTTTCATCAAAATACACATTCAAATTTACTCAAATTTATCAAATCAATCAAATCTATTTATCTATCTTTATCTTTCTCACAATGACACGCGACTTTGAATCAGTCGAGTCATGAACAGCTCGTCTGCTTAGAAGTATTGTTAGTAAACAAGTTTTTCTTATTTCTTTCGATGCTTCAGCGAAATCTCAGAATGTCGCTATCTCATGAGATATCAACATGAGTCAACAACTTTGTCAATGAGCTATCAATCAGTCAGACGAGATTATCAAGATGCTGATTAAGCTAAAAGATCAACGAGACATGACTTTGAAACTCAACAAGCAATGAATCAATCTACAAGTCAATCACATCAAGAGACTTGATGAGCTAAAGACAAATCAAACGACAATAGACACTCAAGAAGAGACTATCATTGAACTATAAAAGAAAGTATTGAGTCTCAAAAAGAAACAGCGTTCAGCTGATCAGTCTTAATCTTGACAGTTTACTTAGTCTTGATCTACTACAAATCATCTATCTCAACAAGATATTGAGTCGCATGCTTCTATTGAGAATCATACTCAACGAGAGACATTTACTAAGTTCATCTCATTCGAAAATGAACGTCATCAATTCTACAAATTTTCAAATTCATTTATATTCATTGATGAAGATGAATTGACTTGAAAAGACTGAAGAAACAAGATGAATGACAAGCTGATTGTCAATGTCAATCAATTCAATGATGAGACTATTTGTATTGTTTACATGATGTCTAGACTAGAAGATGATGCTGCAAAACACATCTTCGCTTGACGTTGTTTTGATTCTTCAAATTCATTCACTTTGATCTACAAGTTATTCAATCATTTGAAAGAAATATATGATGAACTGAATAAGAATTGAAAGTCTTAACGTGAATACAACGCTTTGAGACAAGCAGACAAGTCTTTTAATGTTTTCTACTTCAACTTTATGAAGCTATTCAGCTATCTCGATTATAACAATTGCATCTTGATGAATGATCTTCAGAATAAAATCAATAATCGCTTGCAAAACGCTTTATCAGTCTGTTCAGAGAACTTTACTTCGCTCACTCGCTTAAGAATCTTTCTTCAAGATGTGAATAATAAACAGCGAGTCAACTATCAGCTACGCAGCAAACGTTGCACTGTCATCATCAAAGTCACTGTCGTACCTGACAAACACGTTACTTCATTGTCAGTAACAACTTCAATAACTAATTATGTTAAGTCGACTATCTCTTCTATCTCTGAGTCAGCGAAATCATCAATTATCTGCTACATTTGCAAGACTTTTGATCACTTGTTCAAGAATTGCTCTCAGAACAAAATCAATACTTCTGCTTCTTGAGCTTTCACTTCTTGCCTACATGAAATCATCATTTCGAAGAATAAAGAGAATGAGAAAATGTCTTTTTTCGAAGATAGCGAGGCAAAAAACTAGAGACTTTCATCAAAGACGCGATGAAAAATGTGTTAATTTCTTCAATGATAAGCATGTCAGATGATTCTTTTGCTTCTGAATCTTTGACTACTGAATGTGTACTTTCTAGCAATGAAATTAGTTACTCATTGAAGTCATTAATTGACATTGAAGCTGCTGACTATTCGTTCATTGATGAAGTGATCGCGCAGATTGTTTGTGACTAGTTGCAAATCAAGTCTCTGACTTTGATCAAAGCGAAGTCAATTCAAGAATTCAACGATCATTATGCTAAGAAACTCATTACTCATGTCATCTATTCAAATCTGACTGTTTAAGATCATATGATTAACACAGCTTCTATGTTGATCACTCAATTAAATCAACATCAAATGATTCTTGAAAAAACATGAATGAATAAAATTAATCTAGTAATTGATATGCAAATCGATTTTCTTCGATTTTCGAATTTCAACTCTACTAGTCAGAAATCAATTGCTCTATTCTCAAGCAATAAATCAATCACAAAACGAAAGAGCTTAACTTCTACTCATATACTGAAGAGATTTTTCACTTTCGTTACATCTCAATTCAGTCAAAACAAGAAGTTCATTGAACAGTTAAAACAGCGTGACGCGACTTTGACTAGCGTCAATTCTAAGTCAACGTTCAGTCTGAAATCATTCTCTTTCAGTTCAATGAACATAGCAATGATAGAGACAGCAACATATAAAATGTTAGTCAAACGATCAAACATCAAGATCTTTGCTGTTATCATCTTGAAAATCGATTGACTTATAACTACAGTCAAAAACAAGTTTGAAGAAGTGAATCTGCATGAGCTTTTTCACGCTGAAGCTCTTGAGCAAGTCAAGATCAAGCTTCTCTCTGAATATCATGACTATCTAGATGTTTTCGATCGAGCAATAATCAATCAGCTATCATCACATCATTTCTACGATCACAAAATTGAGTTGATTGATGAAGAAACATTCTCTTGAAGCAGACTTTATCAGATGTTCGATCACAAACTTCAGAAGATAAAGAAGTATTTGATTAATCATTTAAACAAAGAGTTCATTTTCTTCAGCTTTGCATCATACATCTCGCTCATCTTGTTCATTGAAAAGAAAGACGATAGTTTGCGTTTCTGCGTCAATTACAGAAAGCTCAATGCTTTGATCAAATGAGATCACTATTCTTTGTCATTGATAGACGAGATTCTCACTCGTATACAAGAAAGTAAGTATCTGACTCGATTGAACATCATTGTCGCGTTCAACAAACTATGCATGCACTCAGATAGCGAAGATTTGACTATCTTTATTATCTTCTTCAACTCATACAAATATCATGTAATGCTCTTTGAATTAATCAATGAATCTGCGTTCTATCAACACTATATGAACGATGTGTTGTTCAAGTATCTACATCAGTTTTGTCAGATCTATCTAGATGACATTATCATCTACAGCAAGATCTTGAAGAAACATAAGCAACATGTATGATTGATCTTGAATAAACTACGAGAAGCTGATCTACAGATAGACATCAACAAGTGCGAGTTTCATGTTCAGAAAACTATCTTTCTAGAACTCTTGATATTAATCAAAGAATTGAAGATGAACTTGCAAAAGATGCAAGCAGTCGTTGATTAATCTACACTCAATAATCTCACTCAGATGCAGTTCTTTATTGACTTCTGCAATTTCTATTGATGCTTCATCAAGAACTTTTCGAAGATTATTCATTCAATGATTCAACTCACTCAAAAGAAAATCATATTTGAATGAAATGAAGTCTGTCAGATCATCTTCAACCATATGAAGAGATGTATGATCGAGACTTTTATACTACGTCACTTTGATTAAACTCATGAAACTATTCTCGAAATTGACTCATTCAACTACGTCAATGATGAAGTTCTCTCTCAATATGATGACGAAGAAGTACTACATTCAATTGTCTTCTATAGCAAGAACATGTCTTCTGCTGAATGCAACTATGAGATATATGATAAAGAACTTCTGATCATCATTTAAGCATTTGAACACTGACGACTTGAACTGAAGTTAACTGACATTTCTATCAAGATGTTAATCGATCATCAAATGCTTATCTCATTGATGAAAGATAAAAAGCTGAGTAAATATTAAATGCGCTGAATTCAGAAGCTCGCTGATTTCAACTTCAGAATAATGTATCGATCTGATAAACAAAACATCAAGATCGATGCATTAACTCATCAAGCTGACGTTGTGCTCAGAGATTCAGAAGATGAGTGCATTCGCTATCAATGAATCATTATTTTGACTTCAAATTGAATGAAAATTGCTGATTTAAAGAAGAACATTAGTGAATCAATTTATAAACAGATTCTTAAAACTAATGAGATCAACGAGAATTGTACGCTACTTCGCGAAGCAATAATCAGAGACGAGACACAATGTGAAGATATCAAATTGAAGAATTGTCATGTTCAGAACAAAATCTTGTATCATGATAATCAGTTATGAGTCTCATTCAATGAACTTCTACAAATGAATCTGATTCGTGAAGTACATGATCAGTCATTAATGAATCATTCTGATATTCTTAGAACTGTAAAGATCATAAAATGAAATTACTATTGATCATTCATGTGAAAGACAGTAGATCAATATATTCAAAACTGCTATGTCTGTCAACATTCAAAGACATCTAGAAATAAATCAAATGACTTACTTCAATCTCTATTGATATTCGAACAGCAATGACAGAACATAGTCATGAACTTCATTATTGATTTATTTGATTCGTACGACTACAACGTTATTCTGACTGTCATCTGCAAATTGTTGAAAGAAAGGCATTATATTTCTTGCATCACTGATGATGAAGATATCACAGTCGAAAAAACAGCTGAAATGTTGCTTCAATGAATATATTGAACTTACGATTTATCAAACTTCATTGTGTTTGATTGAGATTCTCAGTTCATCTTCATTCTCTGAAAGTCTCTTTGCAAACGACTGAGCATTTCTTTTCGATTGTTCATCATCTATCACTCTCAAATCGATGATCAAAGCGAACGAGTCAATCAGAATGTCAAAAGATATCTTCGTTTCTTCTGTTCATACATGCAGAATGACTGATTCAAGTGATTGCTCATGATCAAGTTTGTTGATAATAACATCTTGTTTTCAGTCATTTTCTTGACTCTCTTCTTCATGAACAAGAGCTTTCATTCTCGTATGAGCTTCGATTCTGACATCATTGAGTATGAAAACACTCGCGAGCGCTTGCAGATCATCAGAGTCGAAGATATATTCAATCACATGAACAAGACATTGATCTTCGCTCGCGAAGCTCTGATCAAAACACGGAAACAAATGATGAAACAAGCTAACAAGCATAGAAAAAAGATCAATTACAAGATCGAATCAAAGATGTTTTTGAACAAAAGAAACATCGTTACAGCGAGACTCTTCAAAAAGCTAAAAAACAAGATGCTCAATTCATTCAAGGTTACAGACTCTGTTGACTTCTTCTATAAATTGAAACTATCAAACACTATGCGTATACATGATGTATTTCATTCAGAGCTTCTTTGTTCTGCAGTCAATGACTCTCTGTCTGATCAGAAGAATGAATCTTTGAAATCAATAGTGATAAACGATGAGAACGAATGAAAGATTGATGATATATTGAACTTTTAACAATATTGAAGATGACTTCAATATTGAGTTAAATGAAAGAACTATGACAACGATCTTAACTGATATAACGCTGACGATGATGAATTCATGAACACTCAAAATGTTGTTGATGACTTTCACACTTGATATTTTAATTGAGCGCACTAAGAAAATACATTAATGTGAACATGAATAGTTGAAGAGAGAAAGTAATGTTACGATTCTCGATCTATTCTCGACCTATTCTCGATTCTATTCTCGACTTTATTCTCAACTTTATTCTCGATCTATTCTTGATCTCAACTATCTCTAATCAAGTCTAGTGAGCATTCAAGCTAGAGATGATGTCATCAAGTCTCTGCATTATCTGTGTAAGACGTCAATTCTTTCAAGTCTAGCACAGAGATCAGAAACACATATAAGCTGCAAGTTTTTCTCTGTAGATACTTTTCTTTCTTAGCATTTATCTATTAGTTAAATGACACTCATATGACTCGCTTTATGCTGATCTTTAACAGTATTGTTGATGTACTTCTGAAACAAGACAGACTCATTACATAAATTGAAGAGCATGACTAAATACTTGAATAATTCAAATCAAGTGCGAAAGATGATGAGAGCTTCATCTTCTTCTTTGATTCAAAGTCAATTGAATGCAGAGATGATATTCAGCTTGATAAAGATTTTAGCTCAACTTAAATGATTCAGCGTTTCTGAGATCAGAAGCAAAGAATATCAATTCTTGACTGTGATAGTGTTCAGATCTCAATAGTTCACGCAGAAGCAAAGTTCTTCTTCGAATTTCTTGACGAAGAGAACAGAAACAATCATCTGAAAGTGACTGACTTGAATGAAATCTTTGCTTAGATTCTCATTCAGATAACGTCGAAGTTCTAGAATTTCATCATGACTCATGTTGTTCAAAGTGAAGATTGAGAGTTGAGCATCTTCTTTAAAATGTATGACATGATCATGAACTTGATGCAAAGACAAAATATTGACATTCTTCTTAAAGAAGACATCTAGAAACTTGAAATTTGAATGATAGAATTGTGACTGAATCGACATTATTACTTTTTTGATAAACTTCAAGATCTTCTTGTGTCATGAATGCTGTAAGAACGCATCTCATCAACTATGAATGATGCATGTCTGCAAGACTAGCTCGCGAGATTAGATCAAAGAAGCTAACGAGCGAATAAAGATAGCAACTTGATAGAAGATGAAAACTCTGCGAGTTCTCACTTTCGTTTCTTAGCAATTAATTCTATCATCAATAGAATGCTATTTTATTATCTTCTACTATGCAGTTTCACGTAAAGAGATTTCGTCGTCTCACAGTTCTAATTGCTTCATTCGCACGAAGCTGCTCAGTAAAAAATGTTAAACGCGCAGCAACTCACTAGAAGTTGCATGATCGAAAGAAGTAATAACTTCTTTCACACTGAGAATTCGTCGTCTCATCAGAACAGATCTGAGAATCACGCATTCAAACATGCAGATGAGAAGTTCAAGTTGTAAGAATTTAATAAACAGACAGATCATATTTCTTGATGATCAGCAAGTGAAGTATGCAAGCAGTTAAAGAATCTGAAGATGCAGAACGTACTGCTTGTCTTGCAACTTCATGTATCAAAACTTGAGCGAGAAACTTGATTAATCTTTGATCATTGATGATAACATAGTGATGATCATTATCAAAGTGATGCACGCAAGTGTATTAATTGATCTTGCAAGTCTAGAGAGCAAAGCGTCATGAACTACGACTTCTTGATGTTCTGACTGCAAGACTGCAAAGACTTCATAGTCATGATGTCATCTGATTTCATCACAAAAGAAGAGAAGCTGCGATGATCTGCGTCATACTTGTTAGAGAAGTCTTGCAATCAGTGATGAGATCATATGATGAGCATGCACAATTGTGATGAGATACTCGACTGAAAGTACTACACTAAATACTTGCATGCTAAACTTAGCAATTTTGAAATTCGCAACTTTCAAACAGAATGTCGATTCAAGACTGCGAAGCAGCAAGTCAATTAAAGCATCGCGAATTTCAAGCAATATCTTATCAGACTGTATGCAAATCTGAACTATCATATATTCAATGAGACTTGCATGATGTACTTGCGAATGAAGATTAATGAAATCATCATGAATGAGTCTCTTTGCATTTTATACATCTCTATTAATTATATCGATCTGCTAAAGCATCTTATAAACATTGACTTGCATTTGTAAGACATTGATGCATTGTCGAAGCTACATTTGCAGCAAAGTGAGAGTGTAACATTTCAGAAGAGTTTTTAATTCTTGCATGAAAAGACAAAGTTTATTGTTGCAATGAAGAATTTGAAGTTCTCTGCTTCAAGCACGCAGTCTAAAGATGATGCAATACTTAAGTTCAATGAGTTCAAGCAAAATGCTGCTTCATTCAATCTTACGTGCTGATCATGCAAGAAGATGAAACACAAAATTGATAATTTGATGTGTTTCAACTATGCATTCAGACAAAAGACTTGCAATCATGATGAAAAGATGAAAAAAGAGAAAGTCTGATGTTTATCATTGAATCATTAAATATAACTATGAAAAGACGATTGTCACATGCACTGATGATATCAGTATTGACAAATGTCTCTGAAGAAGTGCGCGAAGCTCACTGTCTTATTGATTCTGAGATTGAGCGAAATTTTATATTGCAATCATGAGTAAAAGAGCATAAGTTATTGAAGAATTATGCAACTCTGAAACAGATTCAGACAATTGATGATCGTTGAATTTTCTGCTATGATATGCATCAAATCAATATCAAGTTGATCAATCACAAGAAAGTTTGCAAGAGCTGAAACACTGAGTTTCATGCTGTGAACATGCAAGAATATGATATAATTCTTGACTATTCATGATTAGATGAGATCAACTTGAATATTCGCTGACGCAAGTGTCACTGATTGTATCGAGAAAACAGCACTTAATGTGCTAAGCAAATACAAGTTAGTCTGTGCAAGACATTGAAATTTATCGAGCTGATAATGCTTGCAGCTAAGAAAAGAGAAGAAACTTATGTAGCTTTGCTTTATCAGCTGCTATTTACAGATGACTTATCGCAGAATGCAGATCATTAGACTGCAAGATGTGATGCGTTTCAAGCGAAAGAATCAAAGATACTCTCTGCTATTTAAGATTTCAAGAAAGTGTTTTCTGAAATTCTTTCTGATAGTTTGAACATGCATGATCAGATGAAACATTTCATTGATCTGATGAAGAGTAAAATGTTTCGCATCAAGTCTATTTACAAGATGACATGAGATGAGCTTACTGTGATATGAAACTATCTAGATAGCGCGCTAGAGAAGAAATGAATTCATTCATCAAGTAGTTCTGCAGAAGCATCTGTATTGTTTGTAAAGAAGTTGAATGAGAGTCTTCATTTATACGTGAACTATCATGATCTCAATGAAATAACAGTAAAGAACAATTACTCATTGTTTCTACTGTCTGAGACGTTGAATCGCTTTGCTCATGCAAGACACTTTATCAAAATTGATATTTGCAACATTTATCATCGCATTTGAATTCGCAAGAACGATGAATGAAAAATGACTTTTCATACACGCTACAATTAGTTTGAGTATCAGATGATGTTCTTTGAACTGACAAATGCTTTTGCAATCTTTCAGTTCTATGTAAATCACATGTTTAAGTCATTCATGAATATTTGCTGCATGATATATCTGAATGATATCTTAGTATACTTTAAGATGAAAGAACAGCATTGAGAGCATGTGTGCAAGATTCTTCGCACGCTACTGAAATATTGACTGTATATCAAGCTGTCAAAATGCACTTTCAATCGTAGCAAAATTATCTTTCTAAGATTCGTGATAAAGTGAAAAAGTATTCAGATGAAACAGTTTTGTATTGATGCAATCACTAGCTGATCTGAGCTCAAGTCTGCAAAGAACATTTTCATATTCTTGAAATTTGCAAGATTTTATCGATGATTTATAAAAGAATTCTCTTAAATCATCACGCTCTTAACAGATTTAATCAAGAATGCAAAGAAGAAAGCGATGCATTTGTTCTTTGCAATGACATCGAAAGCAAGAAAAGCTTTTAAAAGATTAAAAGCAGTCTTTGTCAATGCTTTCATTTTGAAACATTATGATTGAAATGCAGATCTTCGCATGAAAATCGATGCATTGAATTGCAAAGTCGAAGACGTGCTTAGTCAGAAGAACAAGACTGATCAATGACATTTCATTGCATACTATAGTTACAAGTTCAAAGAAGCTGAAGTATAATGAGACATGCATGACAAGAAACTGTATGCTATAGTTCTTGATTTTAAAAACTGATGATACTATCTTCAAAGTAGTAAGTGATTCATATGTGTGATAACAGATCACAATAATCTTCGTTACTTTATGATGATGAAGAAGCTCAATGCATGACAGATGCATTGAACTGAGAAATTAGCTGCGTTTGACTTTCATATAGAATATCACAGAGATAAATTAAACTTTGCGAATGCGTCATCAAGAAGACTCAACATCATGAAATTGAATGATAGTGAGAAGAATAATGATTATTTTCTATCTACTCTGCAAAACAAACTTCGCAATCAGAAATGTCAATCTAAGTTGCTAGAAAATGAAGAAGTTTCAACAATGATCAAACTTGCAGCGTTGACGATGCAACTGAATGACATAGTCATTGCAGATACTCAAGTCATGTGTTCAAATGAGAAAGTACTTGCTAAATCTTGCAGAATTCTAGACACTGCGTCGTCTTAACTTCTGATTCATCAGATTATGAAGTTCAAAAGATTTTATTTGAAGATGAGTGAATTAATGACTGCGTGACTGCTGAAGTTACAACAAAGAAACGTCTTTGTTGCGAATGAGAAGTGACATCAACAATTTGCATCTAGAAAGAATGAGCTTTCAAAATGAAGTATGAGAAATGATAAACTGCTACGTCGTGATCTTGCAGTCTATGTATTCAATGACTCTGCTACAAGAAATGAGATTCTGTGTATGAATCATGATGATTTTGAAGCAGATCATTTTGCATGCGCTTGTATCAAGACTGTGATAAGAAGAAAATATTACTGATCGAAAATGCTCAAAAAGATGACGAAATATGTTTGCATTTGTTTAAACTGTCAGCGAGTGCGAGTGCATCATCATAAACTCTATGAGAAGCTGACATTTATATCTTCAGAGAGCGTGAATTCATTTCACACAATAATCATGAATTTCATAACAGACATATTCTCTGCAAAGAATTTGTACATTGAAAAAACAGATGATGCTATATTTTTTTTTTTTTTTTTTTATTTCTTCATTAAGTGCATGCAGCCTATGGCTATGGCACTGTCTAGGCGCTGTATGTATGCTAAGTTACATGTAACCTGGTCAAAGTCGCTGCTTTATATCTTCTCGTTGGTCAATCACATCGATAGTTTGCGCATACAAGCGCTCTTCCTCAACCCTCGTCATCGTACTTCCGTTTTCCTTTGTTCTTTCGCACTCTTCGCGTTCTACTCTTCCGTTCCTAATAGTCATTTTCTCGTCGCAATTCGAGTATTTTTCAAATACTCTAGTGTTGCGATTCTTTCAATTTTGGTGATGAACAGTGTCAATATAGTGTCTGTGTTTTTGAGCTGAGCTTTTTCCTTAAGCTTTATCTGCTCTGCTTTATAATGTCTGCAGTTCAGCAGTAAATGCTTCGGCGTTTGCCTCGCATTGCATATTTCATAGCATTTGTTCGAATTATTCTCTGATAATCTATGCAAATAGCTCTTGAAATAGTCATGTTTCATTTTCAGCTGAATAAAGGTTGAAAACGTTAGTCTATCGATTTTCCTCATCTCTTTTAGTGATTTATGACTTAGGTTCACATCCGATATGTGCTTTTGATACTGATTTTCCTTCTTGATGCTGCTTTTCCAGACATTTAACCATTGTAATTCCGCCTCTTTGCAAATTTGCTTTTTGACGAAGCTTATGATGATTGCTTTCGTGTTGTCGATAACTGGTAATTCTTGAGCAGCGCTTTTGACCAATTGGTCTGCTTTTTCGTTCCCAATAATGCCCTTGCGACTCGGTATTCACTGTATGCGGATTTGACACTGATTCTGACGTAAATTGATCAAGTTTTGTCGTATGTCATCGAATAACTTCGCATTGACGTTGCTCTTTGCGTTTAGTCTTTGCAAAGTCATTTGACTGTTCATGTACACTCAAATTTCGCTGTTTTTGAGTGCTTTTTCGCTGCATATTGCGATTGCATCGCTAATAGCTTGCAGTTTCGCTTTCGTTGTGGTTATTTTGTCGTAAACGCTTGTCGCTTTGCTGTATCTGACGAGTTCATGCGTGAATATCACTGTCGTTTCAGTTCCTGTTTCGATCTCTGCTATCTTTTTCCGAATTTGCGATGCGTCGATATACATCACTATGTTTTTCGCCTTTTTGATAATTCTTTCTAATTTCTTGTAGTGCGAATTGACCGTTTCACGGGTTTCGCTTTTTGCAAATTCGGTTTGAATTCTTGCTAAATGCTCAATTTCTTGACCCCACGATTTCTTGAAGTGAGAAATTTCGATTTCTTTTATTGAATTCAGTGTTTTTTGCACTTTGTTCAATA
>JAABUL010003140.1_pt1 | contig 25243 bp, 29 predicted proteins | sample 5559151 | NCBI WGS metagenome assembly JAABUL01 (sample SAMN10711876, study PRJNA513368) | rock metagenome | isolation source: Antarctica rocks | place: Antarctica: Victoria Land, Pudding Butte sud | reverse complement strand
GGTCAGGGTCACGATATACTTCTTATTCACGACGTATCCTCCTCGCCTGGGTCCACACACGACTCTTGTTGAAAGGATGCCCTATTCAACGGTCAACTGTCAAAAAGATAGGTGACGGACTACTAGTGTCAGGGTGTTGTCAGGGTACTGTCTCTGGCCCTCGTCGCCCGCCGGCCCCACACTGTACGTATGGCGCCGCACGAAAGCGCGCTCGTCGTATAGAGACGAATCGTGCGGGGTAAAAGGATTAGCCGGACGTGGAGGTTGGGATGACACGGGGACACGGAACAGGAACGCCGCGGCGTAGGCGGCGGATGGTACGGCGAGGAATCATGGTCATGGTCATGGCGGTCGTGGCCGTGATGGGAGCGCTGCCATCGCGGGCGTCCACGGCGCTCGCGGCTACGCTGACGGTCTGCCCCAGCGGCTGCTCGTACACGGTGATCCAGGACGCCGTCAACGCGGCGATGGACGGCGACACGGTGCAGGTCGGAGCCGGGACGTACACGCAGACGGTGACGATCAGCAAGTCCCTGACGCTGGTGGGAGCCGGCGCGGGCCAGACGATCATCGACGGGAACAACTACACGCAGCACGCGCCGCTGGTGGCGATCACCGGGACGGCGGGGCAGGTGACCCTCTCCGGCCTCACCCTCCAGCACGGCCTTGGCGGCGGCCTGCTCAACAACGGGCGGCCCGGCCTGGAGGCGGCGCGCGTCGTCTCCAGCGCCATCGTCGCCAACTTCAACTTCCGAGGGGGTATTGGGAATGGCGGCGGGATCGACAACGAGGGCGGCGCCCTGACCGTGATCAGCAGCACCGTCGCGGGCAACACCGCCGCGAGTAACGGCGGCGGCCTCGAAAACGGCGGGGCCGCCCGCCTGGCGCTGGTCGCCAGCACCGTCTCCGGCAACATGACCAGCGGGGGCGGCGCGGGCGGCGGCATTGACGACGGGGGGCTCAACGGGTCCGGCGTGGTCATGTTGACCGACAGCACCGTCTACAGCAACACGGCGGCCGACGGCGGGGGCCTCTCCATCGGTGGAGTGGGGACGCTGGCCGTGACCGACAGCACCGTCTACAGCAACACGGCGGCCACGGGCGGCGGCCTCGACAATACTAACTCCAGTGCAGTCGTGGCGCTGACGGGGACGATCCTGGCCGGCAACACGGCGGGCCAGGGGCCCGACTGCAACACCCAGGGGAGCGGGGGCAACCACAATGGGTTGCTGACCTCGGGCGGCTACAACCTGCTCGGCAACGGCGACTCTTGCCAGGGCCTGACCAACGGCGCGCATGGCGACCAGGTGGGCATGCCTGGCAATCCGCTCAACCCCCGGCTTGGCCCCCTACAAGATAACGGCGGCCCCACCCAGACGCTGGCTCCCCGCGCCGACAGCCCGGCCATCGGCGCCGTACCCGCGAGCGCCTGCGCCACGACGATCGACCAGCGCGGCGTCGCGCGCCCCGACCCGGCATCGGGCAGCCCCGGCTACTGCACTGTCGGCGCCGTCGAGTACCAGGCGCACCCCGTCACGCGCCACGTCGCCCCGGCGGGCCGCGACAGCGGTGACTGCACGGCGAGCCCCTGCCAGACGATCGGCTACGCCGTCGGCCAGGCCGGGGACTTCGACACGGTGGCGGTGGCGGCCGGGACGTATACCGAGGCCGTGACCATCACCAAGCCGCTCGCGGTGGACGGGGCCGGCGCGGGGCAGACGATCATCGACGGGGGGCAATCCGCCGCGACGGGCGCGATTACGGCTCCGCTGGTGACGATCACCGGGACGGCGGGGCAAGTGACCCTCTCCGGCCTCACCCTCCAGCATGGTTCGCGCGGTTTGGTCAACGCGGGGCGCCCCGGCGTGGAGACAACCCACCTGATCGACAGCGCCATCGTCGGCAACTTCGCCAACAACGGCGGCGGCATCGATAACACGGGCGGCTCCGTGACGGTGCTGAGGAGCACGATCGCCAACAACCTCGCCGCCACCTTCGGCGGCGGCATCGCCAACACGGGCGGCTCCGTGGGCGACACCATAGAGGTCATCAGCAGTACTATCAGCGGCAACTCCGCCATCGGCGGTGGCTTTGGCGGCGGCATCGCCAACACCGGTTCCGCGGCCGGCGCCGTGCGCGTCGTCGATAGCACGCTCTCCGGCAACAGCGCCGGCGCCGGCGGCGCCATCTACAACGTCAACGCCGCGGGCGGCGGGGCCAAGACGGGCACGGTCACGATCGTCGACAGCACGGTCTACAGCAACACCGCTAGCGGGTCGGGGATTGCGGGCGGTGGGGCGATCTACAATGCCGGCGCTCTGGCCGTGATCGCGAGCACGATCTACAGCAACACCGCCGGATCGGGCGGCGGCGTCTATATGTTCAGTGGGACAGCCGCGCTGACGGACACGATCCTGGCCGGCAACACGGCGAGGGGTGGGTCGGGGCCGGACTGCGCGGGGACGCTGACCTCGGGCGGCTACAACCTGCTCGGCGACAACAGCGGTTGCGCGGGACCGGTCAATGGCCAGAACGGCGACCAGGTGGGGACGCCAAGCGCGCCCATCGACCCGACGCTTGGCCCCTTGCGGGACAACGGAGGCCCGACCTTCACCCTCGCTCTGCTGCCGGGCAGCCCCGCCATCGACGTGATCCCGTCCGGCGCCTGTGCCGTCACGACCGACCAGCGCGGCGTCACGCGGCCGGCCAATGGCGGCACGGGCAAGATGGCGAACGGTAAGCCCTACTGCGATGTGGGCGCCTTCGAACTCGCCGCCACGGGGCCGGTCATCCCGCCTGTGCCGCCCGCAACGGCGACGCCGGAGTTGGGCAGTGGCGAACTGCTTGTCACCGGCCTGCTCCCGCTCGGCCTCGCGTTGCTCGCCCGCAAGCGACGGGCGCGGCGCATGACACAGCGATAGCAGGGCCATTTAGTTTCCCCCTCACCCCCGACCCCTCTCCCGCGTCAGGGAGAGGGGTCGGGGGTGAGGGCCGTACCGTCGCCGCGAGAACTACATGGCCCTAAGCAGTAGCGCCAGGGGGCTCGGTCAGGGTGATATACTGCGCCTATCAAGATCAAGCGGACCTGTCAGCGGAGGGACAATGCGCTATGGCTATGCGCGCCCACGAGGCCGACGTCTCAACGCCCGACATACTATTGACGCCCGGAGTCGTCGAGGTCGACCTCTCTACGTTCCCCACCGGCGACGGTAAACCCATGGCCGAGAATTTCGTCAACGGGCTCCAGATGACTGGCCTGCAAGACGCCCTGCGCCGGCTGCTTGAGGCACAGGATCGCGCCAATGCCGCCATCGGCGGCAATCAATTCCTCTACTACAATCCCTACAATAAGCGCGACAACCTCTCGCCCGACGCCTACGTCGCCCTCGACGTCGCCCCCGGAGCCCGCGACGTCTGGTTCACTTGGACGGAGGGTAAGGCGCCGGACATCGTGTTCGAGATCACCTCACCGAGCACGCGACGCAAGGACCTAAGCACGGAGCCGCGTGGCAAGCTGACCCTGTACGGGCGGATGGGCGTGCGCGAGTACTACGTGTACGACCCCGCGCTCAAGAGGACGAGGACGCCGCGGCCGCGTCTGTACGCTTTTACCCTACAGGGGAAAGGCATGCAGACGTGGCGACTGGAGGAGACCGCGCTGCTGCCGAGCGGGGGCGTGTGGAGTCCCATATTGCGAGCGGAACTGCGGCCCGTTGTGACACCGGACACGGAGTGGGAACCGGCGGGGGTGTACCTGCGGGTGATCGACCCGACGACCGGCGCGCCAATCCGCGTGGGCGAAGAGATTCGCCAAGACTACCAGGCGGCGCGGGAGCAGGCCCAGACCGCGCGGGAGCAGGCCCAGACCGCGCGGGAGCAGGCCCAGACCGCGCGGGAGCAGGCCATGGGTCTCCAGGAGCAGTTGACGCGGGAGGAGATGGCGCGTCAGGACGCTGAGGAGCGCGCCCGCCGGGCCGAGGAGGAACTGGAGCGGCTGCGGGCCGCGCGGGCATAAGAGGCATAGATCAACGCGCATTAATGGCTTGCGCCAGCGCGTCAAGGACCGCTCTGAGCGCCTGAGCAGTCGCGGGGTCCGACACGGCGCCGCCAGCGTCAAGTTTGCCCTTAATGCCCGGTATGCTCAGTGTGCCGCCGTCCGGGACCACGGCCCCCAGGGCGGTCAGCGTCAGCAGGAGCGACGCGTGCGCCTTGTCCCCGCCACTGTACAACGGGGAAGCGCTGATCGCCGCGACCGGCTTGCCGTTGATCTCGCCCGAGGATACGGTCCAGTCGAGGGCGTTCTTCAGGGACCCCGGTACCCCGAAGGCGTACTCCGGCGTGCAGATGAGCACGCCATCGGCTTCATGGAGCAGTCCACGCAGACGGACGACCGATGCCGGCGAGTTCTCGTCATCGATGTCGGGGCTGAAATGCGGCAGGTCGCCCAACCCGTCGTAGATGGTGACCTCCATGTCATCAGGAGCCATCGCCGCGATCGCGCGCACGAGGGCCATGTTGGTCGAACTGGCCCGAAGGCTTCCAGATATGGCTAGAATTCTCATCGTCTTTCCCCCACTGTTCTCTCTTCCCCGCGCCAAGGCAGGATCTCGCGCTTTTTCAGGGAATGGCGCATCTCCATTGAGGCTATCCGCTGCGCCGCTCGACGGGTCGTGCCGGGTGACTGTCATACATCCAGCAACTCGGCCACAACTCCTTTCGTGCCTTCCGGCCCGCGTAGGCGCAACCAGATCGGCCCGCGCCGCGTCTCGAAGGTCAACTCAAAGGTGAAGAAGGGGCAGCACACGCGTTCGCCGCTGATGAAATGCAGTAGCCCGACCGCCACGTTGTCGTCGCCGGCGAACCGCACGGCGTAGCCGTCGGGCAGTTCCCGCACCTGCTGTCGGCCCTCGAAAAGGCGCGCGATTGCGTCGCGTCGCGTTGCCTGGTCCTTGACGCCGAGGGTGCAGGCGACGGGCATCTCCGTCGTTTCCAGCGTCGTCCGGCCGCTGTCTGTCTGCATCATGTTGTGACTCTCCTCTCTTATGTGCGAGACGCGTCCACTTGGCGGGACGTCCGTCATGTCGTACCGTACTACTTAAAGTGTGCTTGAAGTCAAGGGGGGTACAGACGTGACCGAAGAGTTGACCATCAGTGCGGTCGCGCGCCGCGCCTGCGTGCGCCCGTCAGCGATCCGCTACTACGAGAGCGTGGGGCTCGTGCCCGCTCCGCCGCGGGTGAACGGGCGGCGCCGGTACGGCCACGACGTGTTGCCCCGCCTCACGTTGATCGCGGCCGCTCAACAGATGGGCTTCACTATCGCGGAGATCAAAACGCTCCTGCACGGATTCGCCCCTGAGACCCCTGCAGCCGTGCGCTGGCGCGCCTTGGCGGAGCGCAAGCTCCCCGAGGTTGACGCCCTGATCGCACGCGCGCACGAGATGAAACGCATCATCGAAGCGTCCCTGGGATGCGGCTGTCTGACGCTCGAAGAGTGCGCCCTGAGTCTGCGACTATCTTTGAGGGATGACTAGCACTACAACGTTAGGATCCGCCGGATCCGCCTGCGACTGAAGTCGCATGGCAAAGAACGACGGCTAAAGTCGTTGGGGCGACGCGTGGTGAGACACTTCAGTGTCCGTCGTTTGCCATGCGACTTTAGTCGCAGGCCAATGTCACGTTGTAGTACTAGTCAATAGTCAAGAGCGGTCAGAGCAAGCCCTGCTCGCGCGCCAGGCTGACGGCGTGTGTGCGGTTGGCTGCGTGCAGCTTGCCCAGGATGGTGGAGACGTGGTTCTTGACGGTGCTCTCGGCCAGGTAGAGTTTGGCCCCGATCTCGCGGTTGCTCGCGCCCGCGGCGAGCAGGGCCAGCACCTCGCGCTCCCGCTCGGTCAGTTCTTCCCCTCGCGGCTCCTGGGGCGCGCGCGAGCGGCGGCCGAACTCGAGCAGCACTTTCGAGGCGACGCCCGGTTGGATGAACGATTCGCCCGCGTGGACGCGGCGGATGGTGTCGATCAACTCACGCGCCGGCACATCCTTGAGCAGGTAGCCCATCGCGCCGGCTTTGACCGCGTCGAACACATAGTCGTCGTAGTCGAACGTGGTCAGCACGATCACGCGCGTTTCGGGGCACGCGGCCGTGATCAGCGCGGTGGCCTCCACCCCGTTGCGGCGCGGCATCTGCACGTCCATCAGCGCGATAGCGGGGCGCAGTTCCAGCGCGCGCCGCACCGCTTCCTCGCCGTCGGCCGCCTCGCCGACCACGACCAGCCCCGGCTGCAACTCCAGGATCGTGCGCAGGCCGTCGCGCACCAGCGTCTGGTCCTCGCACAGCAGGATGCGGATGTCGGTCACATCCCCTCCTTCGTGGGGATCGTCGCGCGTAGTACGGCGCCGCCGTCGGGGCGTGGGCCCAGCGCCAGCGTCCCGCCCAGCGCCTCCACGCGCTCGCGCATGCCGCGCACGCCGTAGCGGGCCGCCCCGTCCCCGTCACACGCGGCGTCGAGTCCCACCCCGTCGTCGGCGACCTCCAGGACGGCACGCCCAGCATGAAGGGTCAGGGCTATCGTGACGTGTTGGGCGTGGGCGTGTTTGGCGACGTTGGTCAGCGCCTCTTGTCCCACGCGGTAGAGCGCCTCCTGCGTGGCGCGGTCGAGCAGCGACGCGCGCTCGTCGACGCTACACGTCGCTGCCACGCCGGTACGCCGCCCCATCTCGCACGCCAGCCCGGCCAGCGCCTCGGCCAAAGGTTGCTCCTCCAGCGCCGCCGGGCGTAACCCGGCCAGCGAGTGACGCAGGTCGGTCATGGTAGAGCGCACCAGCGCCGTGGTCTCGTCCAACTCAGCAGCGGCGCGGCCCGCGTCGACCGCGGAGAGGAGCTGTGCCGCTTCGAGCTTGATAGAGATCGACACGAGGGCGTGGCCCAGACTATCATGCATCTCGCGGGCCAGCCGGTTGCGCTCACGCAGCGTCGCCAGGTCCGCCTCCCGCGCCGCCGACAGGCGCAAGCGTTGGTGCGCCTCGCTCAACTCGTGAAAGAGACGCTCGCGCTGGAAGCGCTCCCGGATAAGCGCTGTCAGCGCATAGACGATCCCAACAGACGACGCGAGGGCGAATAGCCCTCCCATCACGTCGGACCAGGTCTGCCCGTGCGCGGCCGGCGGCAGGGCGCCAGACGCCCATGCGTCCATCAGGATGGCCACGCCGATGGGTAGGAGTGATTCGCGGAAGGGCAGTATGACCGCGCTCGCGCCCATCAGCGCGAAGAGCAGGCTCGCGAAGCTGGGGCTGAACAGGAGCAGCAGCGCGACCAGCACGAATCCCGCCCCCAGGTGTGCGTAAAAGACGCGTCGCGGCGGCGGCCAGTTGGCGTGCCAGCCCAGGCGCGAGCCGATAAGAGGGAACAGCAGATACCAGCCCACCACCCCCAGCGACACGAGAACCATCGCCGGCCCACGCCACGAGCGCCATAGCGCGGGCTGATCATGGCTGGCGCTGGCGCAGCCGAAGACAAGCATGGCGACGATGGTCACCAGCCAGAAAAGATTCAGGCGCCGGATCAGCGGCGAATCGTGGCGCTCCGACGCGCGTCGGGGCGTATCCGTGAGCGGACGTGTGGCGCCGGGCGCCCCCGCTGCCGGCGGCGTATCGCGGGCCAGTGGGTCGGATACACCGGCTGTTGTTGCGCTCATATGCTGATTCCTACCTGCATGAGTGAGGGTTATGGTTGGCTATCGACGGTCACGGCGCTGGTCGTACACGCCCAGGATGTAGACGGTCTCACTGATCACCGTATAGATGATGGTGTAGGGCAGACGCCTGACTAGCAGTTCACGCGTGTCGTCGATCTCGCCGGGCCGCCCGCGCTCAGGAAAGATCGAGAGGCTGTGTGCGGCGGCGAGGATGCGCTCCTTCACGCGCCGCGCGCTCTCAGGGCTATCCTGGGCAATGTAGGCGTAGATATCGTCGATACTCCATTCGGCGTCGGGCGTGATGACCACGGCCAACTCATACACCGGCCGCCCGGCTTTCGCTATCGGTCAGTTCATCGGTTAGGGCGCGCTCATATCCCTCGCGGGTGAGCGTCCCGTCCATGACGCCGCGCTCGACATAGGCGTCCAATGGGGCACCCTGACCGGCGCGCGCCTGCTCCAACGCGCGCCGGATGTGGCCCACCTGCCATGCTTGCCGCGCGACGTATTCCTCGACGGCGCGCTGGATGTGGTAGTTCATGGGGCGTCCCGTCGCCTCGACCAGGCCATCGACCCGCCCGCGCAACTCGTCGGACAACCTGATCGTCGTGATCCGCTGTGCCATTACGCATCCCCCTTTCGCTGTCGTTATGCTACCGTATTCGTGGAGAATATAAAAAGCGTCGGCGGAATATATACGACTCCTACGTGTATGTCATCACGCCGCGCGGAAGCGGAACAGGCGGATCGCGATGGCGAAGCAGATAACGCCGTACAGGAAGAGTACGCCGATGTTGGGCGCCACCTGCGCGAAGTCCTTGCCGAAGAGCATCAGCCCATTGAAGCCCTGCATAGCCCAGGCGTTGAGCGAGATTTTGGAGATGTTCTGCAGCCATTGCGGCTCCAACGAGATGGGGAACCATGAGCCGCCGACGGCCGAGAAGCCGAGCACGACCAGCGTGGAGATTGGATTCAACTGCCGCCGCGTCTTGACGAGCGAGACCAGGATCATGCCCAGGCCCGTGGCCGCGAAACTCGTGCCCACAATCAGCAGCGCCAGCGCGAATGGGGAGGCGCCCAGGTTGATCTTGAAGAGCAGCGCGCCGAGCGCGAAGAGCAGCGAGAGTTGTGTCAGCGATTGGAGGAACAGCGCGAGCGCCTTGCCGCCTAGCAGCGCGAACGGCGGCAGCGGCGCGATCAGCAGCCGCTTGAGGGTTCCGCTCTCCTTCTCCTCCAAGAGCGAGCCGGCGCCCGCCGTGACGCCGAAGAGGGCAAACATGAGGGCGTAGCCCGGCACGGTCTGATCCTGGTAGTTGGTCTTGCGTCCGGACGCGTTGACCGTCTGTATGGCGACCGGCGGCGTCCGGGCGAGTTGTGCGTTTGCTTGCGCCGCGAGCTGACCCGTCAGAACGGGGTCGACGTGGCCGGAGGAGCGCCGCTGCGCCGCGGCGATCGCGTTCGCGGTCACGCTCGTCCAGGAGAAGCGCTGCACGACGCTTTGCACGCTATAGCTGGCGACCGTGGCGCGCTGATCGTTGTTGCCCGGAACCGCGTAGTAGGTCACCCGCGCGGAGGGATGCTGCGATTGCAGCGCTGCCGTGAAGCCCGCGGGGATGATCAGCAGGCCTACCTGATCGCCGTTGCGCACGGCCTTCTCCAAAGACGTCTGGTCGGAGCGTAGCCGCACTGTGAGCGAGCCCGTCTGGCGCAGCGCGTCGATCAGCGCGGTCGAGAGCCGCCCGTTGTCGTGGTTGACCACCGGCAACGTCGCCGTGACCGCCGCCGAGGTCGAGAACGAGACGAGCGAGCCGAGGACGCCCATCAACACCAGCGGCAGCGCGATCAGCCAGATCAAGCCGATGCGGTCTTTCGTCAATTGCAGCAGGTCTTTCGTCGCCACGTACCATATTTTGCGTAGCATGTTGCCTCCATAGTCGGAAGTCGGAAGTCGGGAGTCGATGGTTTCACTCGTCACTTGTCACTCGTCACTCGTCACTCGTCACTCGTCACTCGTCACTCGCCACTCACCACTCGCCACTTAATCTCTCAAGCGCTTGCCGGTCAATTGGATAAAGAGTTGCTCCAGGCCGCGGGGACGTTCTGCGACGATTTCTTCGACGCGCAGGCGCAGCAATTCTTCCAGCGTGCCGCTGGCGATAACCTTGCCGTCGTCCATGATGGCGATGTGGTCGCACAGACGCTCGGCCTCTTCCATATAGTGCGTGGTGTAGAGCAGCGTCGTGCCCGCGTTCTTGAGGTCGGCGATGATATCGAAAATCTTCTCACGCGACTGTGGATCGACGCCGACCGTCGGCTCGTCGAGCATCAGGAAAGCCGGCTGGTTGATGAGGCCAAGCGCCAGGTTGAGGCGGCGCTTCATGCCGCCGGAGAAGCCTTTGACGGGCTCGCGGTCGCGGTCGGCCAATCCCACGCGCTCAAGCGCGTCACGCGCGCGGGCGGCGCGCTCGGCCTTTGGCACGTCGTAGAGGCGCGCGAAGAACGCCAGGTTCTCCCGCGCGGTCAGGTCGTCGTAGAGCGCCAACTCCTGGGGCACGACGCCGATCAGGTGTTTGACGGTCATGCTCTCGCGCAGTGAATGCCCGGCGATCATCACCTCGCCGCCGTCGGGCGGCAGGTAGGTACTGAGCATATTGACCGTCGTGCTTTTGCCGGCGCCGTTGGGGCCGAGCAACCCGAAGATTTTGCCGCGCCCAATGTTGAAGCTGACGCTGTCGACGGCCGTACGCTCACCGAAGCGCTTGGTCAGGCCGCGCACCGTCACCAGCGCGTCCGTCTCGTCCAGCGCGATCGGGGGGCGAGCGCTCATGGCCGCCACACTACTTCCCTGTGCCATACGTATGCATCTCCCTCTATGCCCTATTTTGCGCCGTCGATCAAGGGTTGTTCCCTTTTCGTCTTTCAGCATAAGGCTACACATGTGGCGGCGCCAGGGCCGGAGGGAGGAAGGAAAGGCTCGGGGATCGAAAGTACTGAGCTGCCAGGTAGAAAGTACTGGCAGGATGTTGCGCGGCTCCTGCAATCGTGGCCGTGCGGCTAGCGAGGCGACCAGACGCGGCGGCTGGTGAGGGCGAACCAGAGCGCGGCCGCGGCGAGGAGCGTAGCCGCGGCGTGGTAGTGGTCCTATCGGCGCCCCAGCAGCGCGTACTGTGAGACGGTCTGGTAGGACGCGCGTTGGCGTGGCGGGCTGAGCGTCCACATCAGCCGCAGGAACCACGGCTCACGGCCCAGCCGACGCGCCTCTTCCCACGCGGATCGGACTTCGATGGGCTCCCAGCCTAGCGGCCGGAAGACGTCCGGCCCCTCCTCGGGGGCGAAGTGGAACGACGCGCCCGCCGCGGCGAGCTGATCGCCGAGGGTCCGCGTGCCCCACTGCAGGAACAGCGGCCCCGCCAGGTCCACCAGCCACCACCTGATCGCTGGCTGTGCCGCCAGGTCGCGTCCGAGGGCGGCCACATTGTCGTGGGTCAGGTAGACGAGCAGCCCCTCGCACACGACGAGCGTCGGTCCCGCGGGCGCGATCTGATCGAGGAGATGTTGGCGCGCGGCGCTATCGGTCAGATCGACCGCCGCCCGCTGCAGACGGCAGCGCGGACGCTCATCGTCCAGCAGCCGCGCCTTGTAGTCGACGATGCGGGGCAAATCCACTTCGACCCACCGCAGGTCCGTGGGCAGGTCGAGCCGGTAGGGGCGCGTGTCCAGTCCCGCCGCCAGGTTCAGGACGCACGTCACGCCCTCGCGCGCAATCATATGCAGAATGAGGTCATCGAACACGGCGGTGCGCACGACCACGGGCCAGGACTGGCGCTCCCGGCGCAGCGTGCGGGCGATGTGTACGCCGCGCGCGCCGACCAGTCGCCGCGCGAACGGATCGCGGAAGAGCGGATGCCGTCGCTCCGTCTCGCGGGCGCGGTCGAGCGCGACCCACAGGGCAGTATCGGACACGTCCCGCAGAACGGCCCCGGAGGACTCGTCCCCCGGCACGCCTGGTTGACTCGTCATACTATGTCTCCTTCGTTCCCGTCGCGCGCTGTCCCGCGGCGGCGGCCCGTGGCGCCGCCTACCTCCTCGTAGGGCGGCAGCCGCTGTGCCAGTGCGTCCAGCAGCGCCAGCACGTCCGCGCGCGCCGCCGCGTCGAGATCGGCGAGCGCCACAGTGAGCGCCTCATCCAGCGAACGTCCTTCGCGCTCCGCGATTGCCTGGACCATCAGATCCGGCAGCCGCACCAGGGTGCGCCGCCGATCGGCCGGGTCGACGGAGGTTTCAACCCAGCCCTTGTCCCGCAGCCGCGCGACGGTGGCGGACACATAGCTCTGCGCGAAGCCCGTCCGCGCGGTGATGTCTTGCACGGCGCTGTTGGGATGATCGAGCACATCGTCGATCACCGCCGTCTCACCCGCGGGCACAGCCGGGTCGTCAGGGTCCGTCATGGCCTGTCGCGCGATCGCCATCAGGCGCCGCCCCAACCGGTACAGTTCATCGCCAGTCATATCACTAATGATACATCACTAGCGATGTATTTGCAACGGTTGGTAGCGCTGCGTGCCGACGCGCTCGCCGCCCTGCTGTGCGCCGCCATCGCGCTGGAACTCCTGAGCCCGCAGATCCTGCGCGGCTTTATCGACCGTGCCCGCGCCGGCGCCGGCGCCCGTGTCCTGATCGGCACGGCCGCGCTGTTTATGCTCGTCGCGCTCGGCGGCGGCGGTGTGACCGTCGTCGAGACCTATGTCGCCGAGAGCCTTGGCTGGACGGCGACGAATCGCTTGCGCGCCGACCTCGCGCTACATCTGCTACGCGGCCGTACCGCCATCATCATTGCCCACCGCCTGACCACGGTCGAGCGCGCCGATCGGGTCGTGACGCTCGACGCCGGCCGCGTCGTGGAGGACGGCCCCCGCGTCGAGCTCGCCCGTGATCCCGCTTCGTACTACTCCCGCGTGCTCCGCGCGGGGCTCCGGGAGGTCCTCCAATGACCCGCCCGACAATGACAATAAGGTTCTCGACCCCGCGCGCGGCCTGGCGCCTCGCGCGGTACCGGCCGGGACTCTACCTGCTCACCGCCGCGCTGGCCACGGCGGTGGCGCTGCTCGACCTCGCACCCGGCCCGATCGTGGCCGCGTTCTTCGACGCGCTGAGCGGCCATGGCCGCTCCGGCCTCACGCCCTGGGCGCTCATCGCCCTGCTCCTCGCACGCGCGGTCGCGCGCTCGATAGTCAAGTTGGGCGAACAGATGGGCGTCAGCCTCAATCGCTTTACGCTCGGCGCGCTGTTGCGGCGCAACATGCTCGACGGCGTCTTGCGGCAGCCAGTGGCGCGGGCGCTCCCTGAGTCGTCGGGTGAGGCGTTGAGCCGCTTCCGTGACGACGCGGCCACGGTGGCGGACTTCGCCGCGTTCACCGCCTACGCGCCCTCTGCGGTCCTGTTCGTCGTAGCCGCCTTCGCGGTGATGCTGCGTATCGACGCCGCGATCACCCTCCTCGTGTTCCTCCCGCTCGTTCTCGTCGTCGCGCTGATCGGGCGCGCCTCGACCGCATGAACGAGGAGCGCCGCCGGCTGGCCCTGCGCGACAGCGTCTTCGGCGGTCTGCTGGGCGCCCTATCGGGCAGCATCTGGAGCGTGGGGACAGGCCTGATCCTGCTGTTGGCGGCGGGGGCCATGCGCCGCGGATCTTTCACCGTCGGCGACTTCGCCCTCTTCGCCTACTACCTGGAGTGGGTCGGTGAGTTCACCGCATTCTTCGCCGCCCTCCTGTCCAACGACCGTAGGGCCAATGTCGCGCTCACTCGCATGGAGGCGTTACGCGGGGATGGCGCGGCGACCGCGCTCGTGGCCCATCGTCCGCTCCACTTGCGCGGTCCCCTACCGGCCCTACGTCCCGCGCTACAAGGGACGATACCGAATCGCTGCGCCTGCTTCAGGTCGACGGCCTCTCCTTCCGCTATCCCGCGTCGGGGCGCGGCGTCACGGGGGTCGACCTGCGCCTCCAGCGCGGCCAGTTCGTCGTGATCACCGGGCGCGTCGGCGCGGGGAAGACGACGTTCCTGCGCGCGCTGCTGGGTCTGCTGCCGCGCGACGGGGGCGCCATCCACTGGAACGACGCGCCAGTCGGCGACCCAGCCGCCCACTTCGTGCCGCCGCGGTGCGCCTACACGCCGCAGGCGCCGCATCTCGTCAGTGACACCGTGCGCGACAACATCCTGCTCGGCCTGCCTGAGGGTCAAGGAGGTGATGGCCTCGCGCGCGCGATCCGCGCCGCCGTGCTGGAGCCGGACCTCGCGACGATGCTGCGGGGGCTGGAGACACCCGTTGGACCGCGCGGCGTCCGCCTCTCTGGCGGACAGGCACAGCGAGTCGCCGCGGCGCGCATGATCGTGCGTGAGGCCGATCTCATGGTGTGCGATGACCTGTCTAGCGCGCTCGATGTGGAAACGGAACGCCTGTTGTGGGAACGCCTGGCGGAGGACAGTGACAATGGGGGCTCTTACCTCGTCGTGTCCCACCGCCACGAGGCGCTGCGCCGCGCCGACCACATCATCGTACTCAAGGACGGCGCGGTCGCGGCCGCGGGGACGCTCGATGACCTGCTGGAGAGGTGCGAAGAGATGCGCCAGTTATGGACGGGGGAGGGCTAACTATGGACGATTGGCGCCTCACCTTAGCTTCGAGACAATGCTCAATGCGTGCGCACACAAATCCTCGATCCACGCGGTCTCCTCTCGTAAACACCAGGCGGCGTTTCGCACGGCATTGTGCATGTCATAGAGACTGAGTACTTTACCTTCAAGGGCCGCGGGATCACATCCAACGTACCTCGTGTAAGACTGCCTGACGCCCGGCAGGTAGAGAGCGGGGCGCTCGTCGTCAGCCGGACCGCCCGCGACGAACCGCGCGAAGTCATACAGCGGATCACCGGAGAGCGCATCTCCCCAATCAACAAGCGCTGTCACGGCGCCACTATGGGGATCCACGAAGACGCCATAAGTAAGTTCCTTCGCTTCCATATTGGCAGCATCCCACGGGACACCCTTCTAACCTCAACCATGTGGTGTCGACACGACTATGATTATAGTAGACCCCTTGTTGTGTTAGGCCCCGACCTGCGTATAAACAAAGAGAATAGCAGCGTCCATGTGGATACCTCGAGCTTTTACGAGTGAAGATTGCCTTGCGATGGATGTCGTGATCGAGGCGGCGCTGGATGCGCTTACCCCTGGCTGCGGCGCCAGCGGCATGAATGGTATGCGAGTGACGGCTAGGCGTCGAGGATCATATCTAGGAACGCCTCAGGGCGCATGTATTCGACGCCGTCATGCCGGTATCGCCCGTCCGGCTGGCGTGGGGGATAGTGGCGCGTGTTCTCCGAAACGACGTAGCCCGCCGGCCCGACGACCGCGGCGGCCCAGATTGGGTAATCGTAGACATCGGTGAGCGACGGCCATGCCGGTGGATAGGGAGGGAGAGGCGCGACCAACTCGAACGTTGGGAGTAGTATTTCCATCATGACCTTCGCGGCGCCCGAAACCTCTCGTTCCGTTGCGGGTGACGTATCACCGCCGGCGCGTTGTCTGATCCAGCGCCAGACGAGCACGCGGTTGAGTTCGGCAATGATCCACGGCGACCAAATCCCCTTGTAGAGGCCCTGCGCGGCGGCTTCTTGCAACTGCCGTCGAGATCGCGGCGAGAAGAGTGCGCTGGTATCAAGCACCGCGCGGATCACGCCCCGACCTCATGCTCAGCCTCTTGCCCTCCTCGTTCCCAGGGGAGAACACCGGGTCGCGCCTGATGGAGCGCTTCCATCTCCTCCTCACTCAACCCTTCGTCCGAGCCGAGTCCTTCGGTGTGGTCGTGCAGTTCATCGAGTGCCCGGATCATGCGCACTTGATCGCCATCCTGTATGCGCTCCACCTCCGAGAGCGGGATCATCGTCCGGCCACCGCGTTTGACTCCATGGATGTATCCGGTTCGGCGCCACCCTAGTATGGTATTGGGTGACCGCACGCCGAGCATTCGCGCCGCCTCCATGGTTGTCAAAAGATGGTCGGGCTGAATGTGTTCGAGAGCTTTGTCCAGTTGGCGTACCGTTTCGGCCAGATCGCCGCTTTCCGCCGCCCGGCGAGCCTGCGATAGCTCACCGCGTAAATCGCTAATAGTCATAGGCGCCTCCTTGCTACGCATAATATGCTTTTCAATCAGATCGCGCAAGGCGCACAAAACTAGCAAACCATTGTTCATCGACTATCAATGCCTCGCCTTGGCTACACACTGTTTCATGATGAGGCAGTCCCGACGCAGCCGCGCCTCCGCACCTTGTCTATCTGGAAAAGCATCGCCCGGCCGTGCGATAATATGGGAGAGGCGCGTCGTCGCGGCGCTGGATGCGCGTGACCTGACCGCCGCTTTGCCCGAGGTAAAAAGATAAAAGTGAGTACTGATAGTAACGACAGCACCCGCCTTCTACGCGTCGCGATCATCGGCTCCGGCCCCTCGGGGCTCTACGCCGCCGAGGCGCTGACCAAGCAGCGCGACGCGCCGGTCAGCGTCGATGTGTTCGACCGCCTGCCCACGCCGTACGGCCTGGTGCGCTATGGCGTGGCGCCCGACCACCAGAAGATCAAGTCGGTGACCACCGCCCTGCAGCGCATCCTCGAACACCCCAACGTGCGCTTCCTTGGGCACGTCGAGTATGGGCGTGACCTCACGCGCGACGACCTGGCGCGTTACTATGACGCGGTTATCTATGCGGTGGGGGCCGCCTCCGACCGCGCCCTGGGCATCCCCGGCGAGGACTTGCCGGGCAGTCTCTCGGCCACTGAGTTCGTGGCCTGGTACAACGGCCACCCCGATAGCGAGGCTAGCGCGCTCACGCTGACGGCCCAGGGTGTCGCCGTCGTCGGCGCCGGCAACGTCGCCATCGACGTGGCGCGCGTCCTGGCCAAGACTGTCGACGAACTCGCGGCGACGGACATCGCCGACTACGCCCTGGACACGTTGGCGCACAGCCACGTCACCGATATCTACATGCTCGCGCGGCGCGGTCCGGCGCAGGCCAAGTTCACGACCAAAGAACTCAAAGAACTGGGCGAGTTGGCCGCGGCCGACATCATCGTGCGGCCTGAGGAGGTTGACCTCACGCCGGAGGAAGAGGCCGCCGTCACCGAAAACACGGTGCGCCGCAACATCGAGGTGTTGCGTGGGTTCGCGGGCAAGCCGCTGGAGGGCAAGCCGCGCCGCATCCACCTGCGCTTCCTCGTCTCGCCGGTCGAGATCGTGGGCGCGGAACGCGTGGAGGGCTTGCGCGTCGAGCGGAACCGCCTTGACGCGCGCGGCCACGCGGTCGGCGCCGGGATGTACGAAACGCTGCCGGTGCAGATGGCGCTGCGCTCCGTTGGCTACAAAGGGCGGCCCTTGGCCGGCGCTCCGTTCGACGCGCACAAGGGCGTCATCCCCAACGAGAGCGGACGGGTGCTGCGCGACGATGCGGTCGCGCGTGGCGAGTACGTGACCGGCTGGATCAAGCGCGGGCCGAGCGGCATCATCGGCACGAACAAGGCGTGCGCCGTGGAGACCGTCAAGCAACTGCTGCACGACGCGCCGGACCTGCCGCGCGCGGCACAGGGCGCTCCCGCCGCCGTGACCGCGTTGCTGGACGAGCGCGGCGTCGCCTACGTGACGCTGGAGCATTGGCTACAACTGGACCGGCACGAGCAGGAACTCGGCAAAGCGCGGGGCCGTGCGCGCGTCAAGGTCGTGTCGCGGGCGACGATGCTGGAACTGGCACGCAAGGGCGCCTGACGCTCAGGATCACGCCCGCGGCTCGCCTGGCCTTAAAAGACCATGGCAGACGACGGACCTTAAAAGGTCGGTGTGGGCGTGACACGCGCTCCCCACCATTGTAGCGCCTGGCTACCGTGGCGACCGCCGATGATGGTGGGAAAACCTTTTAAGGTCCGGTTCCTACCAGGACTTTTTAAGGTCAGGCCGCTTTTCACAATGTAGGGAGAGCCTATCGTGGTTGCGACGAGGGCGTGCCCAGGCGCGGCGGGGCGGCGAAATCGAAGCAGCCCCACATGTCGTCGGAGCGGTCGCCGGGCGCGAAGGCGGGCGCGGTGGAGAAGGGCTGCAGGCCGAACGTCCGCAGGCAAAACTTGACCAGGCTGACGTGCGAGTGGAACGTCGTGTTGACGCCCTGTTTGGCGTAGGGGCTGATGACCAGGCACGGGACCCGCGGCCCGTAGCGGAACTGCGAGCCAGCGTAGCCGGTGGGACCGCCGCCCGTCCATGTCTGCACGTTCGGCGGCTCGACATGATCGTACCAGCCGCCCCAGTCGTCCCAGGTGATGAAGATGGCCGTGTTGGCCCACAACGCGCTACTGGCTACCTGGTTCACGCGCTCCACCGTCCACTGCATGCCCGGTCCCACGACGGGGCCGCCGCGCGCGGACGAGGTGGGGTGCTCACTCAAGCCTGCGGGGGCGTACAGCCACGAAACGGCCGGCAGGGCGCCGCTTGCGACGTCCGCGTCGAAGCGCGCGGAGGGCACAATCGAGGCGGAGCCGGCGAGGCCCGCGATGTCCCCGAAGTACGACTCATGCGCGTCGGCGTAGTCGCGCCAGGTCAGGCCGGCCGCGGCGAGAGCGGCCGGTAACGACGGTAGGTCGAACGGCGGCTGTGGCTGATAGGTACGATGCGCGCTAGCGTTGTCGATGACCGGCGAGTCCGCCGCGATCAACATAAGGTGATTGGGCTCGGACTGGCTGGCCACGTCGGTAAAATAGTTGTCGCACAGGGTGTATTGCTGGGCGTAGGCCCAGTAAGCGGGGATGTCGACCTCGGTGTATTGCTGGCGAACGGCGCTGGTCGCGCGTTCCAGCCAGGCCACATGGTCGTGGCGCGGGTCGGACGGGGTTGGGTCGGGCGCGTGCGCAAGCGTGACGCCGTTGGCGCCGGGGAAGCTCCCGAAGTAGTTGTCGAAGGTATGGTTCTCTTTGACGATGATGACGACGTGCTGGATTGGGCTTGGCGCCTTCATACGCTCCTCCTCGCGGCTGCCGTAGTCTACATACCGTCATGGTAGCAGGCGGGTGTTAAGGGCAGGTTAAAGAGGGTGTCTCACACCAAGGTCAGATAAGATAAGGGATCGGGGGCCAGTAGCTTATAGCTACTGGCCCCCGATCCCTTATGTGTTGGCGAGGCCGCTTAGGAATTGACGACCTGAACGTTCGATGCGCGCATACCCTTGCCGCGCGGGTCATCCTCGGCCGTGAATGTGACCTGATCGCCCTGCCGCAACTGCTCGAAGGTCGTGCCGACGAGCGACGAGCGATGGAAGAAGATGTCTTCCCGCCCGTTCTCAGGCTTGATGAAGCCGAAACCGCGATCGGTGATAGTCTTGATAGTACCGTCTGCCATGTAGATGCTCCTCATCGAGATGTGCCCAACAAAAGAACCCGGCATGTTTACCAAACATGCCGGGCCTCCCGTGCCCGGACGCGAATACGATATCCGCGAAACTAACGTTACACAACGCACATTCGATAGATGCAGTATACCACCTTGACGCGACAGTCGCGCGTGTTCATCGTTCTTCATCTGTTGCGCCTGGTTGTGGATAATATTTTGCCCTCATACACGTAGGCGTGCTACGCTCCTGGCACAGGCGCCCTACTCAAAGTGACGGTCATATGACGCTCAACCTCTCTCAGATTGCTCCACAGGTGGGCGCGATGGCCCGCGAGGCCAGCGCGCGCCACGACGTGTTCGCGCGCCGCGGCGCGGCCGCCCTCTCGCTCATGCGGGCGTGGGATGGCCGCCTCGACGCGTTGCGTGGCCTCGTCCAGGAGACGGAGCCCTGGCTGGTGGCCGAGCCGCTGGAGCCGTTGCTCACCGCGCGTCCGGCCCCGCGCATCCCGCCGGACGTCACGGTCGTGGCGACCGACGGCAGCGGCATCGACCTCGACCGGCATGGCCTGGCGCAGTGCTATCTCATCAACGTCGGAGCCGCCGTGATCACCTATGGCGCCAACCCCGACGCCGCGCTCTCGTCGCGCGCCGCGCTCTACTATCGCGATGACGACCTCTATCTGGACGACGATGGCGCGCGTGTGCCGGTGCAGGGCGCGCTGGCCGACCTCAAGCGCACGCTGGCCGAGCAGGCGCGCCTGCTGGAGATCGTGCGGGAGCTGCGGCCCTCACCCTCCAGCCCTGCTAGTTACCCCTCACCCCCCGGCCCATGGCTAACTGGTCCCTCGGCTGCGGCCGACGGCCCAGCGCGCCTCTCCCTCAAGGGGAGAGGGGGAGAGGGCTACGGCGATGCCGATGCATTGAGGGAGGGCTCCCCTCTCCCACGTCAGGGAGAGGGACTGGGGGTGAGGGCCGTGGGCTTCCCCCTCGTCGCGGTGCTCGATGGGACGCTCTTGCTGTGGCAGCTCGCGGGGCGCGCTGGCGAGGAGCGCTTCGTGGCCGAGGCCATCGCGGAATACGCCGCGGGATTGCTGGAGTTCCGGCGTCTGGGCGTGCCGGTGTGCAGCTACGTTAGCCGCCCCAATGGCCGTGAGTTGACCAACTTGCTGCGGCTGGCCGCCTGTCCCTCCGGTGGCGATGACGTGGCGCCGACACGGTGCGCGAACTGTGTGGACGGCGAGTGCGCGCGCGATTTTCTGGAGCCGCTGCCCGACCGCGCGTTGATGGACCACTTGCGCCACGGTGAGCGCTCCGGCCGCTTCGCCAGCCGCTCGCCTGTGCTACGCTACTATGGCGCGGATTGCGGTATCGAGTTCGTCTACGTGAACGTCGGCGACGAGGTCGCGCGCCTCGAAATACCGGCTTGGGTCGGCGCGGACCCCGCGATGCTCGACCTCGTCCACGCCGCGGTCTACGACGGCTGCCAGCGGGGCTGGGGCTACCCGCCGGCGCTGGCCGAGGCGCATGAGCAAGCCGTGATCCGCGGCGGTGAGCGCGACGCCTTCCTGCGTCTGGTCATGGAAGCGTTGAACGAGAGCGATCAGCCGGCTGAGTTGAGCGCGAAGCGACTGAGTAAGAATCGGAGAGCGGTATGACCATGACGCGGCCGGTGGCCGGCGAGATCATCGCCGTCACGACGACGACGTTCACGGCGCAGAGTGGCGCGCTCAACGAAGCGCCCGCGTTTGGGTCGCTGCTGCGCGTAGCCAATCCGCGTCGAAAAGCGGGAGGCCCAGGTATCGCGGCGTACTACGCATTGTGCTATGGGTCGCAGACGGGCTCGATTGAGCCGGGCCGTCACGCCGTGGCGTGGGGACGCTTTGAGGACGATGAGGAGGATATCTACCAGCGCCAGCCGCAGTTGGCCCAGGTGCTGCGCACGACCTTCGACGCGCTGCTCGTCGGGTATGAGACCGCGGTGTCCACGCCACGGCTAGCGCAGGATCAGGGGAGTTTCTTTGACGTGGCGACCCCTGGGACCGCCGGCATCCTGCCGGCAAGCGCTTGCCGGCAGGATGCCGGCGGTCCCAGGGGGGCCGTCCCGCTGCAAAGAAACCCGTCTGGGATAACACTAGGCCCATCTGGCGACGGGGCGGACCACTATAGCGCCAACGGCTACGCGTCCGGCGACGCGGCTATCACGGTGTTGAACGGCGCCGTGATGGCGGCAGTCGGTGATACCGTGGCGCCCGCGCCGGTACAGCGCGTGCCGGCGGCCCCGCCGCGTCTGCACGCCCTGGTGTGCCAGACTACACCCGTGGAGACGGCCCGCTTCAATCAAAACCTGACCTATCTGCGTTTTGTGCTGCGCGCCAACCTACCCCTGGCCGACGACTTCATCGCCGCCGCGATCAGGCACGCCTACGAGGCCAGCGGCTGCGATGAGTCCTTCCTGCTGGACGCCGCGCGCACCGTGGCGCGCCTGCTCGGCGCCGAGCACGAGCGGGTCATGAATATTCTGGAGTTGCTTGATGACCAAGGCTAACACACCGGCGCCGCCGTTGGGCGTGATCACGCGCGGCTCACTCAGCGAGGGCTTGCAGCTCAAGCTGGAGGCCGGCTGCAGCGTCGAGGACATGCGCGTGGGGCGCTTCGTGGTCATCGAGGGGCGTGAGAATCGCTTTTTCTGCCTGGTGACCGACATGGAACTCGGCGCGATGAACCCGCGCGCGCTGCTCGACCCGCCGCTAGGCAACCGCTTGGCCGGCCGCGCGCTCGAGGGCATCACCACGTTTGGGCAGGTCGCGGTCACGCCGATGCTGATGCTGCCGCGCGCGGCCTCACCCTCGCGGCCCTCACCCCCAACCCCTCTCCCTGACGCGGGAGAGCGGAGTCTCCCTACGTATGAAAGCACGTATCGCGCGACCGACAGTGTTACAGACGTTGACAGTTTGAGGCGTGACACGGCAGGACGGCTCCCCTCTCCCGCGTCAGGGAGAGGGGTCGGGGGTGAGGGCCGCGAGGGCGACCCCGTCGAACTGCAGCCGGTGCGCACGATCCCGGTGCACTTCTCACCCGTCTACGACGCCGTCGAGGCGGACTTCGCGGCCGTGTTCGGGCGCGAGGGCGGCGACGGCAAGCGTTTCAACGTGGGCATGCCCCTGAACACCGACATCCCCGTCTGCATCAACCTGGAGCGGTTGGTCGAGCGCAGCAACGGCATCTTCGGTAAGTCGGGCACCGGCAAGTCGTTCCTGACGCGCCTGCTGCTCTCCGGCGTGATCCACTCCGACGTGGCCTCGACGCTCGTGTTCGACATGCACTCCGAGTACGGCTGGGAGACGGCTAGCGAGGAGGGCGGCCGGGCAGGGACGGTGCTGCCGGGGTTGCGCCGTCTCTTCGGCACGAAGGTCCACGTCTACGCGCTGGACCGGGAGTCGGCGCGTGCGCGCGGCGTGCAGGTTGACGGCTACCTGGACATCGGCCTCAACGGCATCGAGATCGACGATATCGCCCTCTTGCAAGACGAGTTGGGCCTCTCGGGGGCCATGATCGACACCTGCTATATCCTACAGCGGCAGTTCGGCGACACCTGGCTGCGCACGCTGCTGGAGACCGAGCCTGAGTCGCTCAAGAACATGGCGGCGATGGGCGCGGCCAACGAGTCTTCGGTGGCCGCGCTCTACCGCAAGCTCTCGCGGCTGCGCAAATACGACTTCGTGAAGGACCACCTGCCGGTGGGGCAGGGCGGCGTTGACGAAATGATGGGCTGGCTGGCGCGCGGCGAGCACGTCGTGCTGGAGTTCGGGCGCTACCGCGACCCTATCGTCTACATGCTCGTGGCCAACCTGATTACGCGGCGCATCTACAATACCTGGGTGGAGAAGACCGAGCGCTACCTGCTGACCAAGAACAGGGCTGATCAGCCGCGCCGGCTGGTGCTGTGCATCGAGGAGGCGCACAAGTTCCTCAACCCGCGCGCGGCGCGCAACACCTCGTTCGGGACCATCGCGCGTGAAATGCGCAAGTACAACGTCACGCTGCTGGTGGTCGACCAGCGTCCGTCGGGCATCGACCCCGAGGTAGCCTCGCAGTTGGGTACGCGGCTGACCGCGCTGCTGACCGAGGAGAACGACATCCGCGCGGTGTTCAGCGGCGTGGCCGGGGCCGACCAACTGCGCACGGTGCTAGCGAGTCTGGACACCAAGAAGCAGGCGCTGCTGCTGGGCCACGCCGTGCCCATGCCCGTCGTGGTGCGCGTCCGCGAGTACGACGAGGCGTTCTTCCGTGCGGTGCGCCCTGTCGAGGCGGTGCAACGCCCGGCGGGTATGGCCGCGCTACAGGAGGCGTTCGGGTAGTCTACAACGCTAGCTCGAATCCCATTCGCCATAGCCCGTTTGGGTTACTGTGCCCTTTCGATCCGCATGGTACACTGATATAGTTAGTGTCTTAAATACTCTTATCGATGTAAATAGAGCGGATAACAGCAGGGAGAGCGCGGAAACATGCATACGACAACGAGCACGGTCGGGCGCGCGGCGCACTGGCAGGGGGTTTGTACGGCGGAGGGGCATCACATGAAGCGGTTCGTGGTCAAGGCCACGTTGCGCGAGATGCGCCGCCACGTCGAGACGATGGGGCGGCCCCGCGTGTGGTGTGAGCATTGCAGCGACGACACGTCGGTGCGCTGGGAGCGCGTGGCCGAGCAGGTTGGCTAGTACGCCGCCGGCATACGATAGGCACACTTACTGTGTCATCGATTGGCGCGTTGGCGCCGGTTCCATCGAACCGGCGCCAACGCGCTTTTTTGGCACGATTTCTGCATAACTACCTCCTGACACCACAGACAATGCCATGTGCGATTCCACGCGCTACGTGAGCGCGTAGGAAGCCGGGAGCGCCGTGACGAGACGGCCCTGGGCATGGCCCGAGAAAGGTAGGGTGTGGCTATGGTTACGCGGTCAGAAGCGATGATGGACACAGCGAGCATGAAAAGCGCTGTGACCTCTATTTTGGCGGTTGGCGATGCGCGCGGGAAGACGGCGGACGATATCGCCGGCGCTCTCGGCGCCCCATTAAACAGAGAGGATCTCCAATTCGAGTTGGAAACACTCGTCTATCGGGGTATCCTCAATCGTCGCGGCGTCAGCTATGGCGCGCTCTACACATTGGCCACGCCGGCGCACGCAGCACGGTTGCTACGTCCTCGCGCCCGTTCGAACGAGCGCCGCGCCATGGCAACGGCCCCTCAGAGTGCGACGGCCTGATCCCTATCCTCGTGCAGCCTGCGCGCCCGTCGCGGCAGCGCCGTACGAGTACGATGATCCTGCATGAGCAGTCGTGGCTCTACGCGCTAGCCCCGTTACCGTGATTCGGGCGGGTAGGGCGACGCGCTGTCGCCCTACCCACCTTTTCTATCGCCGGTCCCACTTGTGTTATGGTCAGCGACCCCAGCGTTACAGCGCGGGGCTTGTCTCTGGGCTCCACCGCAACTCCGCGTACCTGGTGAGGCGCGCGGCTTTGGCTTCAGCGTCCGAGACATCGGGGCGTACAAGGCACCCGTGCCCATCCAGTCCTGCCGGATGAGCAGCGTTCTAAGCGCGATATTCCGCGCTCCGACGAGATCGGCATGCAAGGTATGCTTGGTCACACCCGCCTTGATGGCGTCGGCGTTCGCCTTAGCGCGCGTCCAGAGGGCCTTATAGGTCGCGGCGACCTGCCGGGGTACATTGCACGCCAACTGCGACGGCAACTCATAGCGTTCCCTAATGTCGGCGTAGGTCTCGCGCTGCAAGCGGGCGGCGCCCGACTGTTTGCCGTACGCGAAGGCGTGGGCGCTAACATGGTTCATGGCATCGCGGTAGGCCAGTTGCGTGCGCCGCAACGCCGCCGTGTGGGCGGCGTCGGCGTGCAACCTGAGCTCGGCCGTGGTGATCTGTTCCATACCCTCAATACACCAAATCTTCAACCATGCGCTCAATCAGTAAATAGTGTGAAATGAAGGCCCCTCAGTATCTTATCGAAAAGTCGGGGACTAGGCCGCCGCGAGGGCCACGGGGGCGTGGGCCTCAGCCACGCGTTGGATGATGAGGTCAGCCAGGGCGGGCATCCGGTTGGCACCGGAGAGACGGTCGTGC
>JAABUL010003138.1_pt1 | contig 25264 bp, 40 predicted proteins | sample 5559151 | NCBI WGS metagenome assembly JAABUL01 (sample SAMN10711876, study PRJNA513368) | rock metagenome | isolation source: Antarctica rocks | place: Antarctica: Victoria Land, Pudding Butte sud | reverse complement strand
ACGCGGATGGACAGCAGAACTCACTTTCGTCAGCCGATGAGGAGACGCAGGAAGACCAAGTTACAATCCCGCGCGGGTCACAGGGTGCATTGGCTTCTTGAGCTTGTGTTGCGTGCGGTTTTCTAGGACCAAACTTTCTTACTTACCCGATCTCTGGGCCGCTGTGGCCCGCGCCTGAGATCGAGCCTACCACGGCGCAGCCGAGAATGCAGCGCAGACGCAGCGGCACCATGCGACCAGGAGATGCCGCACTGTTTCTGTTGTGCGTCATGGTGGCGGGCGCCGCCAACCCAGCACTTGCAGCTTCTCAGTATGACAGCACGCACGATGCCTGTTCCGTCGAAGGCGGCTGCTCAGTGACACAGGCAGCAGGTGAAGCCTCCAGTATGCCCGCACCCACGCCGTACATGGGCATGCATGAGGAACTTCCGCAGCGGTAGTGGAGGAGACTGATGCACACGTCAGTTTTGATTCGGACCCGGCATATCAGACGACCTTCTCCGTGCAGAGACGCGCGACTGGAGCGCGGCATACGCGCCGCCGCCAGGCGCGAGCCTCGGCAGGATCACAGACCTCAGCTACTCGATCCGGCCGGGCGCGCTGGTGTTCGAGTCTGCGGACGGCTTGCCTGGTGACATTGCAGCACTCTTCGAGCGCCGAGACAGGTGCAATCATAAAGGCGTTTTTGGGTGTCACAAAATGTGGACGAGACCTGTACAACGGCCGGGCTTCATCAACCGGGAGTTTGTTCTGAAACACCTCGTGCTTCTTGCAGCGGAGACATCTGCAATCAGTCGCGGCTGCGCCTGCCCAGCGCGCACACAGGTACACACTTTTGTTAGGGTTTAGGGTGTAGGGTTTGGGTTTGGCGTGCAGGGTCTCTGTGGATGATATCCGCCGCACCATGTCGCATTCCTGTCGTGTATGCGTTTTTGCTTTGCATTCTGCAAAGTTGTTTTGCAGCGAGTTGCATCTGCGTGCAGGCACGCACCTGGATGCTCCTAGCCATTTCAGGTGACTTGGGCGTGCACGGACCACCTTTTGTCTGCAGATTCAAAATGTTTGTAGATCCAAAAACTTTTGTCTGTAGATTCAAATCAGGTGCAGAGGCTTCACTGCGTCTCCGTGTTCTTTTCCAGCGACGGAGCATTCGAGGACGGCCGGGGCGTCGAGAGCTTGAGCCTGGAGACGCTCAATGGTGCAATCGCAGACGCCCTAAACCCTAAACCCTACTGTGGCCTGTGCACACCAGCCTGGCTCTGCACCATGTGTGCTGTCTCTGCTTCGGGAGTGAGAACGCTGTTTTGGATGCCGCAGGGCCTGCGCTTTTGGTCGAGGTGCCAGACTCGACAAACATAACAGGTGGTGAACCCTAAACGCTAAACCCTTCGTTTCGTGTTGCACTGTGTCCTTGCCGGACTGCAGACCTCCACATGCGGTCAAGACGCACCCAGGATTCGTTGGAATATTTTGACATTTTGACAATGTGACCGCTTGTGATATGCGCTTTGGTGGTGCCACAGCCGAGGCGCTGCAGGTACTTGCCATCCCGGCGGGCGTCACGCGGCTGCTGTTCAAGACGCTCAACACCAAGAGGCGCGCTGCAGTCGCACGTTTTGCGGGCGCAGGCAGCTGCGACGCTGCTGCCTTTTCGAGCCCACCCGCCTGCGCATGCCGCCGAAATCTGACCTGCTGCCCCGAGCTTTCGCAATGCACTGCTGCCTGCTGCCACTCCGTGTGCATGTACAGACATTGGTCCGCCCGCAGGCGGCTCATGAAGCAGTGGTGCACCTGTGTCCGACTGCACATCCTGCATGCCCGCCGGCGCCAAATCGATACCAAATTCAAAATCGTGATTCCATCCACCCACTTCATCATCGCATGCAGGCGGCTCATGCGGCATCGCGCGTTCGTGCCAGATTACACCTCCTTCACGCCGGCCGGCGCTGCATGGCTGGTGCAACACCGCCCCTCCGTGCGCCTCGTGGGCATTGATTACCTCACGGTCGCCACCTATGACGACTTGAAGGCCCCGCACGAGCACCTCCTCGGCGCGGTGCGCCTCTCGTACCTTGCGTACCTGTTTTTCATGTCGATACTCCAATTCGATACTTTGGACTATTCAAAGCCACCTGACAGTCGCCGCGTGTAGGGTTTAGGGTTTAGGGTTTAGGGTTCAACTTGAAGCATCCACACGAACACCGGCTGGGCGCGGTGTGCCCTTGCTCGAATCTCCCGCTTGCCGTTTGTAGTAACATCAGCTCTTTCCTGTCCTCTGGGCCCCAGCTGTCCAGGGGCCGTTCATGCAGACCTGTGCGGTCCTGCTGCGTGTTGCTGTGTATGGATCCTGTTCTGCCGCTGCGCTGGATTTTGGGTGCTGCACCGAAGGCAGCTGCCGCACATCATGTGCGAGACGGACGCTTTCCCAGACTGGCGCTGGCCGCTGACAGCGCCAAGGCACCGAGGCAATGGAACTGAGTATTGCCATGATGTCGCACTGCAGGGAGTCATCGCTGTGGAGGGCCTGAACCTCGACGAGCTGGAGCCCGGCCTCCACAACTTGCACTGCCTTCCAGGTGCGTGCTTGGCTGCGCCCCTCGCCGACAATGCATTGGACGCGAACCATAGCTGTGCTGGAGCCACCTGCTTGCCACACACGTCGTCAGAATGTTGCACAAAGGGCGCATTAGTGCCGACAAGTCCATCAGCCAGCCACTGAGTTTGTGGAGCCTTACGGCGTGCATGCCACATGCACACCTCACACGCACCCCGCTGAACGCAGACGACTGGCCAGGTGCATGCGACTGGCGACCTTTGACGCTCTGCCCGTGCAGGGAAGCTGCATGGAAGTGATGGCGCGCCAGTGCGGTGCATCACGATCGGCTGATCTGCGCATCGGTCGCATGCGGTACCAGCCGCATCGGCATTCCAACAATTGTTGCAACCAGCGGCAGGGGACAAGCGAATGCAGCAGCGCCATCACGTATTGCGATCGACAGGAAGATAGCGATACTTGTCATGATGGAGCACTCGTGTGCAGCAAGAGATCCAGCCGCTGAAAATATTGATGCGATACCCCAGCGATTTCAACCACACAATTTGTGACGCTTCCAGGCACGTCCCCAAACGACTCAGAAACGACTAGGCACAGATATGACAAAACGGTCATAACCACATCTCCACGGCAGCAGCGATCGCACAACACTCTTTGAGAGCGCAAGAGTCTTGGTGTCGCAAGCCAAATCCATATGCGAATTCCATTGATGCGCATACTATGGTACCTCATGCACACAGGCGGTGTTTCAAACATGCATGCTACTGATTTGCACAGGCTCCTGCGTGACAAGTCATTGCCTTCAGGGCTGCTACGTGCTTACTGTCACACTCTGCCAACCTGCTGGGCTTCTGCTGCTGGCTGCGCATAGTCGTGTATGGTTACAGGAGCGTTGCAATCAAGCCCCGGCGCTGGCCGCTATGCCGGCAAGCTGGCGGGGAGACGCTTGCGAGTCACGGGCATGGCGCGCTGCGGCTGTTGCACCAGACTCGCCCTGCCGGCGCTCGCCTGCAAGCCGGCAGCGGTCCTTGGCACTCGTCAGGGTGACCGGGTTTAAACCCTAAACCCAAACGTTGCTGCTGCAGGTCAGGACTGGCTGCAGATTGCACACGGTTGGTCCAGATGCATGCTGAAATTTGCCAACGACAGGACATGTGGTCGTGCCACAGCGTCTCCCTGCGCCTCCGTCAAGCGCTTACCCTGCTGCAGCGCGGCTGCTGTGCCGGCGCAGCTGGAGGCGTCACCGGCATCACGGTGCTGCCGCTAGAGACGCCAGCCGCTGGTGTCGAAGCCTGCACGTGGCCGGCACATGCTCAATCGGTTGGATTTCGAGCGGTTGGCTTTGCTGGTCAGATACGCTGGATTATCGTGCATGCACTAGCTGCTGATAGCTGAAGTTGACAGCACATCTGGGAACGAATGAAGACTCCATGCAAGCTGGCGTGTCCTGCTGTGCAATGAGCGGCTCCCGAGCCGGCAGGGCAAAAGCCAGCATCAGCTGCATCAGCTGCAGTGGATGGCACCTTGTTGGGATTCATTTAGGGTTTAGCCTAAACCCTAAACCCTGTAGTGCACACCTGCTGCTCCCCTGCTGGCGAGATGACCACCATCGGCGGCCCGCTGCTGCGGTTGTCCTGCCGCTGGTCGTTTGCCTTGGGCTGCGCGGCAGCCAATTCGCCCTTGACTGCCCCACTCGACTGGGCGCGGGCGCTCCCGCTGCCGCCGGGTCGGCCAGGCGGCACGGCCGCCGATGCCGGCCGCTCCTTCCCATTGGAGGGCGCGGGGCTGACTGCTGATGGGCCGCTGCTGATGCCGTTGAGCCTGTCGCCGGCGCCATTGGCGGCCAGCCTGCCAGCGGCTGCCCGGTGATGCCGGAACGCGTCCAGCAGGCCGGCCCGGGCGGCGACGGCGCCATCACTGTCGGCGGCGGCGGTGGCCGGCAGCCGCAGGAAGCCGGCCGGCAGCTGCACCACCAGGCTGCGGCGCGCCGCCGCCGCCTTGGCCGGCTGTGGCGTGGCGTAGATGCGCTCCCGCTTGAGCGGCGGCAGCAGCCCGCTCCTGCAGCAGATGGACTGTTTGAGCAGTTGAGCAATCAGACCAGAGTGTGCGGCAGGGAAAGCGCAGAGGGCAGCAGTACGTGGTCAGAGGGAGGCTCTTTCGTATCAGAGCAGTGCCTGGAGATGACCAGGCCACTGTGAACAAAGTGTGCATCGTGCGGTGCTTACATAGCATTGCCCAGGCAAGCGCAGCGAGCGTGAAGTCACACCTGCGCTTCAGGCGGTTCACAGACCAGACGTTCTCGTCTCCCAGCTCCACCTGCACCATTGCACTCCCAATCTGTAGGCACCACCGCGTAACATGTGGGAAAATTGGGTTTAGGGTTTAGGTTTCTAAGCCCTAAACCCTAATTCGTGCAGCAGGGCCACATTGCAGTGAGGCTGCAATGTTTCAAGCCCATTATCAAGCCCTGACCTGTTCTCTGCATAGGACATGTGCAAACCCCTGCCAGTCTTGAAATCGATGAAACCTGATACGGACAGGTAATTATTACGTTACCATATGCCAGTTCTTCATTATCTTGTGCTGCAACACCTGAGCACAGGCAGGCAGGTGCAAGTGCACAAAGGCACCTCGAAATCCCACCTCCAGCGACTTGACATGCATGTGGGTGAGGCTGTCGGTGATCGGCTGCGGTGGCGGCGCGTCAGGGCGCCGCTGGGTGAAAGAGATTGTGTTATTTTCCTTGAGATGCCAATGGGGCAGATGCAGGCAAGACAAAACGGGGTATTCCAGGACCACACCTCGAGGGACTTTACGTGCGACGCGGTGAGGCTGTCGGTGAGCGGCTGCGACGGCGGCGCGTCGGGCGTGCGGGCGGCGCTCTGCATGCCCTCGTGCGCCGGGTGCCCGTCCGCTGAGCCTGGCAGCGGCCCCCGTGCAAAGGACACGCGCCTGCAGTTTTTTTGAGCTCGTTTCATGTTCGTATTGCCGGAAGCCGGAAGCCGGATTCTCGTAGATGGCAGAGGACATACGTGTCGCACAAGAAAGAAAGGTTGGTGGCTGGCAGCGGAGTGATCACTTGCTTTGTCGTGAGTTACTGGCGTGAAGCTTGGCACTGTGCCATGCGAGCAGTGAATTGCGGAGTCATGTCAATGCAAGCTGTGAACTGCGCTCACCTCTTGCGTCTGCTGCTGGCAGCGGGGGACCGCGTCCGAATTGCAGGCTTGAGCCCCATCTGCTGATGCTGCGGCTGCCGCTCCTCCGGCAGCTGCTGCTGCTGCTGCGGCTCTGACTGCATTGGCGGCTCCGCCTGCGAAGATGGCTGTGGCGGCGACTGGCTGGGCTCCCGCTGCTGCTCCGCCGCCGCGCACATGCCAGCCGGGTGCGGCTCGGCGAGCGCACATGTGTCGTCGCACAGGTTGGGCACGGCCGCTGTGCTCTCTGGGGCGGCCACCCCTTGGATGCCGTTGCGCAGGCTGCTGCTCGACTGGCCGCCGATGAGGCTGCCGCCGAGGCTCGCGCCACTGCCGTAGCTGCTGCCGCAGGCAGTGCCACTGCGTGGCAGGAACTGCAGCAGCGCAGCGGCGGGCACGCCGGCAAAGTTGACAAAGTTGTGGGGCGCTGCTGCAGCTGCGCCCACTGCCGGTCTAGTCGCTGGCGCCATCAGTGCCACCTTGCGGCGGCGCGTCATCACGCCGTCGGCGGGCGTGACGAACAGCGGGATGGGCGACGGCGCGAGCGTGCCCAGGCTGGCGGCGGCGACGGCCGCCGTGGCCGTCGCCGCCTGAAAAGCTGCCAGGGACAGCGCCATCGCATCTGCCGCCACTGCATCTGGCATGGCCTCACCCATCGTCAAGCTGAGGCAGTCGGCCTGCTGCAGCTGCTCCTGCTGTTGTGACTCAGTGTCCTGCGGCGTGCGCTGCATGCGGCGGCGCTTGCGGTGTGCCGGCGGCGGCATGGCGAGCGCGTCCACGGCGGCGGCGGCGACTGCCGCCACCGCCGCATCTGCCTCCGCAGCCTCAGGCGCTGAGTCAATCGGCACCATGCCGGCCGCCTCGCTGTGCCTGGCGGGTCGGCCCGCCTTGCGAGCGGGCCGCCGCCCCGCGGCCGCCAGCAGCTGCTCATTTGCTGACTGTGGGGCGCTGACCGGGACAGCAGACAGGCCGGCCGACGGCGGCATGGCTGCTGCTGCGGCCTGGCGTCCGCGAGGCAATGCGTCTGCTCCGTCTGGCGCTGCCAGTTCGCCGGATGCTTGTGCTGAGGCGCGAGGCGGGCTGCGAGCGCGCATCCCTTGCGCCAAAGACACGCTGCCTGCCCTGAGGACCTGTTGTGTCACCCAGCTGGCCAGTGCCAGCTGCAGCGCATGACCTGCGCCATCAAATCGAAGGCCTCGAGATACCAAAGCAATCGGGCAGGTGATGCTAGGCACGTCGCTGCCATCGCAGCCGCGATCCAGTCAGCAATTTTATAAAAAGAGCCCGCAGCGATTTGGGTGGCAGTCAATTAGATGAAACGTGGCGGATCGCCTTACTCGGGAGCGAGCGTGAGGCGGGTGGATCACCGGAGCAGACACAAGCTTGCACCTTTTGGCAGGCGAGAAGGAAGCTGCTTGTCGAGAAGAGCTGGGCGCTGCAGCTGGCCTGAGGCGATTGCCAGATTGCCTAGTGACCTTGCTTGGATACTCAATAGTGGCGGATCCGGTGTCAGAGAGTGCCAGCCTGCAGTTGGCAACTAGTGCTGAGCTGTTCACTTCGGAAATTCGTCGATGGCGCATGCAGACGCGCCGCGAGGCGGTAAGCAATTCGAAGACCCCGCTACGTACTCTGCAGCAAATTACGCGAACAAGCTGGCTGCTATTGAGGCAATTACTGCCTGCACGACGCAGCACATGGCAGCACGGAATCCAGTACACGCGGGACGGGACTCTAGTCGAAAACTCCGACACGCCAGCGCAAGCTCAGCTGCCCCCCGGAGCGCCTCTGCAGCAATTCGAGAGTTGCAGCTTTGTAAATCGACATAAACCTGGCGCTGTTCTAGCCTGACAGCACATTGGCGTCGCTGCCGGTGGCGTAAGCGCTGTAGAATTTGTTGTGCTCGATCCTCGCCACGTGCGGCGCGACGGGTCGCATCATCTCATTCCAAGGACAACGATGTGGTGTTTCCATTCAACATAAGTCACAGCTGGTCTTGAAAGAGGCAGCCGAGCCCTGGGCGCATTGCCGAGGCTGCAGAGACAGCCGTCATCTGCGCCGCGGCGTCAGGTACGTCTGCGAATGCACAGGTTGGGAGCAGAGTCCTGCAGTCCACCAGTCAGATTGGGTTTCCCATTCGGAATCGCCATCTTCCATCAATCAGCTGAAATACATCTCTTGTCCTGCGGCAGGCGAGCAGGCATCGGCTGCCTGGCAGCAGCCGCGATGCGCAGCGGCACGACTCAGCAGCCGGCACATTGCTCGTATTGCGCCTTCCATCGCCCTCGGCGGTCTTGGAGGTATGCGCCGCCGCATTGGGGCAAGCAGCAACGGCGCGGCATGGCGACGCCGCATGCCACCGGCGTCAAGCCTCGCCCGCACCATGCACAGGTGCACTTCAGCACTGCGAGAGTTTTTAACCTGACATTGCCAAACGGATCCTGCCCCAACGTACCTGGAATGCCCTCAGAGCCAGCATCTGCAGCGTTGTCGAAGAGCGCGGCAGTGTACGCACTGCTCCTCACACAGGCAGCTGCGATTGCGCTGGCATTGTGCCGCCACCGGTTTGATAATGGCGCGGCATACAGGCACTGCGCGACAAATCGCGCCCGCTGCCCCAGGAGCAACAGCCGGTGGTGCATGTGGATACGCGGGGTCAGGGTTTAGGGTTTAGGGTCGGCTGCGGCGGCGTTGCGATGCCGGCTCTTCATATAATGTTGACCTTGGGCCAGCATTGCCATTCAGCCGCACAATGGCCCTGCCCCAGGAGCAACGGTCGACGGTGCTGGTGGAGTCGCGCGGGCGGCTGCGGAGGCGCTTCGACGCTGGCTCTGGCCGCCTGCTGTCAGCGGCGGAGGACCCGGCGGCGGCAGAAGCCGCGGCGCCGGACTACCGAGGAGACATCCTGGAGTCTGCAAAGGGTGAGCGCAAGCACCTGAGTTGAAACCCTGGCAGGAAGCCTGGCAGGTGCGGTCGAAACATGTGACGTACGCCAACACTCTGCTGTCGTCTGGTGCTCAATCGCACTCACTGTGGACTCGTGAAGTTGCATCACTTGCCATGCGATGATGTCGCAATGATTCCACCTACTGCGGGTAGGGCGCAGCTCCACGACGTCATCCCTGTTGTCTGGACAGGCTTCCTGCTGCCGCGCGGATGGCCGGACAGCGTGACAAACGATTACATCACCTACCAGCTATGGGCCTTCCCTTGCCACATCTTTGTGCGTCCTGTATGAGCTCCCCTACCATCGCCCTTGGTTTGACCATACCACTTTGCTACAAGTCGAGCGTCGACCTTGTGTTGATGTGATGGCGTCTGTGCGGCAATGCTGGGGTTTAATCCCAGTTCACGGCAACAGCACGTACTTGATCGAAGCACGACCTAAGAGTCGGTGTTGATGTCGGCTGCATTGCTTGGTAAATGCCAGGGACGCCGTCATGTCAAGGGGTTTCCAGTGTCGACTCTGGTCACCAATGCTTGAATTGCGTGGACAATTCGACCCCCAGGCCGCCACATGCTCTGATGCATGCAGGACATCGGTGTAGGATCAACACAAGAGAACGAAGCATTGTCACGTGAAAGCGAACATCTGTGTGCAGGGCTGGATGAGCCACAGCCTGGCGACCAGCAGCCTGCTAAAGGCGGTGGGCGTTACGCCTGACGCCGCGGGCGCCGCCGGCGCCACCGCTGCGGTCAAGTGGATCACCAAGGACGGCATCGGCGCGTTCGGCCGCCTGCTGGTGCCAATCGCTTGGGGAACGTTGCCCTGAGAACGTGCCATCTTGAAGGGCAAACCCTGCCCGTCACCTGTGCCGAATCTGCTTCCGACACTGGCACCACGCTCCCCCGCCCCATGCACCGCAGGTGGGCGGCCGCCTTGGACCGGTATTTGATGAAGACCCTAAGCGCTGGCGCATGCTGGCGGAGTCGCTGGCGACGCTCGGCATGAGCCTGGAGATCGCCACCGCCTTTGCGCCGCCGCAGGCCTTCCTACTCCTTGCAGGTCCGTGTAGGTTACCTAATCACATTCTCTCCCGGCCTTGCGATCGACACCCCAAGGACATCACGACCGCCTTGCGCCGTCGCAGGCCCATATCTCCTGCTGGCAGGTTTGGTCACGTCTCCTTCTCGCCAGATCCGCAGCTGTGGGCTGACTTCGACAAGCTCTCGGAAATCACCATCGCCTTTGTGGCGCCGCAGGCCTTCCTGCTGCTGATATGCGATGACTTGATCTGCAGGACTGTAGGTCGAAGGGCGCAAATAAACATCAGGCCAGCTGCTCACTGCACAGACACAGGCCTTCCTGTAGAGAGCAAACCCTAAACCCTAAACCCAAGGCGCTTGATGATCTGCAGGATAGACGCCTCGTGTCGTCCTCTCAAGAGCCCTTTTTTCATTCCAACCTGCCGTGGAACACAGCACGTACAATCCATGCTGAAAACCCTAAACCCTAAATTCTAAGCCCTGAACCCTAAACCCTAAACCCCTTGCGCACGCACAGGCACTGGGAATCTAGCGCTGGCGGCGGGCAAGGGCATGGGCAAGCCCGCATTCCGCATCATCCAGACGCACTTTGCCGCCGACAACAACGTGGGCGACGTCGCCGCCAAGGAGGAGGTGCGCCGACAGGCAGAGATGCGACTGGCCACCGTCCCGACTTGGCGTCGTCCGCACACACTTCGCCGCTGCCAATTATGTCATCGAGGGAGGCGGTGCGCCCGGCGGCATGCGCCGTTCTGGAATTCTACATCCTCGACCAAAGGCGAGGTGCCTGCCGGGCTACAGAAATCGAAGCAGGTGGATGCTGTCGCAGGTGTGAGAGGTGGGCGCACAGCTGCTGGGCGGGGATCACTGATGACAATCGCTGTATCTGAACTGTGGGAACTTGTGTCCACACCGCTCATCACAACCCGCCCCGCTTTTCACTGCAGGTGTGCGAGGCGGGGGCGCAGCTGCTGGGACCGGGCGCAGTTGAAATCAGAATCGTTCCGTCGGTCGGATTCCGTGTTCCAGCATGCTTTCTGCCCGTCCTCTGCAGGTGTGGGAGGTGGGCGCGCAGCTGCTGGGCCTGGGCGGGAGCATCATCGTGCTCAAGGCCATCGAGGTGCGAGCGCCGCTGTGAACACCGCATCAGGATCTCCAGCAACAGAACGGATCCAGGAGCCACATTCTGTTGAATTTGATGGGTCATCGCAGCACCCGTGACCGGCCAGCGTTTGTGACCGGCCAGCTAAACCCTAAACCCTAAACCCAGCGCCTGCCACGAGGCCGCCGTGTGCTGTCTGGCGGATGCCTTTGCGTGTCGCAGCTGCAGCGCTCGGCCAGGCCGCAATGTCGCAATGTCTTGAGTCTCATCTTCAGGCTGGTCTCCTCCTCTGAATCGGTCTGGCGCTCTTTCCAGCAAAAGTCAGCATCCGGAAGTCCGGACAACAGGCGCTCCCTCAGAGCGCTGCCTGCGAGTACTCTGCAGCACTACACACTATAACAGAGCCCCGTCCAACAGCATGTCAAAGCCCCGTCCTGCTCTGCGCCAGTCCTCTTGGGCTGGGTTTCAATATCATAACCTTTCTGCTGGCTTGCCTCCCATGCGCAGGCGAGCGACACCCCGAGGCACTGTGTGCTGCGGGTGTGCGGCATCTGCTCGCCGGCCAGCTCTAACTTGCCGTATACACATCTCGATAGCATCAGCCGTATTCCTGTTGATACTGTAGGCGAGTGACATTCCGTGCTGTGGGGGTTCCAGGCGGAGCATGTGAGCTTCCGCTATGGCAAGCTCAAACCCTAAACCCTAAACCCTAAACCCTGATCACATCCTGATCATCCCAGGCAAGCGGCAACCCGTGGAACGTGCTGTGGGTGTGGGCGGGGTGTCAGGCGGCGCACGTGGGCTTCCGCTACTGCGGCCTGGCCGCCCTGCAGCTGCGGCCCATCAATCACAAGCGCGCCTGCACGCTGGTGGCCGCGCACGCCGCCGGGCGCCCAATGCCAGGCACGCTCCCTACGGCTCGCCAGCACTGTTTGCTCACGCTGTGGTTGAATTGCTTCTTGGCATGCTGGTGGCCGCGCCGCAGGCGCCGGCCGCCCCATGCCAGACGCGTTTGCAGTTCACACGCCTAAGCACCTCGTGATGTTCTTTCTCGGAAGGGGCAGAGTGATCACGCTGCCGCGCGAGATAATCACCCACATGTACTACCTCTGGCTTTGCCTTATGGTCCCTGGTCTGAGTGCAGGGCCAGCGGAGGCAGGTGCGGCGGAGGGCAGAGTGATCATGCTGCCGCCCGCAAGGATATCCCCGCGGCTCACCTTCGGCTGCCCGCTGGAGGCGCTGCTGGAATTGGCCCCCCCTGGCGGCAGCCGGCAAGAAGCCGAAGGCGGCCCCAGTGGCAATGGCAGCGGCAGCGACCTCAGCAGCGGCCTCGGCAGCGGCAGGGACGGCAGTCGGCACGGCAGCAGCGGCGTGAATGGCGCTGCTGCCAAAACCGACAGCCCACTGGCGGTGCTTCTGCCGGGCGGCGGCGCCGACGGCGGCGACGCGGCCGGCCTGGTGGACGTCTACAGGGATGACGACTACGTGCTGACATGGCGCGGCGGCGCGGGCCGAGCGATGCTGCGGGAGGGGGCACCAAAGACAACGCCGCTCCAGGTGCATGATAATTCGGAACACCTTCAGGGGGGAATCACCCAATCCATCAATCCGCCTGCTGCCGCCCCTCGATGCTGCCTTTGGGGTCTCATGCATGGCGATGTCTTGTCACGTGTAATGGCCTGCTCCTGCCTAACCCTAAACCCTAAACCCTAAAACTTTTGAGCTTTCGAGAGTTGCGCTGCCACACACACTTTACAGTGCACCCCGCAGGAGGGCACATGCCGTGCAGGACGCCCCCCATCTAGCCTTTTCTCAATCCGCTGCATACTTGTGTTGCAGGCGCTGTGGCAGGCAGCTAAGCTTGAGGCGGACGGCATTCAAGATGCCACCCTGGAGCAGCTCGCGGCATCAGCGGCGGCGGCGCGGGATGCACTGCCAGACTTCTTGCGGCAGGCAGACGCGTCGGGCTGGAGCGTCGGCGACCTGCCGATCCGCGCGGGGCCGTGCAGGCTGGGGCAAGAGTAATTGCTGTCCGAGATTCTACTGGGGCGTGCTGCATGGAGATACCGGGCTCACCGACACGCAGGCTGCGACTGGAAGTTTGCCGACTCTGCGCCGAAGAGCGTCTGGTGGGCTGGAGGCGCTTGCGAGGCCGGAGCTGAGGCGGAGAGGACATATCATGAGTACTGTTTTGATTGTGAGAACCCATTCTTGTCAACTTTAAGGTATGAGCCTAGCAGTGTGTAGTCGCAAAATGGGTAGCATTGCCACAAGAGCATTGTCGCATTCTAAATTCAGCCGATGCAATTGCAACGCAGCGAAAGGGGCCTTTGGTTTGAACGATTGAACGCGCGGCATTTGTGCTGTAGGACTTTTATGCCGACGTTTATAAAGTCTTTTGTGCATGGCGCCGCTGCTCAGCCGTGGCCGCTGCCGCTGCCACACTGTGAAAGCCGGCGCTACGGCGCTACGTGATAGACACCATGGCCTGTTGCCCACTTCTGCACATATGATGCACAGTATCCTCTATCGCACGGTTTCTCGACTTCGTGAAGCCGGACCAACATGCTGGCTGACTAAAACGGGCTGGCCGATGACATTTTAGGGTTTTCAGCCCGTCGATGTCGTGCTCGAACGGGCTCGAAGTTCACGACCCATTTCACATCCAACACAACAGAGTTCCCAACAGCATCGGGAGAGATTTTCAGGAGCATTTTCGAGATAGCAAACGTCCTGTTCAGAAATAGTTTCTCCTAAGGGTCTGCCCATTCAGCGCGCTCTGCTTCGGAGTCGACTGTCGATCTTCAGATCACCTTGGTTTCGGAAGTGCCGATGGTGCGTGGAAAGTGACGATGACGCACAAGCTTGTGCCTACACGATCTGGATCGCTCTGCAGCATCGAGTAGCCTTCAGAAGCGACGCGCAAGCCTCCTAGAGCATTGCTGCAGCGCTCTAACAGCGGCACTGTCACAGCCGAAGAGCAGCATGCTGATGCAAACCGCTCAGGTTGCCGGACAGACGCTGTCTCCAGTCTCAAACTCGTGATAGAGGGTGAACCCTGACGCCCCGGAGCGCGCAGCAGCCGCATCACCTTGCTGAGGTACCGAGTGCCTGAGCGACGGCGCGGCAAGCAGGCGCCATGCGCAGCAGCGGGCAGCCAGACCGTGACGTACCAAATGTGCCGGCGGCAATGTCGCCGTACATGAAGCGGGCGTTGGCCCTGCTGGCGAGTGCGGCTATCGCGGTGATCCTCGTGCACGGGAAACCGCACCGGGCCCTGCACCTGATGGCGCGCAAGGTGAACTCCGCATGCACGGATCAAAGAACCACACGTTCTGCTCATCCCGCAGACCTGCATGTCCTGGCCTTTGTTTGATTTATTTGAGTGCGCGCTGGTTTGCAGTCTGAATCAGACGCCTGGTCCAAACAGCCATGCTTACGTGCCATGCCCGCAGGTATCTGTGCCTACTCAGGCGCCGGAGCAGCAGCCCGACGAGCCTCCCAGCGCGCTGTCCTCGCCGGACATGACAGCTGCAGCGGCGGCAGCGCCTGCGCCGAAACGGACAGCGTCGCCCTCGGCGGCGCCAGCGGCAGCGTCCGCAGTGGAATCGACGGCAGTGCCCATAATGGCACCGACAGCGGTGCCCACGGCTGTATCGGCAGCAAAGCCTTCAGCGGCGCCCGCAGCAACACCCTCCGTGGCGCCCAATGCCAAAGCGCCTGCGCCGCGCGGCTGGCCCGACTGCAAACAACCGGTGAGCAGTTAGGGTTTAGGGTTTAGGGTGAGCAGTTTTGCAGGCTCTGGAGCATCGGGCAGTTGCCAGTGAACGCCGTGCTGTTCTAAACACCGACTGCCGGCAGGTCGCCGCTGTCAGAGGAATTCGCTGGTGCGTGTGCTGCCAGCATTTGCACACAGCGACTCCAGCGGTTATTGTAGTCACTGTTGAGCAGTCGCTTCAGCGGGCAATGACGCCAGCACTAATCAAATGCAGCTATCGTCTGCCTGCAGGCGCGCAAGCTAATCGAGGCCATGGCAGCGGCAGATGCGGAGCAGCGCTCGCAGCCGGGGCAGCCGCCGGCTGCCGCTCCGCCACATCAGGTACGCCGGCGGCGGCTGCGGCAGGAGGACGGCGGCGATGCGGGACCTGAAAGTGACGGCGGCAGCGCCGGCGGTAGCAGCGATGCCGCAACGCATACTGACGGCAGTGGCAGGGGGCGGAGCGGGAGGAATGGCGGCGGCGGCGGGCGGAGCGGCAGGACAGGCGGCGGCGGGAAGCGGCCGGCTGCACTGGTGGCGGTGCCGACGGCCAACGTGTGGGAGAAAACGCAGCTGCTGCTGGCGTCACTGGAGGGCAACAGCGACAGCGTCGAGCTCCTAGTGCGCTTGCCTTCCGTGTCGGAACCTGCATGCCTGAATCCCCCAGGGGTGGAAGCAAGCTGGCGGCTGCTGCAATGCCATGCCGTGTGGGCTGCAAGTCGGCGGGCAGACTGTAGCTACACATGCCCAGAAGTAGCTCAGTCAAACGAGCAGAAGAAGGACGCACAGCCGGACAGGCGTGCAGTCCTGCCTGTCCAAACCGGAAACACGCACACAATGTTGTGAGTGCCGGGGCGCCACATGGCAAGGAAGCACAACTCAGCCGTCGGCACCGCCTTTAGGGTTTAGGGTTTAGGGCACATGTGGCCTTCCTGTCCGCACGGTAGCAATGCTGCCACCCTGGATGTTGACGAACCAGTTCGTGGATTTGAAAGCATCATCGAAACTTGAGCCCGATCGCAGGTGGTGGACGAGCTCAGCGACGACGGCACGCCGGAGCGGCTGACGGAGCGGGGCGTCAGGTTTTTGCAGCCGCCCAGCCGCCTGGGCGTCACCCACAACTGGAACATGGTGCGCCTTCATTACAGCCCAGGGCTCCGAGACCACTCCACGTGCAGGTTGACAGGACTGACTGCTCAACATCTCGAGGCGTCTCGAGAACCGTGTCAAAACCCCAAACCCTAAAAAACCCCTCCGAAACCACTGATGCTCTCGCGGGGTATGGCCGTGCAAACCCTAAACCCTTGTCATCAGCAGCAGCACATGAAGGCCGACCCAACATCTGGGCCTGAAGAGGCTCGAAATATTTTGTGCATGCAGGCTTACCGGGAGTGGCGCAACAGCAGCCACGAGTCACTGTTCATCATCAACAACGACGTGCTGGTGCCCGACGGCGTCATCGACAAATTGGCGGCCGCACTGACGCCGGAAGGTGACTGCTGACGTATTCTCTGGGATCACATCTCTGCTGCCCCAGCAGCTGGTGCCTGACGGCGTCAGCGCCGCGCTGGCTGCCATGACGTGAGAAGCCGATGGCTGGATCGATGGTCTTAGAGACTCACAGTCTCCCGGGCTCCGACAGCATGAGCAACGTGCTGTCTGACTCTGACGCCCCGAATTTGGGTGGAGACCTGCCATTGGACTTTTTCCTTTATATCACATGTCACTGGAGGCGGATGCGTTTAATGTGGTGCTCGGGCAGCACACATCGCCTGATGCGCCCTGAGTGGTGCGTGTGAGGCGAAGAGCTTTGAGGTGACAGAACAAGGGCATGCCCGCGACTCGGCCTGCTGCAAGTGTTTCGTTTATGTACAGTATATTGCAAAAAGAACTTGAAATGAATGTGCACCCTGCAACTTGCGATGCAGTGCACTCTGCGCATTCCCATTCCCATTCCCATTATATTTTATAAAAAATCTTTTGCTTTTCGTAGCGCATAAGCCTTTTTGTTTTAAAAAAAATCTTTTACCAAAACTAGGTGTTTTTTTCTTACCAAGCTTTAAACAGAAAACCTTTTCAAAAAAATGCCTTGACAAAACTTTTTTTTTCCATTTTTTTTTCATCCGAATGACCGATCGTTTGCATGTACTCCCTCAGGCGGCGACTGCGACTTGGTATCGCCCATGTCCACAATCAAGGGCAAGGGCCACTGGGGCCAGGTGGAGGGCCTGGAGAAGGTCATGTGGCTGCGCGGCGCCGCGAGAGCGTTCGTCAACGATGCCCACAACTACCGCCGCGTGCAGGTGGCGTTTCCACGGTCACTCTCCGTCTCGAAGTCCCATGTCACGCCTCGCATGCGCCCATCCGTCAGCAGGCGCTCAGCTTGAGTCAGTCTGGCGGCAGGCCTCGGCGCAGTGAAGGAACTGCGAAAGAGAGTCCATGCCCTCTGGGTCGTGTTCCTCAAATTTTAGGGTTTTCATTCACCTAAACCCTAAGTCCATTCTGACGACGTGCACCCCTCCTGCGCCTCGCAGGCAGCGCTGGAGCAGGGCGGGTGCAGCGGGCCGTCTGCGGTGGTGGTGGAAAAGAATGTAACACACGACGCACCGCCTGGGTTCTCAGGTGCGTGGAATCCAGCTCGAAGGTGCCATGCCGGCGGGACTCGCTGCACGCCTTGGCGGCTTGTACTTGTGCATGCCCGACACACCCTCTGTGGCCATGTCGGCGTGACGATGGCATCTTGTGAGGATTTTCTTTTCTTCCCCTGGGCGCCCCCTGCGTCCAAGACTCGTGGTGACCAGCTGAGTGTGCGGCTGTGTTGTGCAGAGACACTCTCAGTTGGTCACCTCAAGTACAAAAGTCAGTGCGATGTCCCACCGCTGCATTCGTAGACGCAGCCTGACTCTGTCTCGTGCGCGCAGGGTTCTTCTTCGGCGTGCGGCGCAGCATATCCAAGTGGGCCTTTGACGGGGACAACCTTTTCGACCCCGGCAACCGGAATGTGGGCCAGGAGAATGATCTGTATGGGCGGTCGCAGCGGGGACCGGAGGCTCGGCGCGCCCGGGTTTGCCTGCACACCGGCACTTTCGTGTTCCACTTCAAGGGCAGCACGATTCCCTACAGGGGCGTCGACCGGGAACAGTGGCAGATACCGGCGACAGAGCCGGCGGGTGATGCCGGCGGCGGCAATGCCAGTGAACGTGTGTGATGATGCGTTGCTGGCCTAGGGTCTTGTTCTGGTGCCTGTTCTGTGACTCGTGATTTGACCGAGCTGCACGTCAGGATTTGGAAGTGATGCACTCGTGATGAATGCAGATGGATGAATGACGTTGACAGGGGATACCAATCCGACTTGGTGGGACTTTGGACTTAAGTATCTCGTGCTTAGTGATCACTGCTGACCAGGTCACGTGGGGGTCGTGCAGATATTTCATCTGTGCCAGCCCATCACAGGTGGAGCAGAGCTTTGCGCATGCTGCTTTATTTTCAGGAGGTCGAGAATGCAGTCAGCCATGCAAGGCATCGATTCCAGAAGGTCGGCGAAGGCATGCGCCCTGACCGGCTGCACGAGCCGGCCCACACAGCATGCCTGTCCTCACGGCAGGCAGCAAAAATGCACAGGCAGCCTCTCTCACGCGGCGAAGACCAGCCTGCAGAGGAAGCCTCTAGGGCTGGTCCGGATGCACCACAGGCGGCTTGCGGCAGCAACACATGCCTTCCAAGGGAGGTCTCACGCCACGTCGACGCCCAGCTTGGGTCAGGACGAAGAGGTGCGGGAAGCCTGGCGCTAATTGAAGGATGCTGCTGCTCGAGGAGGTCCTCAACTGAAAAGCGCTAAGAAATTTCGCATCGACCTGCCCAAAGCCTAGCGCTGCAGGCCCGATGTCTGCGGTGCATTGGTGCACGTGCATATGCCAAACAATATTCATACCATGCAGCCATGCGCTTGCGCCTTTATCGCGTGGTAGTATCGCCCCGGAGACGTTCCAAGAATCAAGGACACTACATGCTGATGCCTCTCCCAACTGAATCATGCGCTGCTGGTCTGTGCCATGGCGCTTCCGCTACGACCTCGTCGATGGCATCTCATTGTTACCATTATGCTGCTACTGCTCGTGGCTGGTGAGCATCATCACCACAGGCTGAAGGCGTGCCATGTGCAACTCGCAGTCCTGATGCGGGCTGGCGTCACCAGTCCGTCCCCGCTGGCCTCACTACCATGCACTGCATGACGGCGAGCAAAGCCGCCTGAACTCCGGCGCGGTGCATGTCGCAGGCGGCGCGGCAGGGCGGCGGCTGCGTGTTGGTGCACTGCTCGCAGGGAGTGCACATTGATGTTCCTGGCCTCCGTTGAACCAGTCTGTATTGCCCATCTGGTGCCGCTGCGGGCGGTGGTGATCGGCGGGGGCCTTGCCGGGCTGACAACAGTGCACCGCCTAACTCGCCGCTTGACTTCAGGGTCGTCCAGGGCTTGGAAACCTTGGCTTTCTGATGTGCAGCGCCGCTGCGAGCGGTGGTGATCGGTGCCGGCGTCGCCGGCTCACGACGGCGCGCTGCCCGGTCGCGGAAGCCGACTCGACACAACCAGTGGCATTGACTGTGCACCATTCTTCCGTGCAGCGCCGCTGCGGGCGGTGGTGATCGGCGCGGGGCTGGCCGGCCTCACAACCGCGCACTGCCTGGCGGCACTCTTTGACGAGGTCACGCTCGTGGAGCGGGATGACATCAGCGCCACGCCGGCGGACCCTGCAGCAGCAACGAACGACCAGGCACACGTGAGAACCATCCCTTCTCCATGTCGCGGATTGCTACATGTGCTGCAGAGTGTGCGGCGACAGATTTGTGACCGCCAGATGTTCGACTGCCTCATTCTGCGGCCAATCTGCCATGTCACTGGCCGTGCCGCCGCCGTCGCCAACGACCACAACCCCGTGGCATCTTCTCTCACGTTCATGCAACCCCCGCAGCGAAGCCCACGGACGACATCACTGACACCCTTTCGCCGGCGCGCAGCTGACGGGGCGCAGCCGGCCGGGCGTGCCGCAGTTCTCGCAGCCGCACCTGCTGCTGAAGAAGGGCGTGTGCGTCATGAACGAGCTCTTCGGTGGCGGCTTCGAGCAGCGGCTCATCGACGCTGGCGCGGTGCCTGTCAACTGGATTGAGGACGCGAAAGTGGTGAGCGGGTGTTGTTGTCAAGATGACTGTCTTCGAAACCTCTTCACTTTGCGCGGCGGCTTCTCGACGCTGGCGCGGTGCCCATCAACTGGATTGAGGACGCCGCAGCGGTGAGCGGTCTGTATCTTATACCCTGAAGACTTCGAGCAGCGGCTCATCGACGCCGACGCGGTGCCCGTCAACTGGATTGCGGGCTGCCAAAGTGGTGGGTTTCTGAAGGGTGCTGGATACAGGCTGCCGCCACTGACCAGCTGTCCATGTTGCGCCTCCGTCTCTATATGCTGACAGCGCCAGTCCCTCCCTCAGCCAGTTCCCTCCCCACCCTAAACCCTAAACCCTAAACCCTAAAAGTGCACATTCCGCTGCTTCTTTTCGCAGGGCCATCAGGACAGCAGCGCCGGCAAAGGTATCTGACACCTACTGCCATTTTTCACACACATCGATAACATGGCTGTGATGTTCCTGGCTGCAGTTCAGCCTGGGCGAGCACATGCGGCGAGACAGAGTGCCGGGCGTCAACGGCACATCTCAGGCCGCGGGCGTCTCTGCGACGCGGGGCCTTTACGAAATGACAGTGCGGCGTGAGGTGGCTGCGGCGAATGATAACTTGGAGCTGCTGGCGGGCGGCCGAGCTGCGGGACTGACATTCAGCGCCGATGGGGCGACGGTCACAGGTGCATCCAGCCCTACCGCAACCCGAGCTCACAGTGTTGGGCCGGCCCTCGAATTCGGGAGAGTCTACCCCAGCACTGGCTGCAAGCCCTCAGCCTTGTGCCTCTCAACCTGTTTCGGCACCTCCCTGCAACTTCCGCCAATAGGTGTGCGGCTAGACGTGGCAGCTGCTGGCAGACCCTGTTGGCGGACGCCTCAGAACGCACCTAGGGTTTAGGGTTTAAGGTCCTCCACCCTCCGTACATGCTGCAAAACATGGTACACTGCAGCGTCGATCCAGCCTCTACCTGTCCGGACACTTTTCTTCTAACCCCTGCAGGCGTGCGGCTGTCAGACGGGCGGCAGCTGCCGGCGGACCTTGTGGTCGATGCCTCGGGCCGCACCTCGACGACGCCGGTGTGGCTGGCGGCGGCGGGATTTGAGAAACCGCCAGAGGTGTCCGTGTCCGCCAATCTGGGGTACGGCACCTGCTGTTACGAGATTCCGCAGTGGGGCGAGGTGAGTCGTTTTGTCTAAAAACTCGAAATTTTCCTTTTAATAGTTTTTGTGTTTATCTCTTAGACCTGTAGATTTGTTTTTTACAGTTTTTACTCTAAAGCATCAACTCGCCGATGACGAGCTGCCCTGTGGAGTTCAACTAGAATTGTCTGGGTTTAGGGTTTAGGGCAGTTGCACCTGCTGCTACGACATCCACCACTGGGGCACGGCGAGATAACGTCTGATTTTCTCGGAATCTACGTGTCACAGCGTGGCCACCCGTCACTTCGGTCACAGCAACCGCAAGTACGCCCGTTGCAGACTGAAGAGCGGCGAGGCACCTGTGCTGACGTATTTCGTGTGGGCGGTCTCAGTGCCTCAAGGCTGCCAAGCTAGGGTACAACACCTCCACATTCATTGTTGCTTGTAATAGCATGATTGCGGCTGTTCCGCATGCAGGGTCCTAAGGCGTATGTGACGAATGCGAGCCCGCCCAACAATCGCGGCGCTGTGCTGTGGCCCATCGAGGGCGGCAAATACCAGGCGCGCTTGTTGCATGCTTGCGTCTTCTGCAATGAGCTACCGGATGCATCTCGATTTGCAAATGCCTTGGAAGTGGTCGATAACCGCGGCGCGGTGCTGTAGTCCATTGAGGGCAGCAATCACCAGGTGCTCGGTTGTCTGTCTTTCTGCTTCTGCAGCCTTGCTGCTCTTGTTGCTGCCGTTTTGTTGCGATTCTGCAGCCGAATTGATGCTTCGAATCGATGCAAACCCCACAAACTCGAGAGCACCACAGCCGTAGCCGCTGCCAGAGCCTTCGAAGAACGATTGCATGCTGACGTCTTGTGCAGGTGATCCTGTCAGGCTACAACGGCGACCACCCACCGGGCGACCATGCGGGGTTTCTGGCGTTTGCCGAGTCGCTGCCGACGCCGGACGTGTACGACAAGTTGAAGGACGCGACGCCGCTGACGCCCGTCATGCGCTGTGTGTCAGGGCTTACCCTAAACCCTAAACCCTAAACCCTAAACCCATGTCTGCACCTGGAGGCTGGAGCAGAGAAATGCACGTTCACCGCAGCTGCTGCGCAAGTCTTGGACGCTGTGGAACCCGTCACTTTGGTAGCGCCAGTCAGGCAGGCGCTGTGCCCTAAACCCTTCTGGGCTCCTCCCAGGGTGGTGCATCGTCAGGCTGCCGTCGCCGCAGCTGGCAGTCATGCATGCTGGGCATCTGAGTACGCATGCAGCTGTGCAATGCCTTTTGTGTCGATACTCCCTGGTTGACGTGTTTCCATCACCCCTGCTGCAGATCTGCGCACGGACAACTTCAGGCGCAAGTATGAAGATGTGGGCCTTTCACGGATTTTAGGGCTGGAGCCTGTTCCTGCGGGCAGGACTCGTTGCTGCATGTCAGCAATCGCCTGATGTCATACATGTAGATCATATGAATACAAACCAATGGACTGCATCTGGTTGCAAACGTTGCCATTCAACTGTGACACCTCCTGTGTCGAAGCCAAAACTTCAGCGTCGGCAACAAGTCCTTGCAGACGCAATCTCAATGTGTGTACACAGGTGCAGCTGCCGGAGGGTCTGTGCGTCATCGGCGACGCTGTGGCGGCCTTCAATCCTGTCTATGGCCAGGCGAGGTTCCCACAGTATGCTGCAACACGGCTCATGTAGTTTTCGTGGCATCATAACGAGGAACTGAGCGTCCACGAATGCTGCACGCCAGCGCTGCAGCCAGCAGCGCCAATGCGAAACCGACGCAATAAAGCCTCCACGCCAGTCGTCAGGCTGACAGTGCGCGAGTTTGAAGCCCGTGCGAGACCATTCACTCGGCTACGGATTCCCTCTCTTATGACAGCGGAACCTTGACGACCTGGTTGGAGCGACTACCGTGGACCTCATCCTAAACCCTAAACTCTAAACCCTTATGTTTCGGCATGCAGGGCATGACGGTGGGCATCCTGCAGGCAATGCAGCTGCGCGACACGCTGCGGAAGCGGCTGAAGACAGCCGGCGGCAGCGCCGCAGCGCGGCGGGCAGCGCTCGCTGGCCTTCCTGCAGAGTTCCACCAGCAGCTGCCGGCGGTGCTGGACTTCCCCTGGACGCTAGCCACAGGTGCGTCAACCGAGCCACCCTCAGCTACCAAGCAATGCCCTGAAGCATTGCCCTTGGTCACTCTCGCTGGTCACACCCATCGCGTGTATTATGGCCAGCACACCACCAGCACCGGATGTTTCTCAGCCTGCAGCCGCTTGGCTGCAGGCTGAGCTGCTTCTGTTTTCTAGGGCACAGTAATCAGTCTCAATATGCGCATGCCAACCTAGCGCGGGGTTCTCGCTGCATGGCAGGCGGCGCGCCAAAGGCACACGTGGCGGTGGCGCCGATCGAAGAGATGCTGGAAAGCGCTTCGCTTTGAAACGCTGTGAAGTTATGCCCGTGTTCTTGCCTGCGCAGGTAAGGAGGACCTTTTAGGATTTATGGTTTAGGGTTTAGCGACACACGGCAGGCAGTCGTGGCGGTGGCGCCAGCCAAAGGACAGTAGATGCGTGCTTTTGCTTCCCGAAAGCGCAATGTTCATATCTCACTTTCTCTTGCTGGGCAGGCGAGGGCCTTCAGTGGATATTGGGCGCCAAAGGCAGATGTAGCATGGCGCTGGTGGACAAGGCGGTGGAAAACGTACTTTTCACGAAATAAATTTGTCCATCTACTTGTCCCTGAGCAGGCGAAGGACTCGCGGCGCATGACAGGCGGCGCGCCGAGTATTATTTTTCCTGATAAAAAATAAAAAAAAAACCAAATTTTATTGAAAAATTTTCAATCTCATTTAAATAAGTGAAGGCAGACGTGGCGGTGTTGCTCCCGCAAAAGCGGTGGGCAGCTCGATGTGCCTGCAGAGGCCGAGGCACATGCCCAATCGAACCCCTTGTCTGCGCAGGCGAGGACCTGCGCCGCATGTCGAGCGGCGCGCCGAAGGCAGACGTGGCGGTGCCGCTTCCGAAAAAAGCAGTGGAGGCATATTTTCAGTTTCTCAAGGAGGTGTCGGCGGACGAACCCGTGGTGCAGCTGGCCTTCTGGAAGGTGCACACAAGAAAAGGGAATCATATACGTAATCATATCTTGCACCTTGCATACTTCCAGCTGTTGACTTCCAGTTTCTGAAGGAGGTGTCGGCAGACGATCCCCTGGTACAGCTGGCCTTCTGAAAGGTGAGCTCAGAAGGTGAGCTCAGAAAGACGGACAATTCTGCTGAAGATGAGGTTGGTAGGCAAACGGGTGAATCGATTTTGCTGCTCGCTGGGCGCCTGCAGGTTGCCGCAGGAATTTTTGGGTGCACTCTGCCAGACCCGACTGTGAGACGAGAGCTACCTTGCTGCCCTCCTCTGTCAGCGTCGGCACTGGCACAATAGGTGTAGCGCTGTGGTGAACAAGAGTTGCATTGAAAAGCTTTGCTGCCGCCCTTAAACCCTAAACCCTATGACACAGGTCTTCCACATGATCGGCGGGCCTGCAGACATGTTTGCGCCGGGCCTGGTGCTGCGCGCAATGCGCTACTGGGTGGGCGCGCAGCTGCGGCAGCGGCTGGGCGGCGGTGGCGGTGGCGGCGGCGCAGGCAGCAGCAACGGCAGCGGTCCTGCGAGGCCAGAGGTCGCAGCAGCCGAGGTCGTGCGCGCTTGAAGCAGTTGATGCGGCGGCAGCAGCTGCCCCCACACTGGCGGCGGTAGCAACCGCCGCGTTGTGATGCTGCCACTCCACAAGCACAAACAGATCGTGGCAGCCTGAAGGTTCCATGACACCAGAAAGCCGCCTTGCAGTTTGGCAACACTGAACACATAAATCGCCTGAGAGTCCCAGCACATTGCTCTTATTCTCGGATGGCGATTCTGTTTTCCGAATTGGATTGAGGAGCACTCCATGCTGCTTATATAATTATGGGCCGCATAATTATGGGCCGCCACATCTTTGTGTGCCTGCAGTTTGTGGCCTACTGACAGGCTTTGGCGATTGGACACGGTTGCAACATGGTGTAGGTAGTCTGTACATAGGACTTCACGCAATGGGAGATCTCCGGCGCGCTGTACCAGGTACATACCGACGTCTTTGCCCCCAGGACACTTCATCGAGACCGATAAAAGGTCGAACCGAGAGTCTCTCAGTACTTAGCCAGTACTTAAGCCTATAGTTCAAGCGCGGTCCCCGTATATGCGACACGCATGCTCCTTTGTGTGAAAGCGCACCGCGGTGGTTCCTCCGAAGCGCCGAAAATCGGCGACGCGCGTCGGCTTTCATAGAGGTTGCCGTTGTCCGCTGGGCGGGCGCCAAGTCCGCAGTTTGTCGATCTCG
>JAABUL010003136.1_pt1 | contig 25278 bp, 24 predicted proteins | sample 5559151 | NCBI WGS metagenome assembly JAABUL01 (sample SAMN10711876, study PRJNA513368) | rock metagenome | isolation source: Antarctica rocks | place: Antarctica: Victoria Land, Pudding Butte sud | reverse complement strand
AGGAGCGTGGGGGGAGGGTTTGTGGTTTGAGGAGAGTGGGTGGAGGGGGTGGGGATGGACATGGTGGTGTTGAGGAGGGAGGAGGGGAGGGGGAGGGGTGTTTAGTTAGGCTGCGGTTGCTGGGAGTGGAAGGGCGGTTGGGGAGGCATGACTATGGGTGTGGGTTGCATTAGCGTACGGTTGAAGGGAAGATGCAGCGATGAGAGTAGTAATGGAAGCATGAGTGCATGGTGCTTGCACCATGTGGGTCCGTGTGGGAGGGACGTGCCTATCGACATGGATTCTGATAGGTAGATGAACCGGTCGTAGAGTCGCCCTTTATCGGCTTTCGCGCGTTGCCTTTCTTCGCGTTATATAGCTGGATGGCCGCCCAAACAAGGGATTTCATCCCGGTAGTAGCGCAGTATAGTTACAAGGCGGGCGCGTGAAGCAGACCATCGGTCTTGTGAGAAGCGCGCTGGGATCATGGTGGAAGGCCTTTCGGTACATTTAGGCTGTGACTTTGTTGCGTAGTTTCCTTGAACCTCGGGATATTTTGATCCGTCGACTGGGTTCTCGTGGAGTGCTCGAGGCCCTTGGGTAAATCCTTAGAAGAAAGGATCCCCATAAGGTTGAAGTTCGTGAGAATGGCAGCATTAGAAGAAGGCTTTGAGCACTGGGGACTGATAATTGACGGCTTGATGTCAAGGCATCATTGCATGTACGGCTACTGCTGTAATTTCGATTGTGCAACTGCTTCGCTTGAAGTCTGTATTCTCGTGTGGGAAAACTTCCATTGGAGCCCTAATCTGTTGCTTTTTTCGCTATTCCGCTCCTGGTTTTGGCAGTATTGGGTTGAGCGACAAGCGAACTAGACGACCAGAGATTCGTTGACATACTCCAAATAGCCCATAGTCCGAGGTCTTGTCCGTCAAAACTGTGGACCTACGTCCGATTTCTCCAAGCCTGCGGTTGGCACCAAGAACAGCTTTGGGTAGCTCATGACTGAGCTCTCTAAAAGAGATCATGAGATTAGGTGCGTCGTCCTAGGTCATGTCTTTCAATGCTGGGGGCCTCGGTCCAGTTGCGCCAAGCCTGCGTTTTGCATCCAGGATGAATTGTTCCCGGTATTCGTGAGCCATATCTTGTAAATTCCTGAAGGCAGTGACCCCTTCGCGGAACGATTCAACCGAGGCGTCCAAGCAACTGGTGAACACTGGTGTCATATGGTAATGAGGCTGAGGACCAGGTCCCTCGGGTTGAGTGAGGTGATGGGCATATACGTCTAGACGCCCAGACAGGAATACTGCTGTTACAGTATATGCATTGTTATCAAAGGCTATTGGTAGACTATATTTTTGGAGGTGGTGCATGCCACGAGCTCCCAAGGCGCCATCATAGCATGTTTGCCGTCGAGCCACAGCCAGTGACCCTTCTTCGCCATTGGCCTCGACAAAGAAATTCGGAAGGAATGGCACATTAGAATGTAGTGAAGGGACAATGTACGAGTCCAGATCCCGCCTGATCTGCATGCTGCGAGCGTCTTGGGCATTACATTCACAATAGTCAGGCTGCGCAGTGACCAGGTCTGCTTTTTCTGACAGTTGGCTCAGTAGTGGGGCCCAGTTCCCACAAGGCCGATCCGTTGCCGATGGATATCTAGCAGGTCCTCTGGTCTTGATGAAGATATCGCGCATAACTTCGGGTTCACCCATGGATCGTTCGAGGTCGTCGAGGAAAGTATCGTGATCGTCTTCAGTGAATGTTGAAGGGGATAGCGAAGCTCTCGAGTCCTTCATACGGGTCTTCCATTGCTCTAGTTTGGCTGGCCGATTGGCGCGGAGAGGCGGATCAACGTAGCTCTCTGTGAGAAGTCGCTCGAAGTTTTTGTCATAGGCCGAAGATCTATCCGACTTCTTGGTCTTGCTGGATTCGGTGTTTGGATTCGTGCCGCTCGGCTTCGAGACCCGATAGGTGCCTGGGCGGGTTGAACTCATCGTGACCTTTGAGTGAGCGGGAGGTTCTGGGTATCCGTGGATATCGGAAAGATTGGGACCTCCGTGTCGTGCAAAGCGCTTGATGTCCCCTACGGTCACTCCTGTCCTAGCTGCCTTCGTAGGCTTAGTGGCCTGGGGTATATATATATCGTTTCTTCGGTCGAATTCACGAAGGGCACGACTGGTGAGAGAGATGCTCGAAAGTGCGTCCCAGAATCCAGGGAGATGATATTTCGTGCTTTGATTTGGCTTACTTGGAGGACAATGTCGCCTTTTTAGAGGAGTCAAGTTTTGGGCGAATTTTGACGGTTTTGTGTCTCTGTTTCGTCCTTTTGAGGTCAGGGGATCAGTGCTTTTATCCCTTGTGAGCTGCTCCCCCTCGAAAGCCTCACACTTTCTCTTTCCTGATGAGCCCGGCATGGATAAATAAGGCAAGTATCGGACACGAGGTATGGAAACACGGCCACCAATCAAGCAGCAAAGAGACTAAAAATCCAACTGCATAAGCGCAATCTATTGGCCAGTTTCTACCAATTCTCTAGCAGAACGTTTGATCGCGAGCGAAGATTGTCCAGAAAGTAAGCAAATGCTGCGGGAGTTGTGCATGACGCGGCTATAACCCAGATTTGCATGCATTCCATGCGTGCTATAAGTGAATTCGGGGGAGTTTTGGAGTATGGCCCATCTTGTCTACAAGATGTTGAGAAGTAGATAACGATGAAACGCGAGAAGGAAGTGCATGCATCGGAAAGGTTGTTGGAAGTCCCACAGATGCTTGCCATTCACTTCGGACTTCCTGGACCCTCCGCGGCTACACGCGCCGAAGCGGGCGCTAGAGATAGCTTCGGTGACACTCTTGGCATCAATCGCAGCCAATCAACATCAGAGCCGAGTGTCAAAAGTCGTTTGCTTTGAGGCACCTTCATATGATAATGGTAATGGACTTCTAACAAGCACATACGACTCAGTCATGCTCACAAGACTCAATCTGGATGATTCTGATGATCACTGAGAGTGGAAATTTGACTCTCATACCGTGGCCGCAGTCTAAAGCGGACGGAATCATGCGAAATTGTGAAAAAGAAATCCTAATATTCATAAATCATATGCTTGGTACCTCATGGAGAGACATTTTGACCATTACCGTCATAGCAATATATTCCAAATCCAAGGTAGGATTCAAACAAATTTCCTGCGCTCAAGACCCCGCAATCGTCGACAACAAATGATTGGTTGAGACGTTATCCATGAAGCCTCTGCACTCACTAACTGCATGCGAGAGATCGCTCTCCTCATTTCGGGTGAACCCTGCGCGTTTTGCAGATTGGCTTGCTGACGGGCGTTGAAGGGCAGACCTGTGATCGATGCAGCCTTACGAAGCTGACTGTGCCCTGCCCCTCCCTTCCCGGCTATACTAGCCTGGTGGTCCACCAGGTGCTATGCTTTCAGTCCACAGACCATCAAATGGAAATCTTACGGATTATCATTCGAAGACATCTAATAATCAAGAGGTACAGGCTTGGGGGCTTGGGAAGGACTCAACAGGGGTCAAGTATTTGCCAAGCTACCAAGACTTTTCATATAAGTACTTTAAGCTTCTGCATGCATGCCGAGAAATTGAACTTCGTATCGGTCAGCTTATTAATCCTGTCGGTCAAGCAAGCCTCAGCCTTTGCATTCAAGTCGGTGTGTAAGAGCAATTGGTCCACGCATGGGTATTTTCGACTATGCTTCCATGGTAAAGTACGCTTCGAAAATGGAAAGGAGGCCTCCACAAGCGCCTACACGAAGACCTCAACTGTTAGCTCGGACCGCCCCCGTGCGACACCAGGGACCTACAGCTCTACAGACACCGGCCAAGAGCGCCTTCATGCATCCAGACCATTCGTGCTGACCAAGTGGGACGAACAATGCATAGGAGCCGTCCAATGAATGAGTAGAGGTTCTTTGTGGCTCTGTGGTCACGCGTATACAGACACTGGTACTTGGAATCCGGGTGTCTTGGCTCCAGGAATGTTCCGTCAGGCCTGAGCAATCGGCTTTCTGGATGAGGTGAGACATGATGTAACACGCTGCTCATAAGGCCGTAGCTGCCACCACAGCCCCTTTGCCCCAAAGCTCTTGAGGACCGACTTCCCACTGCTATCCACCTTGTTTCCCCCCCTTATCCCGATACCCAGTAAGAAAGGCCACAATCCTTCGAGTTGATAGAGTATACTTGGAAGATAAACGCACCTATCAGTAGAAGCACAATGGCTGCCCCTGCTCCTGCCCCCTTGGATCTCGCAAACGTACAGGGCGACATCTTGTAAGACATCTTTCACATAGCAAGCAAGTACACCACACTTACCAGGGACAGGCTGGGAGGTATACCGAAGAAGACTGAAACATACTTCTTCTTCCAAATTGATAAGGATCGCGTCCATGAGTTCCGCACTCAACTCGCCCAGCTCGTGCCATTAATCAAAACAACTGCCCAAATCAGTCATGACCGAGAGAGAATTAGCCAGAACAAGAAGGACGCTGCAGGGGAGGGTGTCACTCCGCCACTCTTGAAATTGAGTGGGGTTAACATAGCGTTCACCCACAAAGGGTTGGTACAGGTGAGCTGCGCTGCTGGACATGGCCAAGATTGCATCAAGACATATAGCTGACATAGTCTTTTCTCCTTGGAGATGGGAATCAACGATGATATTGGAGACGGCACCTTCACTACAGGCATGCTTGCCGATGCATCGAGCCTCGGTGATAAAGGAACCACGTCAGCGTCGGGTGCATTCGATCCTGATTGGGATCCTGAATTCAAGCAAGATATCCATGGCCTGATCTTGATTGCTGGTAATAGCCATGCAACAGTCAACGAAACGTTCAGGCAAGTTGAGAGAATCTTCTCGGTCAAGACGCAAAATGCTACCATTCACGAAGTGACGCGCAAGATTGGTGATGTCCGGCCAAAGAAGGAGGCGGGCCATGAGCAGTACGTGTCTGATCCTCTTGATAGCCTACCCACTACTAATGTCGAAGCAAAGCTTCGGATTTCTGGACGGCATCTCACATCCAGCAGTCCAGGACGTTGACACAACCCCTAACCGCGGCCAGGAGACAGTACGTCAGGGAATTATCCTGCTCGGGCGCGACGGCGACGGCGTCGCGCAGACACGCCCATCATGGGCCCTGGACGGAAGCTTTCTAGCTTTTCGCTACCTTCCTCAACTCGTTCCGGAATTCAATACTTTCCTGAACAGTAAGCCCGTTCCTGGCCTGAACGCAGAACAACTTGGAGCTCGCCTTGTGGGCCGTTGGAAGAGTGGTAGGTGATCGCTAAGTACTTTAGGCCGTGGATTTATTACTAATGCATTGATGGCGGCCAGGAGCACCCGTGGACGTGACTCCAACTGTCGACGATCCTGATCTCGGCGCAGATCCGACCCGCAATAATGACTTCAGCTACAACAGTGTCTTTCCCAATGACCAGCAGACGCAGGATAGGTGCCCATTCGCGGCACACGTTCGGAAGACCAACCCCAGAGCCGACCTTGCAAAGTTCGGCGGTACTGAAATCCGCCGTATAATCCGCAGTGGTATTCAGTTCGGACCCGAAGTATCAGCAGCTGAAGCCGCAGCCGGCAAGACTAGCCAGGATCGAGGCCTGCTTTTCGTATGCTACCAGAGCAATATTGGCCAAGGCTTCAAATTCATCCAGCAAAGTAGGTGACCACTGTCAACTTACCCATAATCGGCCAAACCAACGACCCGACGCTTTTCAAGATTACAGGCGCAAACCCGAGCAACCAGGGTATGGATCTGACGCTGCCAACGGAGTGGGTTGTGCCACAAGGGGGCGAGTACTTTTTCTCACCTTCAATCCCAGCTCTCAAGGGAACCTTCGCCTTGACGAGCTCGTCGATGAATGGAACATCGGCGGAATTGCGTTGATGGACCGAGAATGCACGGCTCCTAGGACACATGGCTAATGACGTGATGGTAGTATTTCTAAACGATGATATGGTAATGCTGGGGCTCGGTGTGATGTTGTCGTAGGAAATGTATTCACGATCATGACTGCCTTCCTTCGTGTTCTGCTTCCTGTAATCCCTCCGAGTCGACATATCCCTTTATGAACGCAGCGATCTTTCCTCCGCTTAAGCATATCCGTCCTACTCCTTGCTCCCTTACTTCATCCTGGCTGCCATGTGATGATGTGAATGATTTGCATCAATTGGTCTCGTTGCCGATGTTTTGCCGCTTTCTACATTACTTTCCATCTCGAACACCACAGGATATAGCCTGCCCATTGACTTTGACTAGAGCAGTGAATAAGTCCCAGAGCATGCAATCGAAGCTCTGGAGACCCGGAGTACTCGGTACTCTCCGCTCGGCCTAGAGCATCTCGAAGCCATCTGCTGTCCGTCTGCACGCCGAAGATTGTTGATGACTTGGGTCATCCCTCCTCCCAGGTTTCCTCTCCCAGAATATAGAAATCCATTGACCGCTTGTCTTGATATCCTTGCTCGGGCTTCGAGGAGCTTTCGCTACTGTAGGGACTTCGCGAGTATAAGCGTTGAGGGGAGGGCCAGCAACGGAGTGTCATGTCGTCGTTGGAAGAGGCTAATTCGACGAAAGATGGATGGAAGTGCCTAGAACCCTCGTATTGATGGCCCACTTGCTTCGAAGGCTGGCCAGTGGCTACTCGATGAAAGTAGGCCCGTGAATGAGACTTGCATGTAAAGGCAGTTGAGACCGTCGCTCATTGGCTGGGACCGAGAGTGGCTTAGTCAGTAGCCTTGGAGCTCCTGAGCGCCATTTTTCCTTCCGATTCTTTCCACCTCATCAACCACAACATCAGCAATAACCCCATCGACCCGACCCTCTCCGCTCTACTGCTATCAAGCAAAGTCAGCAATTGACTTCAATCCACATCCAAGATGTCGTCTGCATCCAAGTTCTCATCCAAGATGATCTCAATGGCCGCTGCCCGCCCAGCTCTCCGCTCCAGCCAGCTCCAGCAGCGCGGCATCTCTGGTAAGCTAACTCTTGGCATATATGAGAGCCCCTATCAAATTTGCGAAACCGTCGAGAGACTTGTGACTGACTTCAACCCTTCCTGAAGGATTTGCCCGAACGCTCCAACGCGATCACGCACCGTCCCTTGCCAAATCTCCTTTCCAATCCACCAAGCGTGCTAGTCCCGCCGCCTTCAACTTGGCCGCCCGCCAACTCGTCAGCCGTCAAGCTATGCGTCCTTATTCCAGCGAGCTTGCCAACGCCCTTGTCGAGATGGGTGGCAACATCGGTACCGGTGCGGCAACAATTGGTCTTGCAGGAGCTGGTGTGGGTATCGGGTCCGTCTTCGGTAGCTTGATCACCGGTGTTGCTCGCAACCCGAGCTTGAGGGGTCAGCTGTTCGCGTATGCTATCTTGGGTTTCGCTTTTGCCGAAGCCACCGGTCTGTTCGCCCTCATGGTGGCATTCATGATTCGCTTCACTTAGGTGCCAGGTGGTTGGCTGGGCGGTTGAGTGCGCTACATATGTGGAGGATGTACATTCAAGAAGTTCGGTCTCTCAAATCTCAAAGATGGCTGTGCATCACGGGCCGGCTGAAGGATGCAGTGTAGACTGGTGATAGATGATGTGTTGCTTGAGCTTGTACTTTCGGACTTCCCGCTCACAGATACATCTACAGCATCAAAATACAAGATGTACCACCACACACGCCGAACGCAAAAACACTGCATGGATGGTTGTTTGATGTTCCAAGCTCCAGAGACCAGCTGCAAATCCTACGGGTCAGAGATCCAGGACCTGCTTCCCCAATCCTAGAGTTTCTGGCCCACATCTACTGCGTTGAGTCTTATTGAGTGTATTTCCAGCTGCCCATGGCTCTTCGATTCCATTTCGTAGATGTTGAACAGAAAACGCTCTAGCTCAACCGTCTTCCTCGCTCCAGAGCCAGCAAGGTACTGATTCCACAGCGTCGTGAACGCGCACCCGACAGAAAAAGACGATGCACAACACTGCTAAGCTAAAACATCACTACTTGAAGTCGAATTGAACCCATCACAAGTTTCTCTCCTCCAAAGCCAGAATGTGTTCATCATGTCTCGCCAGTCGCCGGCTTGATATGCCATATATGTAAACGACGGACTGTTATACTGCCTGATCATGTTGGCTGCAATATAATCGAGAAGTTCCATCTGAGACCCGCGTGAATGGAGAGCAAACAGATGCAAAGCTTGTGCATTTTATGCAGGAGCATCAAATTTCGTAGAACACTTGTGCTGCGCTAGTAACACGCGCAACCGTCCACTCCTGGGACTAGCGTACTCTTCCTCCTCAATATTGCCAACACGAGACACACAAAACATGATCTCTGCATCATGTCCGTGTTCCTTGATCGCTCACGTCCTTTGCAGATAGCCTCCGAACCTCCACGATCCGAACAAACAGAGCCCTCTCGCTTCTTCGACCTTCCTAACGAATACCGACTCCCAATCCTACTTCGCCTTTTCCTTCGAGGCAACGTTGCGCTCACATGCTATACAAACTGAAAATACCCTCATTGAAGTCATGAAAGACTCTCGTGGGAGCTGCTGGTCTCAATCGCCAATTGTGGGCGGAGGCCAGCTCAATACTGTTCTCAGCAAATATCTCCTCCCTGCTCTTCGGGCCGATAGATGCATCTGTTGGCTCTTCGATCGGGTGTTATTCGGTCTCTCAGCCCATCAAGAGGCCCGACTGTACACTTATAACGCGCGACCTGGTTGAAGACGTCTTTGCTACGCTTTATGAGGGGGTTGACGGTTCAATGATGGACTAGAAAAAGCTCCAGTGATTCCATGATACAAAAAAACAGGTTATACTAGATGCTTGGTTCAACAAGATGGACAACTTCGCTGAACTTGATATCGATTCCAGCGGATCGGCCGCACCAACCTAGAAACCCTCCTCGTCAAGACTGGCTGGATACGCACATGTCTAGGCGACCCGACATACTGGGAGCATCTCTACAAGAGCACGAAAGTCTCAGGAGGGGAAGGGGGGGGTTCGAGATACCGAGCTGGCGGTATGAGGCGGTAGCTTTTTTTATGAGTGAATCCGGTTGTACTGACAAGCCATCTGGGTCCTTATAGTCACCTTCACCTTTCCGAGAATATTAGACATCCCAGCTAACGTCCATCTCAGGTAGCTGGGCAGCCGGAGAGCATATGAGGACATACCGAGCAACATTGACGGTGTTGTGACATTTCTACCGACGGATGTACACACAAGACGTTGGAATACCAAGTGTCTTCTCCACACCAAACTAGATACGACACAGCCTCTGTCCACCGACTCTAGCTCGCACCTGCCTAGACAACAACGCTCCCATATCCACACAATTCTTCAAGGCTTAGATAGGCCACCATTTCCAAGATTTGAGAGGCGCGAGGAAAGGGACAAAAATGTTGATCATCAACCCCCAAGCGGCTCCGCTGCAGACGATGACATGTCCTCGTCAAAGCATGACAAGATTACGCGTTCAATCTGCCTTGTCATTCAGCATAGGCTACATAAATACGCCAGAAAACCAGGACCACGTGCTCATGCCATGCATTAGTGCTTAAGTCTGCAGTCGATCAAGTTACTTTCGTACTTTTCCACAGAAAAGTAGTTTACAGATCATTACACGAGCCATCGATCGGCGCTCTGGACCATCAACCATATCACAGCTGATGCGAACTGCCAATTTCAGGGAGGCCAAAGCAGCACTAGCTCCGAACTATTGAAAAATACAGTCTCCCGGTCTCTGGACTAGTGACGTAATTTTTCTTCCTTTTCTCCGAAACAGTCGATCGGAAGTCCTCGGCCGCGAGGGGTTTCCTCAATTCCGCCCCAAGTCCAGCATCCACACCCTCAGGACTCGCCTCCATAGCCCTCGGGCGCTCAAAGATACACGAGATCGGTCGCAGCGGCACTCCCGAAACCGCACCTGCATCCTCCCACAGCTTGACGAAAGAATCGGTGCTGTGCCGGAATACCGTCCGCGTCTTACCACTGTCGTCCTTGTCGAACGGCGGTTTGAGCGGCTGTTCGATCGGGCTCACCACGCCCGCTTGCGAGCCGAGAATGATACTCCCCGGTCTATGCGAGAGCAGGCGCAGGATCCGCGTCGCCACTTTGAGCTGCGTGTCGTAGTCGAAAAGGTGCAGGAACATGTTGATGACGATCATGTCTGTCTGTCCCGGTCCGAGTTTTGTCATTAACGCGCCTTGCGTGAATTGGTCGTTGGCGGCTAGGACGTCGTCGGCGAGGAAATGACCCGGGGGGAAGGTGGCGCGGTCGCGCCAGAGGTCGTGGGATAGGGCTTCGTATTCTGGGAAGAGGTCGGAGGCGTAGAGGTTGGATGCGGGGGCGCCGTCGAAGACGCATTTGCGGAGGTCTTGGCCCATGCAGGCTCCTAGGTCGAGGAGGGAGGAGCCGGATTTGAGGCGGGGGAGCACGACAGTGTGGTAGAGGGGATGTTTGGCGAGGCCGAAGCTTAGGAACCAGAATTCTCCGACGCAGGGCCAGGGGAAGATTCCCCAGGCTTTGTCTCTCTGTGGTTTTTGTTAGTGGGCTGAGTGCTTGGTGGGAGGTCTGGGACTCACGATCCGGTATACGTGACTCTCCACATCTTGAGCAGGGATTTTGCTGTACTGCTGTAGTAGAGCTCGGGCGTCCCTTGTCAGCTCGGTGGTCAGGGTATGGTGGTACCAAGGCCACGATACACTGCGTGCACCAGCAGGTACCGGACCGTCCAGCATCTTCGCCATGATGACTCGATCTCCTGGCCAGTCCTATCGATGTGGAAGCCGGGTTTTGAAATGGAAGTAATAGAACTATACGAAGTACCGGCTCGATGGTACAAAGAGAATGTCATCCCGCATACGTTTCGCATGGATTGCAAGCTTGTGGGATCAGCCTTGACATCTTCTATTGCAACAATGCCCCGTTCTCCGCTCAATGTTGGCCGACCTCTTCAGACTCAAAGCAAGACTCGTCACCCCCTCAAACGATTCCGAAACAGCTTCATGCCGTGAAGCTGAAGTTGGTGGCTTGCAGTATGTAACACGGCCCCTCGCTTTTTGATTGGCTACACAGGTTTACGTAAGTAGCGCTCCGCTCGTCCTTCGCTTTGTGAGCCAATCAACGAAGCGATTCCCCAACCCTGAGGTCTAAGACTACTTTACATCTCACGACATAGTATAGCATTCCAACCTTTCAGCAATGGTTCAGCGAAGTGGGTAGGTAGTGTTGATGCAGTGGCTTATGGCCGCTCGTGCATAGCTCAACGTTACGACCTACGCTGCTGTGCTTCAACTCGCTGCGTGCATGACTTTGTCTGAACATTGGTGGACCTTTAGAAGTATATGTGGTTCGGGCTGCAATTCCTGATGGATATGGATGGGATTTTGTCCTCTGAGCCTCGAGCTCCAACCGGCTGCAAGCTGGTATAAAGCGGAATGCAAGAATAGGCTACACCATCGTGACGTGCAAGAGCTGGCGATGCAATCGGGTTTATTTGCTATGTGTTTTGTATTGGGGCTTTGGATGTTTGTCTCCGTCAGGTAGTAGCCAAAGCTCAGTTGAAGCGGGAGAGGGGGTTGTTTCGAAGCGGATGACATCCTGGAAGGTACGAGTACATGCTTACTCATATGCTCTTGTGCTTGTGCGGACGAAGCCACTCTAATGAAGGGCTTGGAATGAGATTTCATTGGCGGCTGTGTCCTACTATTTGGTCTCTGATCATCATCAGTATGACTTCGCTGAGTCTGTGCGGGAGTATTAATGCCTTATCCATCTGTTGATTCCGAGTCTTTTGATCTCGCGGTGGGGCTTCGGCGAAAGACGAAGGCTGTTACTTTCTACGCCAGATTACTGATGTCACTAAGCAATAACACGTCAGGTTAGTATGAAAATTTCTGGAGGCAGTCGCGGTTTAAATGCATGGTACTTGAAGGTACGGCTTAGTAAGAGCTTGGGATGACTTGCAGCTTGATGAGTGCTATCTCACTCAGGAGTCCTAAGATTTATTTGACCTTTACTGAAGATCATAAATTTTCTATGAATGCTTGGCTGATACTTTTTGAATTCTGGATATGCTCTTCCATATACGCTTGGCAAGGACCGCGACTATAGTATCTTGTTGAGCTGCTGTTTCTCTGCAAAAGAAGTCTTCGCATGCTTTTCCGACCTTCGGATTCATGAAGCTATTTATGATTGTTTTCAATCTCTTCCGATGGAAGGCTGCAGCCAAGAGCGATGCTACTGAATCTGATTTGAAACGGTTTGTGTATGGGATGATCTATGTGAAATCAGCGTTATCAGGCATCTGACCAAGGTCAGGGGGATTTGTGTTGTATGATTGTTCGGTCATGGAACTTGAGGCATGTTAGGCGGAGATTGAACAGCTGTTTGTGACCGAATTTCGAATGTGGGCGTGAGCCGCACTAGCAAGCGTTGGATCCAGAGGGTTTACGCGGACGCAGGTGTGATAATGCTACTTGTCAGTAACAGCGGTACTGGATCGTGGGGGACAAAGCTGTCTTTCCTTTCGACTTTTCTGGCTACTCTGACTCGAATCAACGGACCGCTCAATATGTCCCTTGTTCGGACAACTTTCGTTGTTCGTGGGTTTGTCTGCAATCGCCTGCTCTTGTTTGGTATCCACCATAATGCCTTGTGACTTCTGCTTTGACAAACCGTCTAAACTCCTCATTGAAGTATTGTTTCACCCTCGTAAAACTTCCAGCTCGAGTGTCTCATTCCGAAGCTTCGGTAAACGCAATGCGCACTGAAGTATCACTAGCCGCCATGCTGGCCATGGCTTCTGCAGTTCACGGACATGTAGTCCCGATCGTTCGTTCCTCTTTGACTCCCCCGGGTTCTACCCCGTTATTCAATGGTGCTCCGGCTGGCCCGGCTATTGTTGGTAAGAACAATAAAGCACAGAGTTTCAAATTCTTGTTCGATACAGGTACGCCATGCCCTCCAACGCCATCATGTTCAAAAAGCTAACATCCGCAGGCTCCGATAAAGTGTGGATTCCAGGCAGTACCACTCCAAGCGCCCACAGCTACAACTGGAGCGGTAAACCCCTAAACAGGACCCAAGACATGGGTTACGGAGGCGGTCTCGAAGTCAAAGGACCCTTCTACGAAGACGACATCTCAATCGGCGGCATCACCGCTCACGATTTCCAATTCTTTGTCAATTCGGAAGGAAAGGGTGGCTTTGGTGATTATGGCGCCGAAGGTATCTTTGGCTTGTGCTATTGTCCCAGTACAGACAAGCAGAATTCGTCGTCGTTTTTTGAGACTTTGGTCATTCAGAAGAAGGTTAGGGAAGCGGTGTTTGGAGTTTTTATTGGGAGGGGTGGGGAGGCTGGGGAGCTTGTGTTGGGGGGGTATGATTCGAAGAGGTTTTTGGGACGGGTTACGACGGTGTCGGTGGTTGAGCAGGGGCCGTGGGGTATTAGGGTTGATGGTGCTTATGTGAATGGGAAGATGGTACCTTCGAGTCGGGGGAATTGTGAGTTGACCTGTATTCCATTGCGAGATGGTCTAGCTGATTCTGTTATAGCAATTGTTGATACGGGTACACCTGGCATCTCTGCCCCTTTCGCCGCCGCACAGGCTATCCACGAAGGAATCCCAGGCGCAGTACGAACGAACGACAAGACAGATCCAAGAAGTGTATGGGCTTACCCGTGCAATACTCCACAGGCCTTCATGCCATCGGTCATTATTGGAGGGTTTGCACACCCGATTGATGCAGCAGACTTCAATAATGGCAATGTGACTGATGAGAAGACACTCAATATGATTGGTAAGGGGGGTAAATCGCCAATGTGTGTTTCTGCTATGGTTGGGTTTGGTGACACGTGGAATCTTGGAAGGCCGTTTTTGCAGAGTTATTATACTGTTTTTCATTGGGGCGAGTTATATACGGGATCTGGAGTTGGGAAGGGGGCTGCGGTCAGTTTTGCGCAAGCCGTCCATAGGACGTGAAGTGGGCTATGTTCTCAGGTTCAAGGGCTTTGAGGCCTAGAGGTGCTGCCTTCTTTGTTAATTCATGTTGGGGTCATCACACATTCTGATTCAAACGACAGAGCACGACTGTCAGGCGGCCAAATGCGGGTTTTCGCAGACTACCAAGCAGGAACGATAAGGCAAGACTCCCAAGACAAAGATGCCGCTACAGCTCACTCGGTGCTTGCGTCTTTGTCCTCCCAACAAGACAATCGACCTGGAGGCAATCAGGTGTATGAGCAAACGAAAAGCACATCTTTCCAACCATATAAAGTCAAAGCTGGCCCATCTTTTACGACTTAGCTTTCTCTTCAAAGTATATATAATATTTTTGCTCGAAGTTTGATGCTTTCATTGGCGCCGAAGCCTCCCTTGGCAAAGTCTTGATTCCATGGTCCCACCTTTTCGGCTGGGCCTTTGCCTTACAGACCCACCTCGCACGAGATGGCTCCGCGAGCTAGCGGTATAGCCTCTGGGAAGCCTTTCCGGAAAGTGGAGCTTCTACACATATATATACCTGGGTAACACGAGATGTCAATGTCAGTCAGATATTGCATTGTACCATACACTCATCACTTACTACCAACACCACAAAGCACAGCACCACTTTGACTTAACATATCTTCCTGAGTTATATCTTCTTCGTAAAGCTCTTGACTTCTCCTGCCATTTTGCAACATAAACTTTGGCCATCTCTGATCAGCACTGTCTCAACGCCACACATTCTGCCAACCAACGCTCGAAAAGTGGGTTCATACCTTTGCCACGAGAACTCCTGTATCATCACATCACAAGCCCAAAGGAAGGTATACAGCTCCACGTCTGGTACTATGGCTTCAACATCGACTCAACAGGCAGCTGCTGTCGCGCACTCGACTGACACCGGCTCTTGGCTGGGTCGCCTACCCCTGGAGATTCGAGAGATCATCTACCAGTACGCGCTGGTAGATAAGGTGGAGCATAGAATGAAGAGCGCCGAGGTGAGTCACAGCCTTCGACGTATGCATCCTCTTCGTGCTAATACCATCAACCTCTAGTATGACCACAAGCGGGAAACCATACTGGCAGGCCTTGACTATACGCGGAGACATCATACCGCTCTTCTCAGGACGAACTCCAGCATCTACCGTGAAGCCAAGAATGTGTTCAGGCGCGACAACTTCATGGTCTGCTTGCAACTCCGACAGTGCAATTTCTCAGGCAGCACACTCAGGTACCATGGCTTCGTACCATTCGCAAAGTATGACGAGACGAAGAGGTTGCCACCCGTGGCTATGAAACTAGCTTTCGGACCTCATCCCACTGCAAGGAACATCCAAGGGGTTGATTGTGAGCCTGAGAATTACGTATTCGATAGCGAGGATCTACCGGCTGTTTGCACGACTCTGCTTCGCATGAATGCAAGAAATCCCGCCATATTCACCAATTGCCCTTTGCAGGTCACAATCGATGCTAGCATTGGTGAATGCCTTAGAGAATTGACGGACGGCTTTCCCCATCCGCAATCGAGACTGAGGAGTCTCTTGGATCCGCTCTGGCGGCTCCATAGCCTTGACGATGTCATTGTGGAGGGACCGGGAAGCGCGGTCTACAAAGCCGAGATCATTGCTAGCATGAATCGGCGACCGAATGCGGAAGAAACCATGAGACAAGCCCTGCTGGCTAGCACTCGTGGAGACAAAGCCTGCGAAGCCGGCCAGCTTTTATTAGGTATCGACATGTACAAGGCTGGGCTCGAGATGTCTCGTGGCAATTCCCCAGATCCTTGGGATGAAGATGACTTAAGTGACCTTGCCCCAGAAGCCTCGGGGGTCACTCAGCGGTATGTGAAGTGGAGCGAGGAATCGTCTTATGCTTGGTTTTGACCGGAGGGCAATACCCAAGCTCTTGCAAACCTAGATTCTCTGCTTGCGCAATTGCTGACTCCATCTTCGCAGTGAAATCGATGACACCACAATTCGATTGCAGACAAGCATTGCTGCCGCCTATTTCCGACTAGGAAGGTTAAGGATGGCCCGAATTTATGCAGAGCGTGTCTATGGCCCTTACCATGACTACGACAGCTATCGGCACCACAAGCACAAATTCCCTCTCCAGATCGAGGCTGATAGGGGACCTCTCTTCGCCAAGCTTCTTGTCGTGGCTGCGCAGATCAGCTGGGCACATGGAAAGGTCGACGAGGCATTAGAGGAGCTCTGCAATGCCATTGAGCTTGATGCCGACTGTAAGGAGGCCAAGGCCCTTCAGTCGCAATACAAAATACGCAAGGACCAGCTCAACGCGAGGGAGGCTGTCAGACAACAAGCGCGAGATCGACAGGCCCAACGAGTGGCAGAGAAGGCCACGGATTATGTGGATACTTACGAGTATCCTCAGGATTGGGACCCAGAAGCGTGGCAGCGTGAGAAGGATCTTGAAGTCTCTGTCGCTCCGCTTTACGGTTGGTAGCCACTCTCAGAAAGCCATTGAGACCTATTGCAACGGCGGCTTTGTGCTTCCGTGCACCATATGTAGTGTTCGTCGCCACTGATGAAGCAGGAAACAGTGATGCCGGGCTGTCATTGGCGGTACGTAGTGACTACTGTGCCATTGAAGGGTGTGTTCATCAACAGTCCAGTTGTTCTCCTCCTGTTGACACCAAAGTCGCTATATAGCAGCACTATCCTTGAAGATCGGGGCATGCGGGTACGGTTGCCGATAGGCAGATTTCGTCTTCCGCAATGAGCCCGCGCGGTGTTGAAAACTGTGGAGACTGCGAAGATTGGTCAAATCCGACAGATCTGAAAGCTGACTATTGCATGAGAGTGGTGCTGAGAAGGTTGGACAAGCATGGAAAGCGACCTTGAGCACGTCAGAGGCTCCGATCTTTTCTACGGGGTGTGTCATCGTCCCCTCTCAACCAAAGATGAAGCTCACGCAGAGAACGGGTGCTCAAGCAGGAGGCAGGGATAAGAAGATCAGAAGAGAAGCGGGCGCGGAGCAAGGCGGCCTGCATGGTAATGGTGCAGCTGAAGAAGACTAGAAGCCTGGAAAACGTGTTTGGCGCACGCTTGTTGTAGATTTTATTGGAGGCTTTGTTGTGACTCGAGGATACTGTTGGCCTCCGCCACTGGACAGAGGTCCCGCAACTGGTGAACAAACGAGACATTTCTCGATTTCGTGAGATAGTCAGCTAAGCAATGGTGGTTACTGTCAACATCGTTGTATAAATAATGTAAAACTTCATCAAAGATTTTGGACATACGCTAGGATCTTGATGAGTAAGCACACTCAGCCAATGATATAAGAGCGGTATCATACCGCAGTATCCGCTACTCAGTACAACATGAGAACATGCCGCCATCAAATGACATTGAAGGGGGGCGCCATGGTAGAGGTAAACCTCGCAGTGTTGTGTGAATTATCATGGTCTCATTCTCTGAGTCGGTACAACATCAAATCCACGTCATTGCAGGCGATTCTTCAAGTCCATCGATAAGACGGACAAAGAAGGTCCCTCATGGGCCCCCGACATGGCTCTCGACGTGCCCTGACTCTGCACATCTGAGCGCTGCAGCATATGGCGATCATCCGCGTCCAGTGCAACTCCAGTGAGCCTCGGCCAACGAGCAGAGGAGATCGCCAATAGAAACGACCTGATAGTGACAGTTGTTACTAGTATAAGGAGACCACGCAAGACTATGGTTGGCAGATCCGCCGCGATTTCGCTACGGGACCACTCAGGAGGATGTTGAGGAGTAAGAATTTGGTGGAGATCGATTGGGTGGTCTTGTCTATGGATTTGAAACCATGGATACTGCCGACGCCGTACGAACGTCCACAAGCGTGTCTCAAATGAAGATAGACGCGCAAGCGTCCATTCCTCGTACCCTAGGCGCGCATTGAGGAGGGCGTCCAAGGCGTACTTTCGTGCAAGTACCGCAAAGCTTACGAGTGCCACGATTGCCGACTATAACAGCATAGGGTGAAGGATATGCGAAAGTAGGGAACCTGAGGGTGATCGCATAGTGCTTCTTCGAAAGGGGTAGATTTGTGAAGCATACCGAGATAAGGGTAACCACCTCTTGCCCTATTTCAAATTGTCACCACTTTCAGTGGATCGCGCATACGATGCGGAAAAGGGCTCCCGTGGTGCTTACTGTTGTTGGAATTGCTGTAGCTGTTCTTCACATCACGGACTGCCTGCCAGACCACCACCTATCCAAGGTATGGGCTGGACAGCCGGTATGTAGTGAGTCACTGTTATAATAGGCCGGAGTTTGTCACTCACATATCTGGCTGTCCGCTTACGGCCTAAAAGACACCAATGCAGTCGGCCAAAAGAGAGCGATGACTGGCTAGGATTCGGCTTACAATGACTATGAAGATTTGTTTGTTTGAGCAATCGAGGTGGGCGACGCAGCTCCTTTCGATCCCTCTCTGACCTCTGTTTACGGTACATTCCAAGATTAGAAAGCGCAGCGTTGCCAGGCATGAGATCTAAACATATGGAATAAGCGAACCACATTCTGCTACGGCCTTCACCTTAGGGTCATATGACGGACTTCCAGGGGCGTGCTTAGACGCATGGGGATGGACGAGTACAAGTCTCTTCCTTTTTTGGTAGCGATCAAGGCTATTCATGGACGTTCCACAGAGACCAATGTATCCCGGCCGTGCGACCTCGACTTAGCTACAAGGCGCAGCTCTTGATTGTTGTATCATGGCAATGCAAGGATTGCATAGTCATTGGCAAATCCGCATAGAAAGACCTGTGGGCGTTATCTGCAGATAACCCAATACAGAACTTACCGATTTGGTGGATTCTATTCCCATGGATGGAATCGCTCTCCATACCCACATAGCAGATTTCAATGGGAAGCTATCCTCCACACGATGAGTTGGCACAGGTAGCCCTTGGCCAAGTCCTTGCGTAGACTTACTCCAAATCGTCATGGCCATACCCTCTCATTCGCTCTTGGCCATCTTCAATTTCCGTACGGATGCAACGGGTCATCTGCGAGCTATAGAGCGCCATGTTATAATCATCCATCACTACGTACGAAGACTGGAGGCACAGTGAGTTTCATTCTATTTATGAATTGCCACTTTCTCATGAAGCCTCCTCAGCAGTACAAAACCCCTCTATGTCTACTAAACTTCCTTTCTAGAATATCCTCCTCCATCTCAGATTCAAACGAACCAAGCTATTGCGATAACAGCCCAAGCGGCTCCTACCATCACCCGACCTTACCAGCACTCCCCAGTGAGACTACCTAATATTACACTTACGAATCATAAGTAAGCCTGACATTACCAGCTTCGACACTACCAATTCTATTATCATTACAGTGGATCCTTGTGCCTACTTCGAAACCCAAGACCAATCTCACTTCTCCGTGACAGTCCAACCCCTCGGCTACAACTTCTTGATCACGTCAATCATGGGTTGGGACAACATAGAAGGGGCGGCGTTTCTTTACTACTGCTCTCGAGGACTGGCGCTAGGGCTTGACTCTCGAGGAGACGCGCTAGAGCTTGTTGCCAGATTCATGCGTGACAAATGCAAGAAAACAGAAGAACCACGACCAATCGAAGATATGAAGTCGGTATTCGAAAAGAACGCCAATTTTAGGAACGAGACTGGGTGGGATGTCCCCAGAACGAATCGCGTGATTCTTAATTTGATTGCAACGAAGAAGATCACATGGAAGAAATTTTTGGCAACGTTGGAGTTCAACCCGGCAGATGAAGCCTTGTTGAAGGTGAGTACGAAGGCTTTGTCTGCAACTTTTTTCGGTCTAACCAAAGCATACAGGACAATAGCCTTCTTGACATTGTTGAACAGACCAAGAGAGCACTAGATCCCCCAGTGACACAAACTCAACAGGGACGAGAGCACAAAGCTCAACAGGAACGCGAGAACAAAAGTCCACTCCGTCCCGGAGGCCTGACCTCCATACAGACCTCATTGCCCGAGGCGTACTCTTCACTCCTCGCGCCCATCTCCACGCTCGGAAGTGTCCACGGTACGGGATACAGCAGCAGTACTAAAGCAGCCATTAGAACCGGTGGTGTCTCTGGGACGTCCCCGTACTTGCCCTCAGGAACGGAACCAGGCCCTTTGACTGGCAGTTCAACGAAGCATCATGGTGCTGGTGCTTTGCAACTCTCTCCAGACCCCGCGTTCCAGCGGTCAGGAGGTTCCAAATCTCGCAGTACAATCGGACAGGCGGCTTCTCCTCCCCCGCCAGGATACTCTACAACGGATACCATTGGAGAAGAGATTTTCGATCCGCAAGCACAATACCCCCCTACGAGCGACCAGACAGGGCAAGCGCCTACAGTTCCCAAGAGACCTGCTTCGGAGGAGCTCGAAGACACGGGAATTTTTCCAAGAAAGCGAAAGGCGAAGCCTGATGATGATGCAACGATTCGAGCACGGAAAAAAGGGGAAAATATAGCCATAGCCAGAGCCGAGCTATTAGAACAGTCAACGAAAAGAGAGATTGAGAGGCAGGTCCGAATCGGGGAAACGGCCAAAAAAAAGGAGCACGAAGAAGCCGAAGAACGACGCAAGGTTAATGCAGAAATGGCCAGGAGGCTTGCAGCTTACCAGCCCTATCCTGGCGGTCGGGGTGGGCCTCAGTGAGCGAGGCATCCATCGAGGGCCGGACCACAGACGTCCTACATACAAGGAAGAGCGAGTCAGGAGTTACCGGACTGTAATGATAACGACTGGGTTTGATTTGGTGTTTCAGGATGCATACATGTTTATAGATTAGTGACGGCCGATGAAGATTTAAGGTTCAAGTTAGTTTAGCATGAAAGCGAGATAATGATTGAAGATAGTTAACGCAGTATGCATGTATGTTTATAGATTAGTAACGGCCAACAAAGATTCAATCCTGAAAACATGCTAGCATACATACTAATTACTCAAGTGGAGACGCTTTATAACGCATGTATGCGTGGTAATTCCGTGCGGATAATTAAGGTAGTGTACATAGGTAATACCAATCAAGTGAAGACACAACAGCTACCTACGACAACGCGCCTGATACTATGATATCAGACTAATAATTCCTATATCATGCCCGGGCAATTTGGCAAGGAGGTTCGGGTAGGCTATGGCGGGATTCTCTGGGATGAGTGCCCTGCTAGGATGTGGGGTGCATAGGGTAGATTATTATTTGATTTTCGTTGGTGTTTGTTAGGTAGTAGATAGGGGAGTTGAGATGTAAATAATACTAAGCCCCTTTCTAGAAAAACCTCTCCTCTTTTTTCTTTTTTCCTTGAAATCGTAAACATTGAGTCTTGGACTTTGCGACCATAATATTACCTGAAATGTTGGTATAGCTCGCTTGCTGCCGTTAGTTATGGGATTTGATTGATGTTGCTTTGCAAAGATCCAGTGTGATTCTTTAAGGAGGTTTGGGATATAGGAGATTTATTGGCGGTGAATGGGGGAATGCTGGGCCTGGGGGTACATAGACTGGGCATGTGAATCCAGCCAATCTATATTGTAGGCTCGAAGTCTCGGCATGCATCCCGCTGTTTGAGAAATTATTGTGATTGTCAGAGGAATGGGTTGTAGTTGACCCGTGGGCCGACCATAGCTTGGGGTTACCTATTCTACCATGTTCAATATCCAGCCGTAAACTCATCAATACCAAACTCTTCCCAGGCAGCACTCACGCACGCTTCTTCTGCTTCGAACGCAACGACCACCAACTCGCACTCGACGACGTCCTCGACACCGACGACCCACTCACTGAATTCTCCCGACTGCCATTCCCAACACTGCCCCGCTTCGCCTTCTTCTGCTTCGCCAACAACTGAATAATCTCCGGCGATCTTCTCAACGCGTGATTCGCTGCCGCTAGCGCATCATGGCCGCCTTTATCTTTGGCATCGGTATCGGCGCCAGCTTCGAGGAGGATGCGCACCATGATTTCGAGTCTGCTTTCGATGGCTGTTTGTAGGGGGGTTCGCTCCGCGATATCTCTGGCTTCGTAGTCTGCACCGGCGGCTAGGAGGAAGGAGACCATGGGGTCGTTCCCCTTTTCGATGGCGTGGTGGAGTGGTGTTTTGCGGTACGCGCATCGGGCGTTGATGTCGGCGCCGTGCGTGAGCAGCATCTGGGCTACTTTTGCTCCGCCACGGCTTACGAGCGCGCGATGTAAGGGTTTCCAGCCAAAGTCGTCTTCGGCGTCGACGCTGGCGCCGTTCATGAGGAGGAAGTCGACGATGGCTTCGTGGTTGCCTTCGGCGGCGCAGATTAGAGGTGTGCCGTTGCTGGGGCTGCGGGCTTCGATGTGGGCGCCGTTTGAGAGGAGGAGGCGCACGATTGGTTCTTGACCGTCGCTTGCGGCTCGTAGTAGGGCTGTCCAGCCTATGTCGGCGTCGGAGGCGTCGACGGCATCGTAGTCTTCGAGGTCGGCGCTGGGGATGCGAGCGAGAGGGTGCTTTTTTGGTGAGAAATCTCTGGGGCCACGTGCTTCGATATCGGCACCCCTTGCTAAGAGTAGATTTACCATGTAGATATCGGCTAAGTTAGCTGCTCGCTGTAATGCCGACCATCCAGCTGTTGTGGTTTCGAGCTGGGCTCCTTTATCTAGAAGTACTTCGACCACAGACAGGAATCCGTGGTTTGTAGCGTGCATGAGGGGAGTTGTCTTATCGACACATCTCGCCTCTACATCCGCACCTCGCTGCAGTATCAGTTTGACCAACTCATGATCTCCTGTTAAGATCGCGGATATAAGTGGTGTTTCGCCGGATTTCGTCGGCGCATTGATGCTCGATGAATCCACCCAGACGTCTGGAGCCCATCTGACACGTGGTGGGATCGCCTGTTGTGTCTCGTCTGGCTGGAAATGAGATGCTGTTTCACGTTGCTTTGACTTCGGTGGCACTTCAGGCGGCATGCTCTGTGCACGATAGACTCTTCGCAGAGCATCTGCCGTCTCCGTTTTGTGCTGCAGTTCGTAAATGGTGACCAAGAGATTGACAGACTCGAGGAGCAGAGCATTATCTTTCTCCAGACTCTTCTCCCTCCCAATGTAAGCACGCTTGGCAAACTTCTCGGCTTCTGCTATTCTGCCTTGTTCGTGGTAGATCTCAGCTACTGCATGATAAAGTCGCCACTTCCTATCCGTTTCACCTTTTTCTTCCGTCAGTAGGTGACTCAATACTTGCTTGGCCTTCTTGAGCTGCCCTTGTCTGGTATAGATTATCGCTAGAGTCTCGTGCATGTCAGGCTTGTTGTCGAATGGTATACCTAGTTTCCGCTCTCTATCCGTCATATATTCCATTGCTCTCCGATGAGGTTGTTCTGCCTCTGAGTATCTACCAGCTTGCATCTCCCTCTGCACTTCTTGCTGGAGGCCACTGATGAGTTCGGAGTATACCGCTGCGGGAAAACTGTCCTCAAATTCAGGCTCGGGATCGAAGATCGACTCATTGTCCGAATCGATGCTGCCGCGATGCTTCGTATTGATATCACTAGTGTGGGCAACCGTTGGTGAATCTACTGAAGGGTTGGAATCTTTTGGTCGATAAGCCACCGTTGTCAGGGTTTCTTTGGCAGATTCAGGGCTGAACGCTGGCGTCAATGGACTTTGTTTCCTTTTAGCCGGCGGTCGTCGTTCCTTCGCCATCAAGAAGCCAACGTGGCTCTGATTGTCTAGTTCTGGTGTATCTGGAGCGGACTTGCTTGGAATTGGCTCCTCGGCTGGCGTTCCTGGCAACTCAAATGGCAATTGTCTTTTTGGAGACTGCACATCCTCATAGACTGTAGTGGTTGTGACATTCATGATGATTTCGGCCGAGAAAACGCATTTCTCCACATCGTACAGAAATGTTTCTTCCTGGATTGGGCTGTGCAGGGTATCACTTTCACCGAGACCTTTACGATGCGCTATAGCCTCTTTGAGACGCTGAAGAACCTGGCGGAGGTCTTTGTGATGAAAGTAAATGCCATCTTGGGGAAGTTGGCTCTTCCACTGATAGACTCTACACAACATCAGTCAAGACGACAGGGTACACAGTAGCCGTGCTGCAACTTACAGCTTAATGGTCTGCAACGACATCTGAAATGACAGAACATAGAAGCCAAGTCTTGCCCTCAAAGCTAGTATTTCCGAATTCTGTAAATCTACCAAACCCTCTGGGAATGCATCCTGCGGGGCAGCCTTATATCTGGCTCTCAGCTCTGCGAGGATCTCGCAAAGTCGTGAGAGTGTACTTCGACAACGGTCCAACAAGACTTCTACATCACTGAAATGCTCATCCTCGAAGGCCGTTCGGGGCGCGTTTGCTTTTCGGATTCTTTCGATCAAGTCCAAGAATCTGCGGAGGGTCTGCACTTCGCCACGGAAGGTGTTGATGTCTGTGGTCGCGTTCGCAAAGCTCCGCAACGTTTCGAGAATCACGTCGCAGAGGTGCGCGATGGTGGGATCTCCGACTACTGATGGCTGGTCCATGACCTTGAACGTCATTGGGACAGGCGGCGTTGGTAGTGGAAGAGTAGCATGAGATGGATGAGGGGAGTAGTGGAGAGGTGGCATCGGGATCGGTCAGTAGAGGGCGAAGTAGCCTGGCCTGGTTGGCTTGCAGGCTGCTACGTAGCCCTACAGTGTGCAGCACATCTACCTTACATTGTCCAATCGGACATCCCGCGGGGTTTCCAAATTACCTACTATTAATCAGAGCTTACTCCGTACAGTGCTGCGACATGAATTCTACACCGAGGTCACACATATGGACAGACTAAAATTTCTGATCAAGTGCCCGCAAGCTACCGTGGGGATATCTACGAAAAGCACGCTGCGAATTATCTGCCCGCTGCATATTACCCGGCAAGGTCAGCGCGGAACATGAAAGAATTCAGTAGGATCCTTGGAATTTATAGAGTGGCCTCAGGTCCACGTCTTTTCGCAGTATATACCTGCGGAACGCCCATGGCAGGACCTCGAAGACCTGATATCGCATGTGCTGCCGCGTTGGAACTGCAACTGATCCCAGACGTCAGGTCTTAACTCGCTGATGTTATTCGAGGGGTGGCTTACATATGTAATCAAGCTCTTCGAGCGTTCGTTGCTTTGTCTCGGGTACCCAAAGAAATATCATTATAAGGGCTATGACATTGAGACCACTACATTCCGATAACATATTAGCGCATATCATATGAACGATGTGCATGAAGTCTTACGCAAAGAACACTATGGCACCCGTCGGGCCAAAAGCAGAGATCATGCGTGGAAAGGCGA
>JAABUL010003135.1_pt1 | contig 25305 bp, 17 predicted proteins | sample 5559151 | NCBI WGS metagenome assembly JAABUL01 (sample SAMN10711876, study PRJNA513368) | rock metagenome | isolation source: Antarctica rocks | place: Antarctica: Victoria Land, Pudding Butte sud | reverse complement strand
AAATTATAGTATAACGGTATACTAATAACAAATAAATAGAAATAAACCTTACGGTACAATTTCGTAAAGGATATATCCTTATCCTATTTAATTATACTCTATTCTATTTCTCTACCTAGCTATATACTAACTCTAGGCGGCGTAGAGTCAGCTAAGGTGTCCTACCTAGCGAGGGTAATACCCGACTCGATTAGGCTAAAGTATCGTATTAACCTCGTTCCGGGCTAGTAGACTAATAGCTCTCCGTCTCTAGAATCTCTTTAACTAGCTTACGAACGAGATAGTTCCTTATACGCTTAATTATCTACTTACCGTCCGTTAACTCCCTCCGATGTTCTTAACTAATATAAGAGCCCTTTCATACTATAAATAGAGGCCCGACCGAGCTAGCTTTCGTAAAGCCTAACTATATACGGTATAAATCGCACCGTAAATAAGATACCGTAAATAGAGGTAAATTAGGCTAGGATTACTTAGGTTAGGCTAATCCGTTTATACTCTTTCCTATTATCGCCTATATACGAGATTATTACCTAACTATAGAAGAAGTAGATAAAACTCGTAGTATACTTTTTATTACTTAAAATCCTAGGGTAGAGTATCCTACTATCTTCTTACTCTTATTAGGAGTTAGAGGCTATATATCCTTAGGTAGATCGATAACGACTTCCGTAAGGGGCGGCGATCCTAGTACTAACGCTATATTAGTATCCTCTCCGTTTACTATACTCGAACCTCTATCTATAAGTCTAATAATAGATCGATATCTCTATAGGAATAGTTAAACGAACTTTAGTTTACGTTCAATATCCGAATCTTAAATCGGAAATATTAGGTTACTAGCCTAAGAACTATCGATCGCGAGAGGCGAGTACTTACCTCGTAATATTAAGAGGTACTTATCGAGACTTTTAAGGTCTTATAGCCCCTCTTCTAGGACCGCTAGCTTTTCGAGGTACTATACCCGTTAGGCTATAGTATACTCGGTTTCTAACGCGAGGCCGGAGATATCCTCCTTAGAAAGCTTTAGTACTATTTCTAGAGTAAATAAAGACGGCGATCTCCTAGCTAAATACTACTTAATAGTAAGTATACTAAAATTATCGACGAATCGTTTTAGAGTAACCTTTCGATAGCTAATATTATAGACGTTTCTAGGTAAAAACATAAAGAAACTAATCTTATAGTACGCTTATATATAGTTAATAGTAGAATTGCTCGCGTAGCTTTCTATATCGGCTTTAATCCGTTAGTCGAGAAGATTTAATAAGTAGGTAGGTTAGACTTAGTACCGCTTATTACCTAAGTAGCTAATAACAAATAGTACCTTAAGTATCTATTCGAAGTTACAACAACGTCGAGTAGACTAAGCCTTCTAGATAGTATTAATTAAATAATAGTTATACGTAATTAGATACGTAGTAAAATACGGCTTAAGTAGCTTAGTCGTTTTCCTTTCGAGATCGGTTTTCATTTTATTAAGGCCTCGATATATAATTTAAAGAATACCGTTTATCGTTTCGAGGACCGTAATATTATTAATAGCGGTAGCTACGGTATTATACGTAGCTTCGACAATTTAATCTTTCGCTCTAGTAATAAGGTTTTTCTAGGGCTTATATTATTTAGTAAATAGCTCGCCGACGACTAATAGGTTAAATGTACTAGGTAACTTATAGCCTCGACTTCTACGTATAATCTACTTAACCTCTACTATAAGATCGGTCCTAAGGATTTTACGTAAGCTAAGATCTTTACTTATCCGTAGATCGTCTATTATAACGCGAGCTTCGCCTTCTAGTCGAGTAGTCTCCTCGAAGTTACCTAAAAGACTCTAGATAATAGCCTAAAGGCGCCTTCGGTACCCCTCGTTCGTCTTTATACTCCTAAAGAAGGAATTAATATATACGCCGTCAACGGCTAATTTAATTAAGGTAGAGAACTCTTAAGCTACTTATAGTAGATACTAACGTTAATCTACGAGTATAATATAGGAGTTTCCGAGTCGAACTATTTTCGTTCTACTTTCTCCGATTCCGAATTTAACGTTATAGAGAAGGCTTAGAAGCTAATAAAGGATTTGTTCCTTAAGAACGTTACTAAGCCTTTCTTTAAGCGAATCTACTCCTACGCTCGAAGGATCTATAGCTACCTAGACCCCGGTTACGAAGAAGATCCTCTCTTTCTTATCTCTTTTAGAGGAGAGGACGATATATTTCTAGTTTCGTAACTCCTGTTTTTAAGTATATACTAACTAAGTTAAAAGCTAATATCTTAATTCTATACTAGCTAAATATATATAGTCTTACTATTAGATCTAGCGTCTAGTATATCGGGCTTCGTTATAAGACCGAGGGTACGTATTCCCTTCGGATTAAGTTTACGTACTAGCTTAGTTACCTTCTAAAGAGCGAAGTCGCTTTTAGCTAAGACGACGGCGAGGATAATACTCCTAGGCCTCTTTATATAGCTTATAACTATCTGTTTAACGATAGCGGCGTCCCTAACTACTTAATCCCTATTTCTAGCTCGAAATAGCCTTAGGAGATCTACTATCGTAAGATGCGGCTAGCTAATCCTATAGAGCTCTACGCGAAGTATAACGGCGCTAAACGTCCTATTTTCTAATAGTCCTATAGCCTACTTAGCTCTCTTAACAATACTACTAACGTCTAAGTTAGTACTATCTAGATCGAAGTAGATATTAGTAAGTTGTTCGATCTCGGTTTCCGACTAATCTAGACCCGGTATAATAGATACCTTAACGCTTATAGAAGCTTCCTAACGAAGTACTAGTTCGGTTACAAAACGTATATATAGGTTGTCTTTAGTAGGAAAAGATATACTAGAGATAGCCTTAAGAACGGAGCTCTTTCTAGCGGATTAATCGCCGTAGACTACGATTTCTAGAAGGTCGATATACTTACTAATACCTTAGGAGCGGAGTCTATCTATAATGTTAAGGAGTTAACGATAGTCCTTAGATTAAAGTACGACCGAGCTTATTACGAAGGTAAGAATCTACTTAGGTATTCTCTATAGTAAATCCTAGTAGGTACGATTAAAAGCGTACTAAGAACGAGGTATAAGTAAGTTATATAGAATAAAATCATAACGGCGTTACAATATACGTAGGATCTATATTAAGAGTAGGTACTAAGATATATACGTTAGTAGCATTTTATATATTTACTATATATAGCTCCTTACGCGTAATAGTTTATAATTACCCCGAGCTTAAGCGGCGAGTTACTAGTAATCGAAGCCTTCTACGATTGCTTTCCTTATACGTCGGAATATATCTATATAGAATAATCGTAGTAGCTACGAGGAAGGAGACTAGTAGACTACTATATACGTTATAGTACTAGGGCTCTAGATCTATCGTATTACTATAGTATATTCTAACGGTATAGGAAGCCGCTAATTCCTTAAGTTACTAGTTAAGTTATAAGACCTCGCTCTACTATATTTAGCGATTGTAATATTATATAGATTATATCGTATCTATTAGCTTACTAACCGCTACCGCTAATCTTTACTTTAGGCTATTTTGTATCTACTCTCCTATACCTCGTTTATACCTAAGGTAGAGTCTATCTACTATAATAAAGCCCTAGTACCCTAGAACGATAGACTATATAGAGCTTAGGTAAGGTAAAGAGTACGGCGCCTAAGAGGATATTTAGATAACTTCTATCCTCCGGTATCCGTCGGTATATAATTATAAGTAATAGAAGTATTAACGCTATACTAGATAGAATAGCGTTAACGCTTATCGGCTAAGACTTACCCGAATGAACTTAGAATATAACGGCGTTAGTCTATATTAGGTTAGAGTCCGAACCGAGGGAACGCCTAAAATTCCGCCGCGCCGCTTAGTACTATAGGATATATATATTTATTATAGCGAAAAGGCTAGATTTTAGGAGGAAACGTCGAGGTTTTAGCGCTATATATTATTATAATCGGCTCGTTTAAAGTACTAAGGGTTAAGTATATTAGCTCTCTATACTTTTATATATTTACGCGGTATAAAGCTATTAAGCTTCTATCTAGGGTCTAGATCTACGCGTATTTGTTCGTATCCTTTTAATACTATCGTAATTTACTCTACCTAGCCTAAGATAAGGTTAAAAACATTACTAGACTATATATCGAGATTAGAACGTCTTCGTAGCCCCTTAGTTTTAATATAGCGGACTATATTAACGATTTCTTTATATAGTACCCTAGCTTTAGTTACGACTAAGCGAACTCCTTACCTAGGGAATTCTACCGTATATACGATTAATTTCGATAGAAAAAGAGGCTAGATAATATATATCCTCCTGTACGTAAGTAAGCCTAGGAGAAGTTTCGAGTTACTATAGTTATAGAGTTTAATAGTAGATTCGGAATAGATATAGAGGATGTGTTTTTATAGAAGGGTATCTACGAATTCTTATAGATAAATCCTATACTATCGGGAGTCGAGAGTATACGTAAAGTAGGTCTAGATCCTATATACGTTCTAGACCGGACTAATATTTATAAGGTAGTTATTAATACCTATATTAATCTCGCCGACATACTTAATAGCAAACGAAGGGGCAAAGCTATCTTAACCTTTAAGATACAAGACGAGCTTATTAAATATACTATCTATAAAGGTCGATATTTCCTAAAGGAAGATATCTATATAGGAGGACTACTAAAATACTTACTTAGAGAGATATATAATAAGTACGAAGGGTTACGAGGGAAGCGTAGCCGTTTATAGGATAAGACGCGTAGTAGATATATTAAGGTAGGGTAAGGCGTATATAAGGACGCCGTCGAATATAAGCTTATATATCGCGAGTAAATATAAATATTTATCTATTACTACTATATATACCTCTAGACTACTTTATAGACTAGGTGTACTATTATTCTACGTATTCTTAAAAGCCTTAAAGGGTACTATTAGGAAAGCTTTAGAATGTCGTAATACTTATAACGGATACCTAAATAGTCGGACCTTAATAGATAAGATAGTATCCGTAAGCGCGGTAACTTAGCGAGGTAGGATTAACCTAATAAGTCGATTAAGAGTCGGCTACTCCCTAAAAGAAGGTAGAGATAGTATAGGTCTAGAGCTTTAACTATATACGTAGATATATTTAAAACCTTATATCGAATAATCCTTAGCTCTTCTTGAAACTAGAATTTAGCTATAGACTAAGCGCGTACTTTTACTAGAGAAACCTAGCCGACCCGACTTATACTCGACGTTCCTCGTATATACGAGTTGTATCTAAGAGTTTTTAAGAGCCTTTTAGAATACCTATTATTTCTATATCTATTACCTTCTCGACCGAGAACGTTTACTAATCGAGTAAGCCTTCTTTAGTCCGCTCGATAATATTCGATAGGCTCTTACGTATATTAGTAATAAAACTACCCTACTTTAAAATAAGGGAGATTAGTTATCGAAATAAAGACTTATTTACTTAGAATATACTTAGCTTAATTAGTAGCTATTTATATCTAAGCGTAATCTTCTTATATATAGTCGCTCTAAGTAGTTATCGGCTAAGCTCCGGTACTAGCTAGAAGTATAAGATAAAGGCTACCGTTTTCTAAAGAGTTCTAGAGTATAGCTAGTTAGCTACTATATATACGTAACCTTCCTATATATTTCCTTTCCCGTTACTATAGTACGCTTCCGGGTTTAATATCTAGTAGGAGCTTTCGTATTATATAGTCTATAATCGCTAACTCGCTTATAGAAATTAGGTTACTAGGCTTTTTCTAGGTACCTCGACATAACGAGCTACTTATCTCGATTGCGAATTAGCCTTTCTACTAGGCTTCTAGATAGCCGTAGTCTTTATAGAGGTAGAGTACGTAGATCTATTATCGTAAGACGATATACGAAATAGCTACGGCGCGGGTTTAGATCCTACTATATCTTCTTTTAACCGCTCTCTTATTGTTAAGGCGCTTATAATCCGAAGTATAATTACGGCCTACCTAGATAAACCGTTTTAGTTCGATAAGAGACTAACTACCTCCTATACTCTTTAATAATAACCGTATACGGTATTTAGTCGTTTTATCCGCTACGATATTTTCGATTTCCTTCTTAAAAGTACTAGTATTCTAGGGCTACTAGTAATATAATAGGCTATGTCGTAGATATCTTTCTATTTTATTCTTTTCTTCCTTATAGTTACTTACTATTGTACCTACGCGAGGTAAGCCTTTCCTACGAAGTTTTAATACTATATTAAAAGACTATTTAGTACCTCTTTTCTACTTTTTAGGCGTCGATAGAACGCTTCTAGACTAAAGCTCCTCGGTATATCGTTTATTAGATCTCGACAAGATAGAAGGAGATACTATATTTAAACTTACTAGTAAATTTATCTATAAGGAAGTCTCTACTACCGTTAGATTAGCGGAACGAGAAGGTTTGTCTATACGCTTATTAGGCCCCTCTATAATCGATCTAATAACCTCTACCTTAAATATAGACTCTCGAAGGTAGCGTAAGAGCGGGCTTACTATAGTAGGTAAGATATCGTACGGTATAGCGTCTAACGGCGAATATACCGCCCCTATAGCGCCGCGATTCCGATTATTCTAATCCTAAGTCCTAGTTAGCGAGAGACTATAGTAATACTTAATACTATTTACTATATCTCTTATAGGCTAGCCGCTAGAAATATCGTCTAAATCTCTAACTAGCGTACTTATATAATAGAGGTTAGGCTAGAGGGCTAGTAGTAGTTCGAGGTAAAGCTATAATAGGTAGATAGTATTACCCGCTAGAAGGCCTCAATAGGGCGAGGTAGTAACGTCGTAATCTTACGACGTATTAGCTACCCTTAGTAGGAGAAAGATACGGTCTCGTACCTTTCCTAAAAATACTTTACTAAGTATAGTAAGATCTCTAGTATATATATAGTCTAGTCCTATTAAGAGCTAGCTAATTATCTTAAAGAAACGCTTAAATGCTGTTTAGTTAATACTAATCGAAGTACTAAAGTAGAGACTAATATTAGTAACCTTATCGGAAGCAAGATTTACTACGACTTTAAACTTAGCGCCCCGCTAACGGATATTATAGGTTTGGTAGCGATGTATTAAAGATTTACTAGAATCGCCTAAATTGCGTATATAAACGTTAATAAATAATATAACATCTAGGTTATAAAGTAAGGTAGTATTAGTAGCTAGGTAAAGACGCTATAGGGTCGTACTTTAAATACGATACTCCGCTTAAGTCTTACTAAGCTAGCGTACGGAGAGACCCTCTAAGCCGGTCTATAGTATCGTTTCGTTACGATATAAGCGATACGGCTTAGATACTATATAAAAATAATGCTTTACGTAGGCGCGACGGTAGTATATATGTCCTACGCTATACTCCGGGAATAGGAACCTAAGTATAGCGTAGGACGTATATTCGACCGTCGCGCCTACGCGAAAGAGGCCGCGGAGCGCTAGTCCTATAGTAGAGGTAGTAGAGTACTATATAGTAAGTCCTAAATACCTATAATAAACTAATCCGCTATTAACGATATAGGAATAGAGTAGTAGCCGCGCCGCCTTATATACTATACTAAGTCTACCTCTATCTCTACCTTTAACCTAGTTAGCTTCCTATAATAATACTTCCCTTAAGCGCCGCCGCCCGCGGCCGATTATCTATCTATCTCCTCCTTCCCTACTACAATAGGCCCTAGTATATAAGCCCGGCGCCGGTAATAAGCTACTCCCCTCCTAGAATATAATAGACGCTAAGTACTTAGGACCTCGCTTAACCGCTTTAGTAAGATATAATAGGGAACGAGAGGGTACTACGTACCTAGTAGGAACGCTTACTTAAGCTAAAGATACTAATTCCAACCTACGAAATAAGTAGATAGATACCTTATAAGGAAATTCATAGAACGTAAACGATTAATTTAGACGTATCTTTATACTAGAGTAGGAAATAAACACCTATTAGCGGCGTTACTAGTAATTTATATAACGGATTACGGCGGAAGAGAGGGAGTATAGTAAGCTACTACTTAAGGCGAAAAGGTAGAGAAAGGCGTATAAGAGAAGGGCCGTTATAATTCGGGAGGACAAACTAGTAGAGTAGTAAGAACGCGTTTTGCTTAATAAGAAGGAATAGGAAATAACTACTTTACGTAATCTCCTCCTTAAGCTAGACGTAGGTAGTACAGAGCGAATCTAGCCTTCTAGTAAGCCTCTACTACCGCCGTCGATAGCGTCTATATATACTTCGATACTAGCGTTTTAATTATTAATAATACTACTAGTTATAAGCTAGGTAGCCGCCTTTACCTTTAAAACGATCTAATAGACCCTAAAGCGCGTAGGGGAATACGTATATAATTTATATCCTCTCTATAGTCTAGCTAATAAGCGCTAACAATTACCTTTATTGCTAGAATTAAAGTATTTAGAGTAATAGTAGTACTCTTTAGGCGTAGAGATCTATATAAATAGCTTCCGATTCTAGCCTACGTTACTAAGTTATAAAGTCGCACATTCGATATAAAGTTAATTAATATGTCCGTAAGGGCGACTACGTAATTAGTACCTTCCCGTATCCGTAGCGAACTAATAAAAAGCTTACTATAAGTAAGGCCGGCGAGATACTAGTCCTTAGTTATTATAAGCTTTAGTACTATATTGTTACGAGCATAATACAGAATGCGCGGGTTCAGAGTAAAATAAGGACTGCTCTATCTTGTAGCCTTAGCTAAGGCGATAGAGTAGCTAGCTTGCTCTGTACTCTGTACTTGCTCTGTAGAACAGAGTAAGGGAGCACTATAGAACAACTTATAATTACTTAGGTATATAGGAACTAAGGATGTCTTCGACATACTTGTGTTCAACTTATATTACAATCTTACTAAAAGGTCTACAACTATTTACAGTACATTCGAGTTATCTTACCTAAACACTTACTACCACCTACTCTTCAAAGAAGCACTCACGTAATACTACTACCTTGTAGGATCGCAACATATATCTCCTAACGTTATAAGACGTCGATTACCGTTAGTTGTTTCTACGCCCCTAATCTCTAGCCCGTTTTAGTATAGAGCAGTTAGTACTATAGTAAGTAGGTCCGTATTTCTAAGCTTGTAACTAATAATACTCTCTACTCGTTCTACGTTAATTTTAGACGCTATATCTATACTAATTAGAGGTATTAAGGCGGTAGTCGTTTAGGTAAGTTAACTTAGGAGTCTAATTAGTAGTAGAGCTTTTAGTAAGATTATAATATAAGCTAAAAACAAGTATATATACGGTAATCTTAAGTTCCTTATATATCTCTACTTAATTAGCTAAGAACGTTTTAGCGCCCGAAGTCGCTATTACGCGAAGCGCTTAGAGTGTTTATAACCGGCGCTCTTTCTTAGCTAGAGCCTCGCCGATTGTTTCTTCTATTTTAATACTATCGTACGCCGGCTCTAAATATTAGGTCCGCTAGCTACCGCGCTATATTTTTTTAGCTACTTAATAGTCGACTTTATTATTATTAAACTACTTTATAGATCCTAAGCTATAGTTAGACATCGCGTATAGTTATCCTACGTAGTAGGTTCCTATATCGAGATACTCTACCTATAAGGTAGATAGTTAGCTATAGTATCGTATATATACTAGCTAAACATTCTTATAGAACTAACTAAGTATAACCTAAGCCTTAAACTAGACTAAAAGTAGTAAGCCTATATAATAAGGCTTGTTTCGACGTTAAAGTATTACTTAAAAAAGTAAGAAGAATACGCTAAAGAGAAAAAACTATAGACTTCCGCGTACGTAATACATTTAACGCTATTACGAAAACGGTCACTTAACTAAATAACAACTTTTAGAGACTTATAAGAAAACTAGTAACTAACAATTAGACCTTTCTTAGAATAAGTCGTAATATATTAGCTAGTGTTAATAACATTGAGCCCTTTATCGGAGAATCCGTCCTAAAGTAGTATTTGAATTTGTATAACTTTAGTAATAACTAATTTCGGTTTAGCCCACTTCGGTAGGATTCCAACTTACTCCGGCTGGCTTTACACAGTCGTTTGCAAATTAACGCACACATGAGCTCCATGTCTCATGTACAAATCGACATCGGAGCTAAGCCAAATCGGGTCTAGCCAGCTCGGCTTTCAGTGCAGTCTCTCCCGAGCTTGCATGTGAGAGAGAGAAAGAGAGAATGCATGAGGTTGCTCTCTGTCTTGTAAACTATTAATCTTGCCTAGCGCTTCGCCTGAAGTGGTCTCTTGCTGTCCCACCGCAGGTCGCAGGGACGAGGTTTCGGCATGCTCAGATGTTGGCGGTGGGGGAGAAGGTCCCTGCATCAGAGAGGCGCTTTGTCGATCATTTGGCGCTCCTCCAAAGGCGCCTATCTCGGCTGAAGGCTCGTGTAGCGCCGGGCGGGAGGCTTAGGTGCTTCATAAACGCGCTCAGGCCCCTCCTTGCCTTCGCGGGCATACCATGTCTCTCACCGAGATGTCTTGACACCCTCTCTCCTTTCGTCTGGAGGGCATACTTGCACGGTATACAGATCATGGCTCCCGCAACTTTGTCCCAATGGATCCCTAATGCAGTCAATCTGCGGTCAACGTCTTCTTCCGGCAACGACTTCCACTCTTGTGACTGCACGATCTTCGCCGTTGATATGCCCGCCATACCGACACGTGTATTCGCCACACGATATTGTAGAATCTACCAAACGACAACAGCGGTATGTTCAACTCTGTCAACGAGGAGATTCGAGGAACGCGACACGTTCCAGGACGGCAACACGCGAGCAGTCCGGACCCGTCCGAAGCCCGTACTGATATTCCAGAACCCGTCGCGTTCCCAAGCGTCATCTCCGGCCTACACGGGCCATTAGTCTGAAACGCGGCGCGTTCCATCTTGCAATACTCGAGTAGGCTTCTAACTATTCTAATTGATAATAACTAAAGTAGTTAGGAGTTAATAATTAAAGTAGTTATAGAGTTCTCTATATATATCTTTTACTTTTCCTTTCTAATTCTCTTCCTCTTTATTCTATTAATATTTTAATTACTACTAACTACTTTACTCTCTATATAAGTTTTAAAAACTTACTAATTTTACTTTATATTTAAGTTTCTTAACTTATATCTTAATATTCGTTTTATACTAAAACTCTATTAATAAGTAAAACTTACTTTAATTAATTCTATCTATTATCTATTATAATTATATATCTTAGTTTCTTATTTACTCTTTTTTAATATTAATTCTTTTTATATTAAAATCCTACCTTATCTACTAAATCCTCTTCTAATTTAAGCTTATTAAAACTCTATTAGAGCTATAGAACTATATTATTAAAGGCTATTTACTATACTAAGAAATTCTACTTTAAGTTTATTCTTCCTTTTCTTAAAACTTTAAGGAATCTTAATTTTACTAGTAAGAATAGACCTAGATTTAGACTTAGTTAGAGTATATTATAGTTAAGTTAGTTTAAGTCTATTATAAATAGAGTTATAGTATTAGATAGTTAATACTCTTTATAATACATATTTTTAAACTCTTAAAGTTATAAGTTCTATTATTTTAATTCTTACTTCTACTTTAATATATTATTATTAATATAGGATTAAATATTTACTATAATTATTATATTGAGAGCTATCTTTAATATAAGTAACTTCTCTTTAAGTTATCCTAAATCTTAATAGTAAAGAAATATAGAGAGAAAATAGTAATAGAATCTAAATAGCTTTAAATATTATTATATAAGATAATTATAGTAGGCTATTTTAGTCTACTCTCTTCGCGTTAATAAATCTACTACTTTATAGTTTATATATATAATACTTATTAAGTTATCTATTTTTTAATATTTAAGCTAATATTACTTAAAAACACTTTATAGCTAGATCTTAATCTCTAATACTTAGTAATAGTATTTTTTAGATATACCTTTTATTTTTTTTTCTTATAGAAGTTTAAGCTATAAGTTCTTAAATAAAGATCTCTTCTTAATAAACTAAAGAAACTAAAAGTAGTAATAAAAAGCGACTTTCTTTAGGCTTAAATACGGAAATCGTAGTAAGCTATTATATAGTAAGCTCTTATTAAACCTTATTAGCGTAGAGCTTACTACTAACTATATACTTAGCTAGCCGAGCTAAATCGCTCTTAGTTAGTTTTAAGGACTAGGTAGCGAGGCGACTAAAAAGATAAGGGTCTTTATACTAAATAAGCGACCCTTAACGCTATAGAAATACTTCGCCCTTACTCTATAGTTTCTTACCTACTTCTATCGTATTACGTAAGGAGCCGACTACTACTTTAACGTCGAGGATAATACGTATACTCCTAAGGATATTATCTCTTTAATAGCTAAGTAATAATAGGTATAGTAGACCGTTATTTAGTCTACGTCTTAGTAGCGGACTAGTAGCGAGACCGAAAAAGAGAGTAAAGATAGCGATAGTAGGGTCCTCTACTTATAACCTTTTGCTAAATATCCTATTTAAAATTATAGGATAGGAATATACTATTCTATATATATAATAGTCGATTTAGGGTAAAGAATACTTAAGTCTTTAATACGAAGGTATATCCGTTTCTTATTACTAGGCCGCCTATATAATCGCGTTTAGTAGCCGAACTACGCTAGTATATAGTAGAATATATAGAACTCCTACTACTTAAAAAGCGTAAGTAGGTTTTTAAAGGTAAACTAGCTCTCGTATATTACGACTACCTTACTTTCCGGCTACTTAGGGTCGGCTAATACCTCTTTAACTATCGCCTTTAACCGACTATATCGCTTTCTTTCTATCCGCCTCCCGTCGTAATACTATACTAACTATTTTCCGTATAGTTAGCGCTTAGATTAACTACCTAACTACTATAAATAGTACTAGAAACTAACTAGCCGTTTAATATAACGGGGTACTCGTTAATAACGATCTAGTCTAACCGCCTTATCTACTTAATCCGACTAATAAACGTTTCGACCTTATCTCTTACCGTAATCCTAAGGTAACTAATATAATCGACGCCCTATCGTACTAGCTCCGCATACTCCGTACCTCGACTTAGATACTAATACGCTCGTACCGGTATAGTATATCCTTCCGTAATACCCTTAACGGTACTACGACGGTCGTTACTCTTAGCTCGATCTACGTTAGTAATATAAATAATACGATTTTACCTACTTTAGTAAGTATAACGGCGACGATAAAACTCTTACTCTTTTAGATAGCGTCGATCGCCTTGCCCTTAACGCTCCGTAACGACACCTCCTACTATATTATCCGCTTTACTATAGCCGTAGTATCTATTTAGCGTAAATATACTCGTAGTCTAGTTAGTCTTAGTATATAGGAACCTAAAAAAGCCTTAAGCGTTCTATTAGAATGTCTAACTAGTATACTATAATATACTAGTTTCTCTTTACTAAAACATTCCTATAAATATAGTCCTAAGATATATACTAGTTCGAGTATATACTAGTTTACGAAATACCGTAAAATTACCCTAGATTCGAGTATATAGTAAAGCGACTATTTATAATTATTATTTATATAAGTAAGAAGGCCTAGAAGTATTATAGTACGGTGTTATACTATTAGAAAGTACAAATCTAGTTTTAATATTCGTACGTCTCGTACTACTATATTAGTAATCGCTATATCGCTAGAGCTAATACCTTCTATATATATCTAGTATATATATAGAAAACTAGCCTCTTACCTTCCCTTCCCCCGAATCCTTATTACCGATCGTACTTTTTATAACTACCTTTACCGATATATTAATATTCCTAACGAAATAGCTAGTTACTATTTACTTCCGGATAGGTAATATTCTACCCTTTTATTGTTACCTATCTAACGATTATCTCGAACAGCGAGGCGGATAAAGTAGAGAGTTAGCAATTCGGCACGTAGTATATCTATGCTAGACCCCGGACAAGTCTAGTCTATTTTCGGAGAAGCGCGATTTCAGATATCTAGGGCAACCGCCCTTACTATAATTTGAGCATTGAACATTGCATCGTCTTTGCGACAGCACGGTATCATCAATATTGGTGCGCATCCACCACCACGCATTGCGCGCTCCTATGTCGGTATCAGCAGCCTCCCGAACTGTTCCTTTGGGGGAGTGCGACATCACCTCCTGGTTGCATGCCCTTCCCACTCCACCGAAGCATACACCACCATCACTAAAGCGACTCCGACCATTGAGCGAAATGGCAGTCTATACAACGCCAACCAAGATGCCGCGTACGACCAGCGATGACACGCCAAAGGTCACATTTCAATCTGCTGCCTTAGACAATCTCGCGCTTACGCCGATTCCCACCATCCTGCCCCCGTCCACAGCCATAACCGCCACGTCTATCTCGGCTCATACTACGACAGACGGCACCGACACAGGCGCCTCACCGGGCAAGAAGCGGAAGCGTGAAGGTAGTCCGTCGAAGGGCAGCCCCTCCCGCCAGCTAGCAATGTTCAAGCGTTACGGTTTCAGCGTAGAGCGGTGCGTGAATTGGATTGGCGAAAACGATGCCGCACGAGCTGCAAATGAAGCACACCGCCGACGGGCGGGCCATCATACCCAGCGACCGGTGCGACCTCCTCTCCCATCTCGCCGAAGACGACGAAGACACCCGCTTCCTTTCGCCAACCCGCCACGAGTGCGGCGACATCGCCGGACTTGCCTGGGCGGACGAGATCGCCGAAAACGTCACGAGCAACATCTCCCTCGCCCGGTCCGAAGCCGCCTGGAATGGCAACGTGCACACTCCACTGCTCGACAAAGCGTGGCGGCTCTCAGCACTCGGAACATCCACACCCTGGGAGAACATTAGACCAGCCATGATCGAGCCGATTCGCCTGTTACCTGAATCGACGTCCGGCGACCCTCTGTCTTCCAAGGAGGCTAATTTTCGCATCACCGTCGTCTTCAGCAAAGACATTGAGATTGCCCTCGCTCGCTGCGGCGTCGATCCCCTCTCCCAATCCACCTACGAACCTCTACGCTTCTCCCCTCTCGCTGTAAGCTTTGAGACGAAACTGCCTGGCGAGAGTTGGAGCGAGGCCAACCGTCAGCTCAACACATGGGTACTCGCGCAAGTCCGAGAACTCAAAGAGCTTCTCCAGAAAGCTGGTCGGCCCGACGCCCAGATCCCCGCTCTACCTGTCGTCCTGGCACAAGGTGAAGAGTGGAAGTTCCTCTACTTGCAAGTCCAGCCGCGCTCGGCAGCGATGTGGTCCAGCGTCCCTATTGGCCAGGTAGGTAGTGCACGTGGGGTCTATCACGTCACAGCTGCGCTGCAGCGATTGATTGAGTGGAGCCACAAGGTGTATCAGCCGTCGTTCTTGGAAAATATTGATTGTGAGGACAGTTTTGAATACTTCTATCGAAGAACGACGGGGGAGACAGACTCATCTTTCAACCAGTGCCACAACATTTTATCTAGATTCTTCATTTTGATAAGGTTTGGTCCTCCTACGCCTCTCACACCTCGATTACCATATCTTCTTCGCCGAAGTGCTCTTTAGACATCGAATGGGCATGCCAGATAACATTGCCGCCGTACGTTGACCTTCCGCACAACTGACATCGCCATGCTCTGCCTAGAATTGTGTGTTGAGCCTGAGAGGTCAGGCGAATCGCTTGTGCTCCGTAACAGTGGTATTCACCCTAAAGAGAACTTTCTTCACGAACCGTGCCAGCTTCCACAGCACCGTGGCGGCTCCGCTTTATCCATAGCGGCGGACATCTTCCTGGTCCGGCTTGTGTGGCGTCCCTTCTTCCGTTCATAATCCTTGCTTGTAGAAACTTCCTAGCCTTTGGCGCCTTTGGCGTTTGTGTTTGCGCCGATGGGGTCTTTGAGGTACCGCTTAGTAATAGACATCTGCCTTATTTGTAGGGAATATTCACGGCCATTGTCGATGTGTGCTGGCTCTTGTGCAGGTTTTTCTCCGATGAAGGCTTGCGGAATGATGCACTAGGCATTTCGCCATCATGAGCGATCGCCTCGTGTTCTAACATCAGTATGCCAGCGGTATATGATGATTGATAGGACTGTATGGACATTTCATCCTCTTCAACAATAGGAACGAGACCGTTCGATGGCCACCGGGCCTGCTTATCGACATCCAATGTAGCATCTATTCTAGTGCTGCTACTAATAGACATGCCAGTCGCAGCTTCGTCGCTAAGGGCCAGTGATGTACGCGACAAGTCTGCTATAGACTCCTTTCCAGTACCTCCTGCACGACTTATCCATGTTGAGTCCGCCAATGTAAAAGATTTGCGGTCAACAACTGGAAAAGGCGTCAAAAGGCATCTTTGCGAGCGGCCCGGTTCGCTGTGTCAAGGCTCGCTGGTTCTCGTTACACGACCTAAGAAAAGTTCAAAGCCTGCTCGGTAAAGGCTTGACGGTCTTCGGCATCGTCGTCAATGACAGTCCCATCGCCGTCTTCGGACTCTCTGACTGCATTCGTGCCGAATCCAAATTCGTCCTTGTCGCGTTGAAGAAACGCCAGATCTCGGTCTCAATTGTTAGTGGAGACGACGCAGCAAACAAGGAAAGGCAGATTCGGAGTTCGTCTATAGGAAGCATAGAAATGGATCATATGATAGAGTACACTACTGCAAGCCGTAGCTGTGCCACGCATTTACGAAACGAGACCTCTGTAATGAAGATATGTTCCGATTGTTGGTAGACGATGTGGAGTGGTAAGGAGGGAAAGTGAATTGTGGAGCCGGAAAATGAGCCAAAGAGGACGGGAGTCGAAGCTGGTGTGAGTACACGGCAAAGTTCAAGAACCAGAGTAGCCACCAGGTGGTAATTGTCTCACAGACCACAGCAACCGTGGCGGATCGGCAAGACAACTACGCAGTCGTTGATACGTCCCAGTTCCATCTGTTTAGACCTGATGAATGAGCGTGAACTCTAAAACCAAGAATGCAATATACGCCACTAACATCATGGCACCGATCAAGCGGGCCCATTTAGCCCCAAACCAGACCGTCAGAAACATTACTACCGCAGAGCCCAACATTACCCCTATCTCGGCTGGCTCTACCGTACCGTCGTTATAGTCTCCATCAGTTGTTACCCAGAGAACACCTATACATAAGCTTAGCAAGAAGATGTTGCTTCCAACGGTGTTCGCAATCATTATTCCCATCTGCCCTCTAAAGCCACTAACCACAGCAATAAACTTCTCTGGAATCGTGGTGGCGATAGACAGTATAACAACACCAAAAACGACATCCGAGATGCCGAATTGGCTAACCAAAGTTGAGGCGGCATGAGAGAGAACGTATGCGCTAAGGATGACGCAGAGTATGCCGAGACCAAGGAGCGCCATATGGTACGTAAGGCTGTGCTGTTTGGAGCGTCTGGAGCTGTCGAGAGTATTCGTGTCTACTGGTACAAGAGAGGAAGATGTTCGAAAGTTTCGCGTTGTAGGTGGTGTTTCAGTGTGTGTGTTTTCTGTTATTGGCCCTGATTCGATAGTGAAGTCGGGCGTATTCGTGGTGCAATGTTGCTCTTCTTCGGCCGAATCGTTCTGTCCTGGCTGATTATCGGTCTTAGGGCCTTCGTCTGCCGTAGTCTCCTGTTGCGCAACTACATTGTCGCCCTCATCGTCGCTGCTGTCGCTATCAGACCCTTCGGGAGCCGTAACAAGTCCCTTGTAGATGGTCCAAGCTATTGACAAAACGTAGATGATAAAGAGCCCGATGGCAGCCCCTCCGACAACTCTCCACATTATCCTACGTCCAAAACCAAGAAGCCCGGCGATGAGAGCTGTTAATACAAGAAGCAGGGCGGAATAGATCTTTGAGCTTTTATCAAAGAGTCTCTCATCACTACTCCTGTGGAACAAGAGTCCGAGTGAGAAGGCGCCGAGGATGTTGGATATCGTGGAACCAACAATGTTGCCTAAAGCGAGGGAGGAGCGATGTCGAGCAATAGAGATTACGACGACGGCAAGCTTGACAGGAAGTCAGCTTCCGTACGGCATACTGTAACAATGGACTTTACCTCTTCCCATTCGGCCCCAGCCGTAAGCAGAGCTATAACGCCTTGTGGAATTCCAGTGCGTTTAGCTACAATCGTAGTATGATCGATGAACTTATCCGCTCCGAACTCGAGGACGAAGAGAGCGCAGGTGAAAGATGCGACGCTATACGCAATAATCTCGCCGTCGACCATGTTGTCAAAGCTATAGCTCTAGCGAGCGATTCGACAAAAGAGTAGATCTAGGATGGAAACATCGGGAAAAGAGAATAAGGAGAGCACTGAGCGAAAGTTTAGGTTGGAACCTTGGGACCTTGGCTGACGACACCGCCGGTAGGCCGAGGTCTACTGACGATCACGCCCGATCGATCGACCTACTTGGCAGCGTGGTGGTGTGCAGTAGTTCATTGGTGGAAGAGTATGAAGTTATGCCAAGCCGCTATTTCTGTCATAGATGGACCCACAGAGGATGGAGCGGGCAACGCGGAGTTGTTCGATGATAATTTTACACGTCGTAAGCGGGTGAAATTTCACTTGCAATAACCATTGCCATGTCATACAGCAAAACACTCAATCACGAAGAGCGTAGCCCGCTATGCGAGATTCGGACTGATGAGCCGTCCGGTGATGCACCTAGCAACATACAGAATGACCCAAGAGGCGACGAAATGGGTGCAACACTCGACGAACTGGAGCGGATGCATCTTCGGCGCCTCTATATATCACACTTCCTCTCTACGTGGAACACGCGAACGTATGAGTTCGCGACTGTAAGTGTGGAGCCCTGTAGTTAGGAACCAATGGGCTAATCCCTCAAAGATACTCTTCTTTGCAAAGGTGTTCCCAAACACACTGCTCCCGACATCCATACGGTGATCCACCTCGAACCTTGCTGAAGTCGCTGTGTTAACCAGTTGTACAAGAGGTATCTTAGTGAACCTATCAACACTATGTCTCTCGTCGACTATAGGCCGCTGGATCGACCACTCCTCATCGAGATTGCGGCCCCTTCAAGTCACAATTTTCTTGCAACGTACAAGCATCTTCCTTGCCTGCATGTCCTGGGCATCAATCGCCGCCTACACCCCTTCGTCGAAGGAGATTGGCAGAAATGAAAGGGGCCACGAATCTGCCGTTTTCAATGTTGACGGGAAAAGAGCGACTATCGTTATAGTTGTCATTATAGTTGGCATGGTAGAAAGCCTATGTGCCGTGGGAAACAATATTACTATGGAAAGAGACTGGGTTAGAGCCTGCGAACCCGACTATATTGTCATAACGGTGCGTATTGAGCTAAAGCCAATCAGGTCCCTACTATTTCGACACCGACATCGAATCCGTCAATTTATGCCTTAAGCGCTCGTATGAAACGGATCGATCTAATCTCCAAGCTTGTGGCTCCCGCCTTCGTCTCGGCACTACAGACATGGACAGCTAGTGCAAGCACCGTTGCCGTTGTCTTAGCGGTGCAAAACGTTGCCTCCGTTGCGCCAGAGTGGTTCGCCGTCCAAAGTGTGTGGAAGAACATTCCAAACTTACGCAAGGATCGGTCGACGTCCCGCGCAACAGCAGACATCCAAATCTGGAGCCCCAATCAATTTGCCGAGGACTTTCGGCTCTACTTTGGTAGCGATGCTTGGATCCGTAGGTGACCTCCTCGGCCATTCCAAACGCTATGCTAACATCGTAAGCTTCGCTTTCTTCCGCACTGCAATCTTTCTCCATACTATCGATGTCTGGATTGATGACTACCTACCTGATCGCTATCGGTTACTCTTTGGTTTTGATCACGACTGTCCGCATCCTTAGCAGTGTAGTCGAACTCATGCCTACAATCCTAGCGCCGTCGATTATCTCATTGCTCTCAAAGGACAACACAGATCCACTAGGCACACTGTCACGTGTCGGCACATGGGGTCTCGGCTGGCAGACAGTATGTCTTGTCTTTCCAACGATCGGCCTGTTTTTCCTACAGCATTTGGGAATGAATGCGGCATCCTTTACTCCTTCCCTAGGATTGAATGCTTCACTGTTCGGATTTCTGGCTCTTTCCAGATTCGGAGCCTCGACACACAACCTTATCGCACAGAATTTGGTGCAGGTCACTGTGCATGCCGAGCACAGAGCTCAATTTTCTGGCATTGAGATGGCATTCGTGAGCGCCGCAGAGGTCGCTAGGTGGAGCGTGGGTGCAGTATGGCCACGGCCGGACCAATTTCCAGTTTTGGGAATTGCTAGCTTTTGCATTGTGGCTTTTAGCTACGTACTGTTTGCAATATGGGCACGAGGATGTAGCAGGCACGATTTGGCTCCCATTAGACTCGAAATTGAAGATTAGGTATTCTCGGAGAGACAATGGAAGATGAAGAGCATACAAATATTGGTTATTATGCTATTGTCTGCTCGTTCGGTGGTTCTAGATCACTGTCGTTTGGTGCTTCACCAAATGGCTTCGCCCATTATGGTGGTAAGATAGCCTCAGATCGGATAGCGCCGTAGGAATTCCCGCGAGCTTGATGTACTTTTCGCAATCCAACAGTTTCCACGGGAGCCGGGACACTACGGTTAGAAATCGAAAGCTTAACGGTGAAGAGTTTGCTTTCTTACCAACTTCACCAATGTCTAAAGTCTTCCAAGCAGTCCAAATCCTTCAAATGAGCGTTGATAAAGACGACGAAAGCGGTTTCCGTTTCTTAGTCGAAGGCAAATCCATCGAACATGTCACTGGAGCTGTTGGGCTCTATGCAGCGGATAACATGATGTTTTGCGTGTCTTGATCTGATTTCTACTTTCGAAAGTGTCCTAATACATGATTCTTCCCTGAGTTCGATTGAACTCGCGAATTCCGCTGCGCGCCTTTCCCGCCTTTCCCCTTCCTGGCTTAGCGTGTAATTTTCGCGTGCGTGTGTGTTTGTAGGTTCGACACTCTGTCTTTAATCTTCTCGCATTTGCGGCGTCTCCTACGGGCACTCCTCTCTTCTTAAGCTTTTGATCCCTTGTGTAATATTTGAACTATCTGTATATTTTACCAGCTGCCGAACATGCTCGCGACCTTCCAAGACTGGGTTACTCCTTGACCAGTAGACGCAACGCAACGTTCGCGAAACAGCTTACGTCGTTAGGTAAGGACTTCTCGTTGCTACGTCAAGGAGTAGGAGAAGTAATCAGAGCGGAGCTAGGTGTCTGCTAAACTCGTGCTGCGATACCTTCCCGAATTCAGGATTTTGCTTTGAACAGGGTGCAAGGACTCCCGCGACACAGCGGCTCTCGAAGCCGCGGTGAAAGACATCGCAGTATAGACGAAGCAGACCAACGCACCCACCGGCGGCGTCATCCCGGCTGCTGGATTCGGCCTACCTGCGAAGCTTGTGGGCAATAATAATGAGCCTGTTGATATGTCGGCGCTCAATTTCGTGCTCAATATCAACCTGCGCGGCGTGCTGGACCTGCTTCGTCTGTGCTTGCCACACATGACGACCAACACATCAACAGAACCTGACGGCGAGCGATGCGTCTTGGTCCTCGTCTCAAGCAGTGCGGCCTTCGACGGCCAACCTGGCCAAGTCGCCTATGCCGCCTCCAAGGGCGCGATACGAAGCATGACGCTCGTCCTAGCACGCGATCTGGCGCAGAACGGGATCAGATGTATGGCCATTGCTCTGAGCTTCTTTAAAAGCGCCATGACGGCACAGATGAGTGACAAAGTGAGGAAGAGTCTAGAGAAGGTGTTTGAGTTCCCCAAGCGGCCCGGGCAGGCGAAGGAGTTTGCGAGTACGGTGAGGTTTTGCGTGGAGAACATCATGTTGAATGGGGAGGTGATCAGGTTGGATGGTGCGAATAGGATGCCCAGTCGGCTGTGAAGGAGTCTTGGAGGAGTGAGTGTGTTCGAGGAGTCTGCAGCCATGACATGATGTTCCTTGCAGAGGTTTGGTAAATGGGCGCCTCCGAGCCAACAATGAGTGACTGCAATGGGAAGATCACGAAGCTGTTCACTGCTTCTCATACGTTCCAGGTGAGCTTCAAAGGAAATTTCTTCCATGTGACGTGTGACGACGATGATCTAATCTGCCCAACTTCAAAGTACTTATTGGCAAGGATAGCCAACGCGACTACAGAGGTGCGCGTGTCGAGCGAGCATCCATAACTGCCATTAGATGCGTAAGTGCTGCTGGTAGATTCTTAGATCCCCTGATAATCTGGCTTGCGTCAACCCATCGAGCCAATTGGACCACCCACTCCACCGAAGGGTGGCACTATGCGTACTCTGACAAAGGGTACACCGATTCCTATCTTAGCCTGCAGTTGCTTAAGCTTGTTTTCGACCCACAGACCAAGGATCGCGCCAACCAAAGACCTCGTGTACGAATAGCCGATGGCTTTGGAACGCACGAAACCCTGGAGATCTTGGAGTTTTGTTTCGAGAACAATATTGTTCTCTGTCGCATTCCATCTCACACCTCCCACAATCTCCAACCCTGTGACGTCTCAGTGTTTGGACCACTCAAGGAGGCCTACCGCGATCAAGTCGAAAGACTTGAGCGACGATGCGTAGGAACCATCGGCAAGGAGCACTTCCCCTATCTGTACAGTCCTGCGAGGAAAGAAGCGCTCACGGCTCGGAACAGCCGAGCGGGTTGGGCGAAAGCCGGTTTGTTCCCCTTCAACCCAGACAAGGTGCTCAGCGTCATACCGAAGCCCGTTATTGACCTGACCGCTCCTTCGAGCAACGTTGCGAGCATCGGTTATACTGCCCAGGGCCAAGCAGCAACACCACAAACGCCCGTGACGCCAGGGTCAGCAAGGGCTGTTACAATGCTGCACAACCTAATGAAGTCAGATGCTCGTATGCTTGATGAGTCGCATAAGCAGCGCTTACAGAAGCACGTACAGAAGCTCGCCAATGCCACCCAACTCTCCTTTGCCGAACGTGCCGTCCTTTCCGAACATAATCGATTCTTGGCCACACTAAACAGCGAAGCCAAAGTCCGCCGAGCAACTAAGTCGCAGATGATAGGAACGGCGAGAGTCATGAGTTCCGCAGACCTTGAAAGGGCACGAGCTGAGCGTGCTGCGAAAGAGGCTGGAAAAGAGGCCGCGAGAGAAGCGCACATAGTCCAAGCAAAGCGAGCTTGTTGCCGCTTGTCCAGAGGTCAAAGGAAAGGTTGATCTTGGTGATAGCGGTTGCAAGCTTCTCAGTAACAACACCAATTGAGCGGTCGTGAATTGAAGTGACTATCCGCCTGGCAGTGGTCCGGCAGGGGATATATCGCTTAATACGCGGTTGCAAGTAGATCAAGAGCTCCTGGAACTTCTCACTCTCTGGTTGATTGAAGGCCACGTTGTCGCTAATGAGCCAGTCGTAGAGCTTAGCCTGGAAGTCGTTGTAGTCAAAACCGGGTGCAATAACGTTAGTAATTGGTGTGGTCTGACTGCTGCCGGTCTGTTGCCAATTGCGGTGGCCTTGAGGCTTCGACAGTGAATTGCCTATCTTATCGACGTTGTGTTGCTTCCTCAGGTGTGATATAGCTCCACTTGTAGCCTCGCACTTATGAACCCAAGGCCTGAAGTGACTAGAAGTCCGCTTTGCAAGGTGGCACCTCATACAGAGCCAGAAGTGCTCACCACTGCGCGTCTGAAGGAGCTGTCAGCTTTCTGGCAAGTCGCCGTGAGCCTTATATATCTCAGAGTCTTTCTTGAACTCGTCGTGTGGCACCTCGTAGCCAGTGAGGCGTGTCCAATCGACTGATTCGTATTCCTTGACTTCGTGGGCGGGTAGCTGCCTTGGTCGCTCGTTTCGTACGGAAGAGAAGTCCTCGGAGTGTGCAAAAGAGGTCGGAACCTCGAGCTGTGAGGTATCTCCGGAGGTTGTGAGGTCGCTGAAGCCGTCAATATCCATGGTTGATGTGCGCTATGGTGTAGAAGTGGAATTGGTTTCTGTTAAAGACGAGCTGGATTGTTAGTCGCGTCACGTCGGAGCGGAATTATAAATTCCCGATTGGGTTTTAGCTGCGGACCGCTGATATACCCGTGCGTTCCCGCGCGCTTACGCTTTTAGGAAGGGTGTCGACGCATTTTTGCGCTTAGAGGTGTAGCGAGTTGTAGCAAATTGCGGGGAATCGCTCGTCGGCTGAAACGACCGTTCCAGAATGAAGACTCCCGTACTCTAAGAGCCTTCTCAGTTCGCGAGACATATCGCGGTCGCTACTGGTCCTCCATTCGCCGGCGTCAACGGTTTCGTATTTCAATGCTAACAGGGCCCAGTTGTCTCGAATGCGACTATCATGTCTCGTCATAAGGGCGCGTCGATTGACCCGGATCACAAGAAGGTCCAGCTTCAGCTCTGGCGGTAAGGCACGCTTCGTCGTGTGTTGGCAATCAAGAGTGGCGGGAAATGCTGAAGGCTGCTTAAGACACTACTCTAGGTACGAATAGGGACGGATGGAGACTTGTAATTTTCTGACGTATGCAACAGCCGGACTCTAAGAGGCTGGTTGCTCCGATGCTGGTAGGCGACCTTGTAGAATACAGCCGACGCAAAACGAAAGCTCATCTGAGCTGAGCTGGAAACATCGTTGCCATTGCGCAGATCTATAGAACGTCTAAGCAGGCTGTAGCTCTGCAAAAAAGACGTTGTCGTTTTATAAGATCTGGACAGCCTCCAAATATATCTGTTTGCATGTCCGAAGAAGCGTAGGCGTGAGACCGAGGGCCTGGTGCGCTAGCCTAGAGGTTTCGTCGTTGCGAAGGTTGGTTATGGCGACTACATTGTCCGTTAGAAGACACTCCGCGTATATCATGTTTCGGATCTCGCCAGGAAATGACGACAAGAAGCTGTAGGACGACATTATAGGTACTTACTTGAGTCTAGGGTAGTGATGGTGTCCTTTTGAATTGCCTTGAGATGCTTCCGCTCTGTAGGATGGCGGCGCGCTTAGACCCTGTCTATGCACGCAAAAAGGGACGTCCGAACCTGGAAGTCCACAACTAGGAACCCAGGAACCTAGGGGCCCAGGAGACGAGGAGACGAGGAGACGAGGATCTGCGCCTCGCGAAAGGAAAACCTAGGTCTTGTTTCAGAGATCGTGGCAATGCTGAAACCCTGTCGTGGGTATAAATATATAGTACAAGCACACCAGAGACTCATTCTGCAGCACCTAAACATCAAGATGAGTCCAAATCACATCTCATTGCCTACGATCGAAGAGGAACCAGCTCGTGAATATCCGAGAACGCCATACCCATTCAACTCCGAGTCATCAAACTCATCC
>JAABUL010003134.1_pt1 | contig 25308 bp, 13 predicted proteins | sample 5559151 | NCBI WGS metagenome assembly JAABUL01 (sample SAMN10711876, study PRJNA513368) | rock metagenome | isolation source: Antarctica rocks | place: Antarctica: Victoria Land, Pudding Butte sud | reverse complement strand
TCTTGCACCTATATCGTAAACGTTAGGAACACTTTGTTGAACCCACGAGCCATCAACTAACCTGGGCGCTGGCATATAACAGTAATCCGCCTATCGGCGCGAAGATAATGCCGACGATGAAGAATAAAGGTAGGACGGTCTTAGGTGTAAGAATGGGCCTGCGCAAGCAAAATTCAGCAGCTGCCCGTGGTCTATCGTCGCCAAGCTGTTCGATGAGACACCCACTGCCAGGCCTTCAATCTCTGCTGCCGGAAGGCAGTGTCTGTAGGTCGCAGAATAATCTGTTAGCGACAGGCGATTTCTATACCAATCCTGCTTCGTGCAGAATGACAAGACCTGAGCTCACTTGCTGGCCGTCTACTCTTCACTTTCTTATGCACTTCACCATGGTCGTCCAACGGCTCGGTGTGGGTATGTGTTTGTGACATGCTACAGGCAGAGGAACCATGAAGTCCTGTCCAGCTACGGACTGGATCTGCCCTTGTTGGAAAACGATTGCTGTGAATGTTGATTGATGTTGAGGTTGTAATCATTGTAGTGAGAAAGTACGGGCTCCGTAAGCTTGTAGGGCTGACGCCGTTGCCGCTATCTGCACTGCCGGCGGCGCCGAATTAGATCAAGGACCATTGACGCCCAAATGGCATTATCAATTTGACAATTATTCCATACTTTAAATTGGGCACTGAAAGCGGTGGATACGGTTCAACGTTTCATGCTGATTTCTTCTAAACTATGAAGAGACAGACCATCCAGATTTCGAAATATCCCACATCCTCCTAGCCAGATGATCACTCTTGATGTCTCACTTCCTTTAGGCCTTTGATCCAAATCTGACCCTTCCACGCAAGCATACTGAGAGATGTGATCCTGCTATGTGTCCTTCATGGCGCCAACAAAATGAAAAGGGGGTATCTGTGAGCTGGGTGCAGGACCGTACAATTTGTAATCCTGGAAACTGACATGCCAAACGCCTTGGTTGTATGCATTAGTACCGAGTGGAGTATGGGGAAACCCCGAAAGCGCAGATTGCGTCCAATTCAATCATGATATATGATCACGTAATGCAGGGCCAGCCCGGTAAATACCATAGAGAAAGTACTAGTGTCGTTATGGTCGTCGGCAGTATGTCAATCTTGGCCAAGTAGAGGCTTGAACAATAGAAACAGTCCACCTGAGTATTGAGATAGACTCGTAATCGGTGTGCTCAAGAAATCAAAGATATTGGGTGAAGTAGTCTTTGCTGAACCATCCCACCTTGTCGTAAGCACCCCATAGCTTGCTGGCCTTGTTGACATCGATCTTGCAAGCCTGTTGTGCATCCGTCTTTCGGAATTCCTTGCCGATCCTGAGAGCGTTGACGCGAGATTCGAAGATGCGTCGTTTGCTGCAGAGATAAGTTGCACAGCTCAGGCGAAGTGTGCCCGCCAGGCTCACTTCGGCTTCGTGGAGCATCTCCCGATCCGTGTCATTCGCAAGATTTAGGACGTTGCTGCTTGGCCAATCGGCCTTGAGGATCTTGGGGTTGCCCTTGGGAAGAGTCGATGTAGGAGGGGCATAATCTGGGAGAGCGTTGTAATCCACGTCTTCCCGTTTCGTTCCTGGCATGCGATCAGGCGTCGCTGAGCGACCCTTCTCTGGAAACCCCATCAATTTGGTCATTGGTGAAGCCTTGGGTGTACGCTTAATTCTTGGAATTGCTGCCTTTGCAGAGGTTGGTGCTTTTACAGGTGTCGATGCGCGGTTAATAGCTCGCTTCATCAACCGTGGTGCTGGTGCAATCCGGACGGGTGCCGCCTTGGTGCCAGCTGAGGCACAGAAACGCTTGGTCTGCCAGTATTGGTCTTCCATCTCTTCACGCTGCCTCTTCATGTATGCACCAGGGTTTCGGTTGTAAAGACGGCCGATCTGGGGGACGCAGGCAATTGCTAAGCGGTATTCGTCCCGGGTAGGACAATTGACTTTGCGATCAAATCTTTGCTTGTGCATTGCCATGTGCTTGGTGATGATATCCTCCGTATGTTCGATCGACGGTTCTATCGGAAACAGAGGCTGATCGCTGACGCATCCAAAGGACTCCGAGTCTGGGAAGAGGACTGGATCGTGACCTCCGTCTGCTTCTCGACTACCGTATGTAGAGCCTGTCTGGTCATCCTTCTCTTCTTTGCATCGCTTCCTCATCCACGGCGAAATTGGGGGAGATGGCAGGACCCTCATCTGTGTTTCTGGCGTTACACAAGTTGCCATTGGAGCGAGGGTCTGGTCTGAAGTCAAGGCACAAGATTGGTTTGAAGAGGGGGGTTTCGCTGGTGTGATTGAGAAGCTATCAAGTGGTTTTGCCTCAGGTGGAGACATGAGATTTGATATCGATGGTAATGACATTTCCGATGGAATTGATGATGACCGGTACAGTTGTAGTGGTCAAAAAGGTTGTTGGGAGGTGATTGTAGGGAGGGGCGAAGGTAGTGGAATGTGAAAGGTCAATTGTCTGGATTTGTAAGACGGTATTAAGACGTTGTCCGGATTGGGTGGCAAAGGTTCGGAGATGGAGTTTGAGCGGATGTGCCACGATAAAGCGGATCAATTGATGCTGATCGAAACGGGACCAGCGATTGCCTGTACAGCAGTATTAGAAGGCCTGTGATGGCAATTGTCCAGATGTCAGATGTAGATGTTGAAGGATTGAGATTGAGATTGAGATTGAAATTGAAATTGAGAATGGGCGAAGCCTTGTCAATGAAACAAGGCGGCGGTGAATAGAACAAGAAGGAATAGGAAGAACAATGGGCGCAAAGGTGGGACGGGGGCCCAAGGCAGCAATGAAGGAGTGGGAAAAGCAAGAGGAATGACTGGATCAATTGATGACTCGCATCAACTGACACCTTTCTTGAGCGAGGTGGGCAAGGTGGGCCACGGTTCCTGGGTCAAGGCGAACGCTGCCTGTGCGTGCGTGCCTGTGCCCGGTGGTGAGGAGTGTAAGCGCCAATCCTATGGTAGTCAGCTGCTCCTGAGTGCTGACCCATCGGTAGTGCAAGAAAGCGCAGGAATGTGCTGGAAGATGATTGGTCCGATGTGACACCTCAGACGTTTAGCGAGCAATGGAAGAGATCCATGATGGCTGCGTGGGATCTTGTGGGCCAGCCGTGTTGCGTAAGGTAGGGGAGAACCAGTGACTTGTAAGAAAATGGTCGCGTCACGAAAAGGGAAAAAGGGCAGTGGTGAGTCAGTCGCCAAATCCAAATCCGAAATCGATCGATTGAGCGTTAGTACGACTTAGGCAGAAACCGGACGTGGTCCCCCGAGGTGGCGTAATCTCAGGGTCTGACTGTCTGCCACGCACGCTTTGCCCGCTTTGCTTCAGAAATAGAAAGTTGGTCTGTTTGAGCCACAAAGTCAATTGGGAAGGGAAGCCTGCATAAGGCATCAAGTGTCAACTTTCGACCATCAACATCTTGCAGCCACCACTCTTTAACGTCTTTATCATTGATTAATGAAAGATTGCCAGCATTGCTCTAAATTCCAACACTCTCATTTATTGCTGCGGCACGCAAGACCATCGTGATGCAATTGAGTCTCCGCCGTGTGTCTCGGGCTACTTGAACTGCCCACGGTACTGCAAAAGACCTAATGAAGAGGGATGTAGCCTTCGTCGGCGTCATCTGCTTCCTTTGCGCCTCCGACTGATCGAGGCCCAGTCGCTCCCCTTCGACCCTTATCGGGATCATCAATTGGCTTGAGACGTTAGCTAGACCATTGAACTTTGTAGCACTGTGATTACTTTAGTCTGCACGGTCTACTGGCATCCGTGGAACATTCGGTACGTTGGGAACCTCGGCCGCTATCACAATGAGATCTAATATTCCCAAGACATTCAGAGGTCAGATTCTGCCCGTCAAGGTCAAGCCTCGCGTTGCATAGCACGGAAAGTCAAGGAGCTGTAATGGCGATGTACTGATGGTGACAGACCTTCGCCCGTGGCATTACCTCAGTGCCATGAAGTCCTGTTTTTCTCTATCGACTTTTGATGTAGACCAAGGCCGTAAACATCGTTGACTAGCGTACAACTTCCTGTCACCGCTATGCAAGAGGCCATCCATTGTGGCAAGCGTCCTGACTCTGACTACTGCTCTTCGATAACCCCGCCAAGATTGCCCTCAATGCTTGGGTATAAAAATCGTCATGCGTGCGCGCTAGAAACGAGATGATACAAGAAAGGTAGATACCTGGTCAATGCTGATCCTTCAAATTCATGGCCATTCCGGCGACGCAGAAACATCGTGGGCCAAGCCTTTTGGACTCGCCCCTTGGCCATCCATGGTCGAAATGAAGGGATTCAGAATTGACGAACTCAATTCGTGCATGCCGCCTGGACGTGTCCTGGCTGCTTGCACTACAATTTATTAATGTTAGTACTTGTTCCAAGTACAAGTATAGATCGAGAAGGGTCCGTAGAAAATATGACTGGTACAGAGCTTCAAGTAACGAGTAGTATGCGGGACATAGATGGGAATAGTTCTCGGATGATGCACGTACCTTGTAGCAGACTCGTTCAGAAGAGGCTTCCGACGGGCAATCGCGTGATAGGTGACCAACCTCGCCGCCTATTGTATATTAGTTGAAGCCACACCATCGACTTCAAGGTATGGATGACGCACAATTGTAACTGTGGAACAAATTAAGTCAACATTAATATCCCACGATCATTGCTCAGCTGCACAGATTGTCTTTGGATTGACCAGGAGTCCCAATGCAGACCTTGCAAATCGACATTGCGTCCCAATCAGGAGGAGATCTCACGGAGGGTTTCACGTACCATTTCTGACCCTGGGTGCAATCCCGAGACATGTGTCCGTAGCCTCCGCAAGAGTAGCAGGTCTGTCCACCAGCCCCACGACCTCCCCCACCGCCACCGTAGCCTGCGCCATAGCCTCCACCGTATCCGCCTCCACCGTACCCTCCACCTTCAGTGCAGTTGCGGGCGATATGGCCGACCTTTCCGCATCTAAGATGTGTCAGCATAAGAAACATAAATAGATGCAGAGAGGTGTAGAGGAATACTTGTAGCACTCCTGACCACCGCCGGATCCACCACCGTATCCTCCGCTCATGCCTCCTCCACCTCCACCTCCACCACCAGTGCCTGGGTTGGGGCATTCACGCGAGATATGGCCGACTTCGCCGCAACGGTAGCATGATTTTTCCTTTTGAGGGGCTTGGCATTCACGCGACACATGACCCTCCTAAGATGTTCAGCGTTAGCGACAGGCTTCGCCCAGTATTTTTGGTGAACCGACCTCGCCGCCTGTTCTTCGTCAATTGGTGATCCGGTTCAACGATGAAGAGAACTAGACTCACAGTTGAAGCATGTCGGGCTTCCACGCTTTGGGCAATCGCGAGCTTGGTGCGATGCGTCGCCGCCTGACATAAGAGAGCAAATGAGCCAAAGGTTCGTGGTCCCAATAGGAACGAGGGCAAAGTATTACGTACAGTTATAGCACCCGCGTCCACCTGGTTGCTGGTAATCCATAGTTCTCGTGTTGATGCTCTAGGTGAGATTTGCGGTCAGCGTAGATTTGCTAATGATGCTTGTGGAGGAGTCAAAGAGTTGCGGGCAAGATGTGCTTGGCTTGTCGTCGCTGGGGTTAGCTTACATTATTCAATTGGCGTGTATGATGTATGATTGGTGAATGGGTGGACCACAAAGCTATGACGATTGCAGAGTGTCGTGGTGTAAGGGTGAGGTGTGTCTGAAAATCTTCGTGGGATCACTGGAGCAGTCTTGAGATTTCGTGGGGCACTGGCGCTAGTATCTAAAGTAGCTCGCTAAGTAAGCGGGAGCTTGAACCATGCGCCGCTGCCGCCGAAGTCGTAGGGGGATTCCGGATTGGGTGTGGACTGGGACGCTTCATCATCGTGGAAAACGTGGAGATCCAACAATGTCCACTCGTTTCAAGACCCACTGATACATCTTCTGTAGCAAGCATCGCTATGGTAAAGCGCTCCTTGGAACAAGATGCTAGGGATGAACGCTCCGTAAAGCGATCACGACCCAACAGATCTGACAGATTATCCCTCTTGAGTGACGAACTTCTCCTGAGAACGCTCTCTTTCCTCTCTATCTCTGACCTTGTTCTTTGCCAAAGGTGCGCATCGTCACGTCCGGATATGATCCCTCAGCTAATCATGCAGACTCTCTCGACGGTTGAAGACTCTTGCTGGTGATCCGCAACTATGGAAGGCCGCATTCTACGATAGGTTTGTACGGCCACGGGCATCTCGTATTCGGGGCATTCGAGATCAGGGAATATCGGCGAAGTCTCTGTACTATTCGTCCAAGGTATCGAAGTGGCTAGATGATGACCACCTTGTGAAACAAGGCAAAGCGACGAATTGGAAACGACAATACAGATTGCGCCATAACTGGTCGAGAGGGAGCGCGAGCGTCCGCGAGACCCAGGTTGCAGAGCAGCCATCTACGCCACCTCTACTATTGCGTCTCCACCAAGACCTCGTTGTGATCGCAGACGCCACGGCTGGATTAAGAGCATGGTCGCTCAAAGGACAAAATAGATTGATAGCGATTGCGACTTTAGGCACCGTCGGTCCGACATCGATGGCAGTTGACGACACTGAAACCGTCAATGGTGGGGTGAACATCTCAATTGGCTTCAGCGATGGCAGTCTTGCCATCTATACGTTGAACAAAACCGCGAAGACGTTTACACTCCAATATAAACATGCTCCTTCTTCGAATGGCGCTATCCTAGCGATTGACTACGCTTCGCCTTACCTACTGACCATGACCGGAATACCATTGTTGTCCTTGTATCGTCTTAGCCATAATGAAGGCGGTTTTCTGGATACCACATTAGGGGCTCCCAACCTTTTATCATCACTACAATCTCACACGGCCTACCCCCCGATATCGCTCGCAATAAGACCATCGTCCACCAGCATCGTGGCCTCTATAGCCTACGCTATGCCCACATGGACATCAGGGTGGTCTGTAGGCTTGCAGGAAATCCGTCTCACAGTAGAAGGTGCAATTGTGGATTCTCGCGTGGCCTCTGCCTCTACGAAATCCATGAGACCACCATATCCACCATTCAACATGAAAAATCCAGCGCCAGGCATAGGCGATGGCACTCCATGGGTTCCAGACACAGTGGGCTACATACGAATACCCTCACTAACAAGACCTACATCCCTATCATATAATCATCCATACCTACTTTCAGCTCATGCAGATAACACACTAACACTCTATATGGTAATATCGAACGCTCAGGAATTGAGTATAGGGGCCGCAAATCGGCTGTGGGGTCACACCTCTTCCGTGTCTGGTGCTCATGTTGGTGATCGAGGCAAAGCGGTCTCGGTCAGTGCTGTGGGCAACGAGCTTCGTGTATGGGAACTCGAGGGGGGGTTGTCCTCTAGCACTTCCAGAAGGCGGGCTGCTGCTGGTGCAGCCAGTGTTCAAGTGCGTCCAGAGAGCAGCTTCATCACAGAACCCAAATTACAGGAGGCAATAAGGTCACTCGGCAGCGCTACTCCACATCCTTTGGATCAAGACCGGAAATTGGATCCATCGAATGTTACCGAGGGGTGGGTTGCTTTTGACGAAGAAAGGGTGGTGCTGCTTCGAGAGAAGATGCAGGGCGCCCAGGCACTGGTCGTGTATGATTTCTCATAGAAATAAATAACAGACAGCATCGGAAAGTGAAATTTGCTCCTTAGGTTATTGCCACAATTCATCAAGACGTGCAAGGTCGCTAACCTCGATCAGGCTAAGACGGGTGGCCGGGTAGGGCAAGGGCCCAAGATCTCGGAGATAAAGTCTAACCTCGCGTTCACTATACGCGTTCAAATCTCAACGTTTGGTACTACGCGAATGCACTCTGTATTCGCTAGGGTGTGAATCTATATGGGTTTGCCCATGGAGATGAATTGCATTGTCTCTGATGGAGTCGTTTGAGGGCCAGAAGAACAAGATTCGCCGCGACATCGGTACCCGACTCGATGCTTTAGAAGATCTGTTGACAGAGGAGCTATCTCGGAAGCTCTCTCAGCGTAGGCCAAAGGTCTACTACAAAGCCTCTATTGACATGAGGCTAATCGTTTGGGCCCAGGAGATCAATCGTTTGCCACTGAGAAAAAGCAATACATAGAGGATATTGACGCTTTACGATCGAGAGCAGCAAGGGTGGAAGAATTAGAGGTTGAAAATGCTAAATTACTCGCTGAGCTTGAATCTACGAAACAACAAAGCAAGGGACGCTCGACTGTCGAAGCATCTCATGCCTGTGAGGGTAAAGGGGCCTCCAATGTCCCGCCTAGAATTGAATTGGAGGCTAGAACCGTGGACGTTGAACAGTACAACCAGGTCAAGGACCTACTGATCAAACGTGACAGTGATTATGGAAAATTAGTCGTTGCACGCCAGGTTCTGGAGTCCAAGGTACGGCACTACAAAGATATCACAAAAGAATGGCGAGAATACACCAACAGATGGATTATGAAGCACCCAATCAAAGGGATCAAGTCGCGTGAGCTCGAGGCTTCAAAGGCTTCTCCAGCAGCTACTACAAGAGAGTTAAGATATTCCAGTGCTCCCGCACCACCCTCTATCCCGGACAACATGACTCCGTCAATTAGCAATCTTTCCCGTGATGCTTCCCCATGGGCGGACTTGGAGAGAGCCCCGGTTCGGCTGGGAAGTAATCCACCGCTTAGTGCGGGATATCTTCCTGACAGAATCGTTGCCACACAGAGGGCTCTGAATAATGGCTCCAGGGCAAGCTCCGTGGATCTCACTGAAGTGTCGGATGAGACCGGGCGACGACCCTCGCCCTCATCCACTGCTCATACACACAACTCGACCGAAATAAATTGCGGGTACGCAGAAAAGCAAGCTGAGAATGACGGCAGCTCGCCGATCATAATCTCAGAGAGATCACTCAAGCGCAAAAGGCCCGTGAAGATGCACGAGGATGATCCTCGTTCAAAGCCCCCTCTGGTCAAGAATGAACTGCCTTCCAGTAGTCCGCTCTTTGCCCCGAGCTTCCTCCGGCATGGTGGGCTTCATGAAAGCCTTGATCTGGACGACGTCGGAGGTCACATTGATACGCCCAGAAAACGGCGAAGAAAGGAAGAACTGCGACACGGATCCTCAATGGTAGCACCAGCAGCAGTGCGAGACGAAGAGATGATGTTAGATGACCCAACAAACCAGAATCCTGGTCGTCTCGTCTTGTTCAAGGACGAACTTGACAAGCGAACCGTATCAGATGTCAGGCCCTTTTCCCTAAACCCAGCAACGGACCATAAAGACCAAGGTAATGAAGAGCAAGGACAAAAGTTGCGTAAGACCTGTTCCAAGGCGCAACAGCAAGAGCACAATAAGCGTGTTGGTGAAAGGCTGGATGCTGTGGAGCAACCTCCTAACGGTGATGCGAATTCTGGCAAATCTAATGCCGCCAGACCTTTAGACAGAAGAAACCTTTGGCGCCCAAAATCCCCGACTATAAGAGACTATCCTACACCAGCGACAGGAGATCACGTCCAACCTCACATCCTGCAAGGCGGTAGGGAGATGGAGCAACAGAGGGAGGCGCTGGCTAGTCCCACCATTCTACAACCCACAGATCCCAATGCCCACGTCTTTCCGAGGACTCACGAAAAGCTCCCCAATCAGAAAACATCATGTCCTCCCAGCCGCCGCGATCGTGGCGCAGCCCATGTGCCTGCCTTGGCCGAAGATGGAGAAGATTCTCCATCGTTCACCAACCAGGGAAAGGTCAAGCGGATAGATCTCAAGATGTCGTCAGACAAAGCTTCCAGGGCACCAGATCTCCATCATCGTCTAGGCACGTTGTTGAGCGAGCCTTCTCCTACCAAATCGTTTTTAGAGTCCACAAGAGATAGGCTCAGCCCTCCCAAAGATAAAAATCTATCGTTAAAGGCGCCAGTTGTTGAATCTAACGGCTACGCGGGTTCGAGAGCTCCCTCTACAATTCCAAGCATGCCAGCTCAGATGACCGTGCTTGGAACGGGATTTGGGGACAGGGCTGACCTCAAGCAATACAGAAGCGTAGGAGCGGAGATGAGCGAGGGAGCCAAGTCAGTCCGAGCCACCAACAAGAACCGAACAACAAAGCCTCTATCTCGTAGATCCCCTGTGACAGACCAGTCAGCAGATACACGACCTGAACATGAACCGCTAAGGGCTCGACCGCTCCACCGTTTGCGCATCGAAGACTTCAAGCTGAATCCTGCACATAGCGACTATGCCTACCATGAATCGGTCCGCAAACATGACGAAAAAAAGGCCCTCTCAGGTTGCACTGACCGACATTGCCCGCGATGCAGAGACATTCGTATATTTGTCGAAAATAGCGGATATGCAAGGGTGCCTGGTCAGGACGAAGAGGAGACCGATCGGCGTCTGCTTGAAGCCTTTCTTGGGAATGACAAAGGCCGCTTGAGGAAGATGTCGGCTGGGGAGAAGCAGGAAATCTTGGTCCAAGCTAGGTCGCAGCAGTTCGCAAATGAGTTTGGCAAACACAGAACACCGTTCCAGCGAGCGCAGTCACCGGTCGATTACTGGAATGTTGGATTTCCGTCAACCCAAGAGCATGAGCAAAATTTAGAAGTTGTACGCATGAGGGAGAGGGAGCAGGTGAAAGCAATGTACTGGGAGGCGATTAGAGAGCGAGGGAGGTACGTATTTGCTGATGAGTAGAGAAGGGTGAGTGTGCTAGCATTTGCTCGAAGATTGATTTAGGCAACGCATGATAGGAGCGGCGCATAGCGATCGAGCTATAAGAGCATGTTTGATGCATTGTGCATGGCAAAGGAGTCAGAAAGCTATGTCCAAGATTCTGTTGTATTTGCGGGTGTGCTCGAAGACGCATGTTGATAGCAGTTACAGAGCAGTCGGTGGCTCCACGGAATAGAGAATGGACGTTTCATTCACGATATACCGATGTGCAGTGACATCTATCCAAAATCACGATAGCTTGGTCACAATAGCTTGATTCGTCATCTATATATCGAACTACGAATTTGCCATCCCTTCTTTCCGTTGATCATATATTCACTAAACACCAACAGCAGATATGTCATTAGTGATGGAAAGGCCGACCTAATTCCCACCGATGCCATAATCTGGTTTCTCTCCCGTTCAATATTCCCAGGACTACTTCAACGTGCCCTTGCATAGCCAAGATCATTTGCTTTCGTCCAGGACCCTTTGCCAGTATGTGATGCGACAGTCTTCCTATGAGTAAGCAGCGTGTGAACAGGCGTGGGCGATCAGGCTTGGTCGCTTGTATTGACATGGTGGGCAGAGCCATTACGCAATAATCTACGCTTATTCACTTTCCTCGTGATATCGTTCGATCTAGATACTTACTGAAAATTGTTCCAGTCGCGGAGGCAAACTAGCAACAAGCTCGATGAATGAGGTAGACTTACCGTTGTTCAACTGAGATGAGAGCTTAGATAACAGTCTGCAAGAATTATATAAGCACTGAATTCCTGTCTGCAGTCGCTGCTCGAAGTGTACGATGGCTTTCCTCGGACGACACTTGGTATTGCTGTTCGATTTAGTGATCGAGCAAGAAAGTCGATATAGTCGACGAGTATGTGCTCCTTCGCGATCTGAAGGTAATGTAATGTATTGAATTTACTTGAACAAGCGCTCTATCAAAGACATCTCCACCGGGTGTCAACCGCCAAACTGAGTACTAGAGTGCAGAGATAAAAGGTTAAGCGCAGAGATGTGGCTCATGCTATGACGAAGCGTAAATGTCTCCCGTGCAAAGTCGAGATTGATGACGAGACCGATGATCTGGGATGTGACGTTGCTGAATTCTATGAGCGCGAAGATTGGTAAGGGGTCCATGCTTGGGCCCAAAGATATTGAATCAGATAGACTAGAACCGGAAATCCCTAAGCAAAGCGAGCGTACAAAGATTGAAAGTGGTGTGAGGCCAATTGCAGAGATGTGCGTAATTCGGCAAGCTCAGATACAATCTACTACTGTATCAGACCATGCTCCTGTGAAGCCTGTGATCCTGAAATGCAATGTTAGAAACCATAGCATGCACTACTAGAGCTTTAGTTTCCGCAGAATGTGATGTGAACACCTGCAGACAGTCACACCACGGTCAGGATATGGCGTAAGGATTCAGCGGCGATAGTCCCTAGTAGAAATCCCCGGTCAGCCTTTTACGAGGGTTTCCTTGACTCTTGTAGATGCATGAAAATGAGGAGGCCGCGACACTCCCGAGAGCAGGTACCTCGATGATGATATAGCACACTCTTATGGAGTTACCCACGTACTCAAGGCGCCACAAAAGTCCTAGCATCGGCACAAACGTGAAGGCCGACAGCAGAAGTCATGAACTCCCCACATGGTATGACGGAGGTGACCTTCAAGGTGTATGGTGGCGACGATGCATCGGAGCTGGAGGGTGGAGAGTTGCCGTAAGTGGCCTCCCACAGGTAACCTGATCAGGCATCGTGGCATACACGGCAGGGCAAGCTGCATGGACAGGCTGTACGATTTCATCAGCTTTGTCAGGATGCCAATAGCGATACAAGTGCATTAGTAAGTCGGCAGGGTTTTTATTTTCGCCGCTAACACCTCTTCCTCGTTTCAGACCGACAATACCATACGCTAGACAGGATTTCAGATCTCACGCGGCCGAGACCGTCATTGATCCTGTGAGAGAGCCCGATCAGCAAGGTCTGGACGCGGGAATGTAAGGGCTTGGGAAGGAGATGAAGAAACATGTAGAAGCCAGCCTATGAGGGCTTGAGAGAGTATTATTCAGCTGGCAGGACTCCATCCGCACAATGCTAAATGAGAGCCTATTGTGGGAAATCAAGATAGACCATGCTCTGAGAGGCCTCCGGCGGCGTATCGAGCGTATGCCAGAAAACCTTGGGGATACCCCCTAAAAGCAAAGACCCTCCCCGCCAGATTCGATCTACAATATCCAACGAAGCCCAACAACAGGACAGGTCTACTCTTGCGAGGCGAAACGACTTTGGACCGAAACTCGTTCCATGTGTATAGCCGGGCCCCTCCCACAGCACATTTAAAACCATATCAGTACGTCTCAAATCCGCAGCTCAGATGCAGACCTTTCAAAAGCGATATTTCAACGACGGAATCATAGTGTCTAAAAATATCAAAGCCATCAGCGGCGTCCTGCACAACTATCAAGTTGCGCTCAAGCATCACAGCATCGACGAAGTGGTGCAGCTCTATACTCGTGATGGGATCTGCATGCCCCAACACGCACCATCTTTTGTCGGCATCGCCAACGTACGCAAGGCTTCTGGGAGATTTTCCCGATGATAATGTTTGACGTCAGATTTGAGATAAGGGAGATAGTGCCCATGGTGCCGAACTGGGCTTTCGCCAGGACAAACTCCGCCGGCACAGCCGATTTTAAAGGGCAGGGGTGTGGGCAACGAAGCCGATCAGAAGCTCTTCATCTTTCAAAAGGCCAATACTCAGTGGAAAATCGCACGGTACTGCTTCTCGACGACCAACCCCCCCCAAAATAGAAAGGCATGAATGCAGGATGACAGCTATGTACTGGGTGGAACCAGGCGAAGCAGGCTAACTTGAACATGATGGAAGGATATGAAATCGGCATGGATATAGAGTCATTCTTCCTGGCTTCAATTTAGGATATAAGGAAATAATTGTGGGTCACAAAGCAGCGGCCAAGGCAATAGGGAAAGACGATAGCCTAGCGACCAATCATTGCCCAAACCTCTGAATTCCGTGCAGGGTCTCCGTTGTCTTTAGCGCGCAGCTTCCAAGAAGCTAGCTCTCGTGCGAAATCTTGGACAAGCGCAGATGGTTCTGTTCTCCTACATTGACCATCTTAAGTAGCCAGCATGGCACGGAGTTTTATACACCACTAGCTGCATTCGCTTTGAGTACAAACCCTTTCGTTTTTTTTAACAAACCAGCCGTGTTGGATCGACGTCTGGACATATTGTAAGGGAGGGATCAAGTTGGTCGTCAACGTTGATACCTCGATTCGGTTAGCGTCCATCTACTGGCCCTTTGGGCTTGGCATGCATTAGCACTAGTTCTAAGGTACCTTATAAAGCAGACCCTTACTAATTCGTCAGGATTACCTTAGTACCTTAGATGTACTATTAGCTAGCAAGCTAGCCGCTAAGCCCTTTCAGGTTAATAAGGCTAACTATATAGTATAAGGATAGTACGTTTAAGTGTAAACCTATATAATTTTACTAGATATCATGTTTTTAACTAATATACCTAAAAATTCTTTTGGCTTATTAATAAAAATTATTAATATTTAACTTAATAATATTTAACTTAATAATCTACTATTAATTTACTAGCTATATTAATAATCTATTTATACTCTTATTTCTTTTAATTTTAATAAGTCTACTTTTAACCTAATTTAATTATAATAATTTAATTATAATACTATTACTATCTATTAACTTCTAAAAATCTAAAAATCCTAGTAGCTAGCTAGTAAGAATAGTAGTACTCTTACTCTAATTTCTAGTAGTTAATAGATTAGATAGAGTATCTGTAAGGGTAATACGTAATAACGTGACTACTAAGTAGCTTGAACAATGTATATACTAAACTCTCTATTCCGTAAGTACTAAGACTAATCGCTGGCTCCCCTTTCTCCTAGGGATTCCCTCGTCTATACACTAGGGAAAGGGGTAGCGCCGTACTATTACAGCGCTAGACTGACCGCGTCGAGTCGGTACTTCGAACTCGAGTTGGGTACCCGACTCGAATCTTGACGATTTAATACCTAAAAGAGGTATCGAGTATTTCGGTCGATTCCAAAAGTAGGTATCGAGTATTCGAGTCAATACCTAAGTAGGAATCGAGTATTAACTCAAGTAACCCGACTTGAATCGCTAAGACTATTAATAAGCGTATTAGTCATCATAATTTTTAATTATATTTCTAATATTTTTAGTACTTTTACCTAGTAATACAAAAAGGTAATGTATATTTTTAAGAATTAAGTAGATATACTAAAATAGTATGACTAATATATTAGTAATATAATTAAAAATAGTACTAATTATAATAATATTACTAATAATATTACTAGTATCTCTTAGGTAATATAAAAAGGTAATATATACACTTAAGAAATGAAGACTAAATTAGTAAGACTAATATATATAATATATTACTAAAAATAGTACTATTTTTAGTACTAATAGTACTCTTTCTAGTACTACTTCTAGTAATATTACTAATAATATTACTAGTATTTATAGGTAATGCAAAAAGGTAATGCATTTCTTAAGAATAGGAAAAAGGGGATTAATAATAAAAATTTAGGCCTAAAATTTTTTTTAAAAATAAACTCAAATTTTACTATTCTTATGAATTTTTTTTAGCCCTTACTAATAGTCGGTACCTTGGCGATTCGAGTCGGGTCGACTCGAATCGCCAAGGAATCGAGTAGTTTTCGAGTCGGTACCTAAAGTAGGTATCGAGTATTCGGGTCGGCTCCGGGTGCCTGACCCGAGTATTCAGTCGATTCCAAAAGTTGGAATCGAAACCCGACTCGACGGTCAGTCTATACAGCGCTATGACGTAGCTTAGGCGCCACGTTACTAGCTAGTCCATATAGTATCTAAAGTACTAGAGTATATATATTTAATATATAATATACTTAATATAAGTAAATATAGTATTATAGTAGTTTAATAGGAGTAATTACAGAGTAAATAAGGTGTAATAAAAGCTTATTAATATACTATTAACTTATTTTATACTTAATTAGAACTCTTAATATATATATCTTACTCTATATATATTAGGCTATAATATATATACATCTTATATACTACTATATAACCTACTTAATAGACGTTCCTTATTAAATATAAGGTAATATTAATATAATATTAGGTTATATCTTAGTAGATATATATTATCTAAGTACTTCCTTATATTTTCCTAAGTTCTTTAAAGATTAATTCTAATATATATATTATTTAAGATATTATAATTTATAATTTATATTAAGTTCTATTATTTAATTTTATAATTTTATAATTTTTAAGTTATTAACTTAAAGTTAATAATATTTAATCTTATAATTCTAATCTCTTTATCTTTCTTAAAGAAAAGGCTTAAAGTTATTATAATATTAGCTTTTTTTTATAATTTATATATTAATCTTAATAATAATATAGAAGAAGTCCTTTAAGATAATATCCTTAATAGATATTATTAGAGTAATATATTATAGCCTAATATAATTATCTTAAATATTAATATTAGATATTAAAGGCTCTTTATTAATATTAAAAGAGAAAGTTATTATTTAAAAGAAGAGGATAAGTTAATAACTTTAATAGCTTATATTAATTAACTCTAAGACACTTAGGCTATTAGAGTCTTAATAATAAGTATAACTACTATTTTATTAATATTATTATATACTTATATATATATTCTTTACTTAGAAAAGATATATATTTATGAAGATACTTTTAAGGAGGAATATATTTATTAATTTTATAAAATTAATATAAAATTTATTAGATTTATTAAATTTATTAAATACTTTATTAAATTAAAGTCTTATATAACTTATTATATAAATTCCTTAAAGAGTAATTTTAAAGCTTAATAATATTTTTATTAATAAGCTTATAATTTTAATACTACTATCTCCTTATTTATAAAAGATAAGAGGTAGTAGATTAATAATTTAAAAAAATAATCTTAGATTTTAGATCTTATTTAAAGGAATTAAAGTCTAATTTATTATCTTTTAATAAAGAGTATAAAGTCTAATTTTTCCTTATAAAGCTTAAAATAAAGTTTAAAAATAAGATTTTAAATATTAATAATATCTTTAAGGGATATAAAGAAATCTTTATTTAAACTATTATATTTAAGAATATAATAAAATATAATTATTATAATAATAGCTTAAATTTATAAAGAAAGTGTTTAAATAATTTTAAATTAAAATTATAAGGTAATAATAAATTTTTAAAAAATTATATTTTAAAGTTTAAAAGCTTAAATTTAATAATAATAAATAATTATAAATTAAAAGAGATAAATTAAAGTAGAAGATTAAAGATATTAAAGATAATATAATAAAAAAGGTTATATTTAATTTAATTAATTTAATTATAATAGATTATAAATTTATATAAGCTTTATTAATATAATATTAATAAAAAAAAGATTAGGCCTTATAATTACCTTAAAAGTAAGATAAGAAATTTAATTAATAAAGGTAATACCTTTTATCTTTATAAAGAGATAAGTAGATCTTTAAAGTAATTAATATTAAACAATAATACTTTTAAATTTTAAATCTTATTGTAATTTAATTTTATTAAAATTTATAATTTAATAAGATATAAAACCTTATAATATTATCTTATTATAAATATAAATATTAAGTAGAAGTAATATATATATTTATAAAGCCTATTAATAATAATATTAATTAATATATAATTAAGATTATAAAAAGGAATATATTACTCTTTTTTATATAATAGATTAATAAAGTCTTAATATTATGTTAGATATACTTAGCTTAAAAATTTAATATATTTTATTAAACTTAGAAATAAAGTATTAATACTTTAAAGTTAATCTTAATATAATATAAATTAATAAGTCCTAATTATTTATTTAAAATATTAAGAAAGAATTAAATATATTTATTATTATATATATTAATATAATAATAAGTAAACTTATTAATAATAGCCTTAACATCTTTAAGAAGCTTTAAGACTTTATTAATATCTTCTTTAATAATAAAGTAAATACCTTACTTATATTTAAGGAAAATAATTATACTATTAATTTTATAAAAGATAAAGAGTTACCTTATAAGCCTCTTTATAATTTATCTTAAATTAAGTTAATAGAATTATAATATTATCTTAAAGATTCTTTTTAAAAAGGCCTTATTTATTATTTTATCTCTTTAATTAAAGTACTTATCCTCTTTATATTAAAGAAGAATAATAGGTTATATTTACATATAAATTATAAGGATTTAAATATAATAACTTTAAAAAATAGATATTTATTACCTTTAATTATTAAGATATTAAATGATTTTAAATGATTTTAAAATCTTTATAAAGTTAAATTTTAAAGATACTTATTATAAGAATTATATTAAGGAAGATAATAAATAAAAGATAATATTTTATATTTATTATAAATATTTTAAGTATTTAATTATACCTTTTAAATTTATTATTATATTAATTAAATTTAAAGTCTATATTAATAAGGTCCTTATAAGACTTATTAATATAATATATATAATATATATATATAATATCTTAATTTATAACTCTAATCTAGTAGATTATTAATAATATATTTAATAAATATTAAAATAATAATAATAATTCTTATTATTTATTAATCTTAAAATATATTAATTTAATATTAAGTAAATTAAATTTATAAGATTTATTATTTTAACCTCTAATATTAAAATAGATCTTAAATATATAAAAATCATTAGGAAATAATCTTAACTTAAAGTTTATTAAGATATATAAATCTTTTTAGACTTTATTATATATATAGATCTTAATAGCTTTTAGTATACTATAGAAGGCTTCTATATTTATTATATATAATTAGAGATTCTTCTTCTCTATTAATAAATTATCTCTTCTACTTATAATTAATTTATCCTTAATAATAAGTAGTAATACTTACGTATTATATCTTTAAGGTATTATATAATTACTTAGAAGTACTAATACTATCTTTATAATATTAATACTATCCTTATAATATTAATAATCCTCCTCCTTTAAAGTCTTATAAGCTAGTTCTATAAAAGGCTTTAATAATAGCTTTTATAACTAAAATAGCTAATTTAATAATAAGGACCTTCCTTTATATTAATTTAAAGTATTATAAAATCCTTTAAAAGATATCCTTATATTAGGTCCTTTAAGTTAGATAACTTTTCTAAATAATAGATACTCTTTTCTTAGATATTATAAAGCTCCTTCCTTTTAAGATAATTAAATAATAGTCTCCTAATTAATAATTATATAAGTTAATTACTATTTTTATCTTCTTTAATTTTACTTTCTTCTTTAACTATTATAGCTATCGTTATAGGAGCCTTCTATATAAGCTTTACAAGCTTATCTGTATTAGGCCTAGCGTCCTACTACTTAGTAAGGCCTTCTATCTTAGTAGAAAATTATCCTTTTACTATACTATTAATTACTATATAATAAATAGTAGTAATACCTATTAATATCTATTAAGTACTATTAATTACTTAATAGGCTAGATTAGGTATACTAGGCGTATTTCTATATTACTACTAGCCTTATAGTACTAGTATTAGTCCTTATAGCCTAGTCTTCTACTTACCTTTCCTTAGATTATTTAATACTCGCTTAGGCTATCTAAGAAAGCCTTCCTTAGCTTTATAGGATACTATCTACTTAATTAAAGTCCTATTAATTAAGGACCTTATCTAGTATCCTAATAGACCTTACTAATAGAGTAGGGATTAGCTAGAGATTTTCCTAATTTTAATAAGGAATCTTAGCCTTATTCTCTATACCTTCCTAGTAGGATAGTTATTCTAACTTCCTTAATAATAAGGTAGACTATTATACTTATATTTTAGCTTAATAATTTTATTAAGATAGGATATACTTATTCTTCTACTATTAATAAAATTAGCTATTTCCTTATCTTACTAATTATTTAAGATAATCTTAAGCTCTTATAATAGTATTAATAAGTTAAATCCTTATCTATTAATTATATTAATTTAAATAGATCTAAACTATTATAGCTACCTGATTAAGTTATTAATAGATTACTTATTTAAGTAGTAAACTATTAATTTAAATAAGATACCTTACTATCTTATAAGCTTTTAGAAAAACCTCCTACGCCTTATAAAGATTAATCTTAGTCTACCTTACTAATAGATATACCTCTTCTACCTCGTCCGGAGTTAATAGTCTTAGAGTCTATTAGTAAAGGTAATGATATAATATAGACTACCTTAACTAAAGAGGCTATTTATAATTAACTAATTAGACCTTAATTATTAAAGCCTTTAGATATAGCTAATAATAGTAATAATCCTAGGAATAGAAATAGCTAGCCTACAGCTAATCCTTAGGTTATAGGAGGCTTTACTAGTAAATAGCTAAATATAATATTAACCCTCTTCTAGTTATTAATTAATAAGGTTAGTAATAATTAACCTACTACTACTAGATAGTAGTAGCCTATCCTAGCTACTAGGATAAGTAATTCCTAATTTTACCTTTAAGATATTATATATTTTAACCTAAATCCTAATATACCTCTTATAGAAGTTAAAGATAGCTATAATATTTATTATAATATATTTAGTTTTACTTAATAGCTTTAAGTAAAGGCTATTATAATAGATCCTATTATATTATAATAGAATTTAGACTTATATCTTCTTAAGAAGGCTAATAATTAATTTATTAATTAATTAACTTATATCTCTAGAATTAACTTATAAAATAATCTTACTAGCGTTATTAAATAACATAATATATTATAAGACTATTTTTAGGATTTATTAAATAAATCCCTTAGCCTCTTAGAGGTAATTTATTATATAGTTAAGGATACTTATAATTAATAAGATCTAGCTAATTATATCTCTAGTATTATCTTAAAGAGTAAAAATACTAATATTATCCTTATTAAGATAGCTTAAGTACTTCTAGTATATAAATATCTAGATAATTAATTATATTATAATTTATTTATACTAATTAATATATCTTCTATCCTAGGTATATTAGAAGAACTTCGGTATAAAAAGGATATCTAATTTAATATATATAGGAATAAGGTCCCTATTAAGAAAGGCTCTAATTATAAAATAAAGTTAAATAATTATTAAAATAATTATTAAGATCCTTAATTAAATTAATATATATCTTATTCTAACTATCCTTAATACTAATATAATAGTAATAGTTTTAATTATAATAATAGGGCTCCTTAGCTATATTATAATAATAGGAAACTAGTTACCTAACTACTTATACTATATAAAAATAATTAAGGTAATCTTTATAATAATCCTTAATAGATTATTAGTCCTTAGTAACCTCTATAAATTATAAATAGAAATATAAATATATTACCTAGGTAAAGTTAATATTAAAATTAAGTAAGATAAAGTTATTTATTAAATACTTTAAGTAATTACTTATATAGGTTATATAAGAAGGTATAATAATACCCCTATACCTATTAGGCTAATATTAAGAAAGGAGATTCCTAGGAAGAATTATATAATAAATAAATAACTTATAATATTTATAAGAAGGAATACTATTAATTTATAAACTAGATTAACTTAGGTTAAAGATAGTAGCCTAATAACTCCTAGGAAAATAACTAGGATTCTAAGGGTTATAAAGGTAATAATACTATTAAAACTTATTTCCTATTAATCCTATTATCTAATAAAGCCTTTAATTATTAGAAGTATATAAAGTTATTCCTATTTAATAATTCTCTTTATAATTATATATAGTAAGGCTATTATAAATTAAGGGCCTTAATAGCTATTATAATATTATTAAAAGTAACTTAGGCTAGTATTAATAATAATTATTAAAGCCTTTTATAGCCGGCTAATAATATAATTATTTAAAGTACCTTTGTATAGTCTTTTATAAAAGGATATACTTTTAGGAGTTATTATTTTATTATTACTTTAATTAAGTTTATAATTAATAGCCCCCTTTATAAGTTATATATAAATATAAGTAGTATTATAAGTCTTATAAATAGGAAGTTCTTAGCGGAATATTTCTTATAAGCTAAGATTTTTAAATTATTAATACTTATAAAAGTAAGAGATATTAAAGATAAGAAATATAATATTAATAAATATATAAGGCTATTAATATATATCCCTAGGAGGAATAATATAATCCTTATTAAGAGGGAGTTATATATTATTAATAACCTCTTAATAAAGGCGTTAATTAGGATTAATATTTTATTACTGAAAGGTATTATTATTAACCTTAATAAAAATCTGATAATAATTTAATCTTATTAGGATTTAGAAGTTCTTATTAAAGTCTCTAATAAAGGAGCTTAAATTAATATTATAATATTTAGTTAGGCTAGTATTATTATAGCTTTATATATTAACTAATAAGTTTAAATTTCTAATCCTTATTACTACTTACTTAATCTCTTATAAAATTAAGATTTAATCTTTAAATTTAATAAGTTTAATAATCTCTTAATTTATATTTATAGTTTATTATTAATTATAATATATATTATATCTTTATTAGAAATAATATTATTAATAAGATTAAGCTTTTAAGGAATATAAGACTTAGCTAGATAATAAAATATAAGGTAGTTAAATACTTTCTTATAAAAGCCTTTTATAATAACCTTATTATTAAGTTACCTAAGAAATTTAAGATAGTTAATTAGGTAAAGATTAACCTCTATTATCTAGTAGCTTTAGCTATTATATTTATAATAGTAGTCCTAAGTATAATTATCTTTAATATTAATATTAAGGCTACTTACCTTAATAAGATAATATTCTATAATATATTATAAATAAGATCCCTATTAGGGATAGTTATAATTAAATACTTAAATTTATAGAAAGATATTAGAAATATAGCTAATATCCTAGAATCTTAATAGATGGATATTTTAATAGTAAAGAACTAGCTAGAAATCTATAAGCCTAGCTAGGCTAGAATATATCCCCTAGGGAAGGCGGATAAAGAGGTTATTAATAATAAATTTAATAAGTTATATAACTAAGGGAAAATAGATTAAATTATAGAGTTTATCCTATTTTTATTTTTATATTTTATTATTTAAAAGGCTGCCGTAGATAGCTAATAAAAAGGCTATATTATAATAGATATTAGAATATTAAATAAAATTAGAATATTAAATACTTACCTTATATCTTTATAAGCTAAGATTCTAGCTTTATTAAAGGATATTATTTATATTAATACTATTAATATAGCTAATTTCTTTTATTAATAGTCTATTAATAGAGACTATTAATATTATCTTATAATAGTAAGTTATAAAGGCTAAGAATTATTTAATATATCTATTATAAGATATTATAACTTCCTAGCTTATATATAATAAATAATTAATAAAATACTCTAGCCTTTCTAATATTTTTATTATACTTATATTAATAATATAATTATATTTTTAAGCTTACTTAAAGAATATTTTAATTATTTTAATTAGGTATTTAAGGCCCTTAATAGTATAAATATTTACCTCTCTTTAAAGAAGTCTTTTTTTAGTTTCCTATTAGTTTACCTTTCAAGTTAAAAGGTTAACGCTTTAAGATTAATTATAATAAAGGAGAAACTAGCTACTATTATTAATTTATACTTCCTAATTAACTTAATTATATTAGAGTAGTATCTTAGTTTAACTAGATATCTACGCTAATATATTACCTTTTATACTATTATTATAAATTCCCTTTAATTATAAAAGACTTACCTTAATAAATTTATATATAAGATAAACTAAGACCTAGCTTAATTATAGAATCCTTCTTCTACCTTAGGTATTTAGAGTAATATATATAAAAAATTAGCTTATATAATTTACTTAAGCAAGCTTACTTTAAAGGAGTTAAATATATTTTACTACCTTTAAAAGATATTTATTAGTTTATTAATCCTCTATTATTTTAATAAAATACTTTAACTATTTATAAATCTTAACGCGAGTAAGGAGTTTAGATTTAAGGTATATATATATTTTATTAATAATTTAATAAAGGCTTTTATAAATTACCTTAATTAAAAGTTATAATTATTAATCCTTTTCTTTAATTATCTAATTATTAATATTAAAATATAGTATTAGCTAATTAAGTTAGAAATTACTAGTATTATCTAGGTAGTAAAAAAAATTAAATATAGAATTAAGGCTACTATATAAATAACTATTATATATATTAATTATTTAGCTATAATTTTAATAGCCTATTAAATTAGTTTAAATACTACCTTAATAAAGAAGTTAAACTTATATCTTATTTAAGCCTTAAAATATTTATAATAATTTTATCTAAATATCTACTATAAACTTAATAAATCTAATAATATTTTAAATATCCTTTCTAGGCTAATAACTTATAAATACTACTTATCTAATACTAATAACTTACTTAAGGTAATACTAGTAAAGGCTTTCCTAGTTAACTTAATAAAAATAAGCCTTAACTTTAAGTAATAGCTAATTAAGGGCCTTAATAAGGAATTATATTAGGTATACCTAATAATTATAATAAAAGATAATAAAGTCTTAAGTAATAATATTATTAAGCTTTTATATTACTTAATTAATAGATTACTATATTTTAATAATAATAAAATTAGTTTCTACTTATATATCTTAATAGCTTTATTAGAAAAGAAAGTCTTTTAACTTATTTATAATAAGATAGGATATCTAGGTTATACTTAGACTTATAAATAGCTAATTAAAGGACTTTATATTTATAATATATTAATAAAACTTTATAAATTTATCTAATATTATTCTTACTACTAGTTAAATTAGACTTTATAATATTATCTTTATAAGTTCTTATAATTAATCTTAATACTTACCTAGCCGTTTTATATTATTATTATTAACTTTATTCTTATCTTATTACTATTAGCTAATAGCCTTAATTATATTATATTATTAATTAATAAGTTCTTAAAGGTAATTATACTAATTCCTAGGAAAAATATATAAAGTAATAAAGATTAGGTAGTAAAACTTATAAATTATCTTACCTTATTAAATTAGAATATATTAAGGGCTATTATCTTAAATAGGGATTATAAGTTTATTAATTAAATTTAGAGATAGACATTTTCTTCTTTAAAAGTTAATCTTCTCTATTTAATAGCCTAGTATTTATAAGTTAATAGTATATCTAAATATATAAATTAGACTACTAAAATAGCCTTATATTATTATATTATTATATTAGATAAGTCTAAGTAATAGCCTAATATTATTAATAAAATATCCGCCTTATTTAATAATTTTATAAAATATAGTTCTACTTATTTATTATCTATTTAGATCTTATATAGCTTTAAGACTTAAGAATTACTAGACTTATTATATATTAAGGACCTTAATAATTTACTTATAAAAGGCTTTTATAATTAAGCCCTTATTATTAGTAATAAAGTATT
>JAABUL010003133.1_pt1 | contig 25316 bp, 22 predicted proteins | sample 5559151 | NCBI WGS metagenome assembly JAABUL01 (sample SAMN10711876, study PRJNA513368) | rock metagenome | isolation source: Antarctica rocks | place: Antarctica: Victoria Land, Pudding Butte sud | reverse complement strand
GCTGATTACAAGAGATTTCTTTGATCAAAATCGAGCAGCCTCGCGGAAGCACGTTTTCTTTCGCAAGAGTCAAGCAACTTTCCAAGATTCAAAACAAGAGAACTATCCCTGCAGCAAGTCGCGACTCCTTTGAAAAAGCACAAGCAAAACACCACGAAGAAAGGAAGATAAATGTTCAGCAACGATACGGAAGATGTTTCTTTTATCCTACTTTGGGCAAGATGCTAGGCGGCAGGATTTCAAGGCAATTCAAGGCAGCCAACCGAGAGTGCCCATCGACGAGTTACGTAAGCGTCCACGAAAAGAGTAAGACATTTTGCCAAAAACAAGAGCGGCCCCATGCACCAAAGAAGTATCTTGTTGTCCAGAGACACGTTGATTACGACAGCCTGTTATACTCATACTCGAAAGACAATTCTCCAGTAAGGTCTTCAAATACTATCGCAGCCTTGATCAACACGACGCGAGGCTTAGTAATCCCTTAGTGCAAACCGTCGACCAATCAATTCCCCCTCAATTCCCCACCACTTCTCCGCCCCTCTATCTCCCTCCCCACCCCCCCCCTCCCCCACCTCCTTCTCCTCAACCCCTTATTTGAAGGGGAGCCCAAGGGGTGGATATGATGGAGCGCTGAGTAGGTGGGGGAGGAGTTTTCTGATTTAGCGGGGAGTTTGCGGGCCTTCTTGTTGGGGGGGCTGGGCTGATGGGGTTCTTGGACTGGAAAGGGGCGGATGAGTACACGATCTGGTGGAGCGACTGTTGTCATCTTTGCATTGTTACGTCCCTTGTGATGTAAGGGGCGCTGGACGGAGAGTTAGGAGCGTGTACCCGGGAGGCTGCTTCAGTTAGCTGGAGCGAGCACGGGCTTTTTGATGTATAATTCGCTGCGCAAAATGTTGTATGTCTAACTTTAAAATATCGTGCACTGCGTATAGCGTACAAAATTAGTGGCAATCCCTTTTGCCAAGACCACATTAGGATTCCGCTCAGCGAGATGACAGGAATAGAAGCACATCTGGTGGTACAAAGATCGACTTGAGAAATTTAGCTGTGAGGGGTATAAATCTAAAGACAGCAAGAACATATCAGGATCCGCAATAAACAAAGCACAAGCCGTCATACATGTGGTGCCCAGACCTCACCACCAACTAGGCGCGGCTTTGTCTCGTAGTGATCTGGTTCTGAACTCTGGGGCCGTCGGAGATTCGAGTTCGGATAGTAGAGATGATGGGCCGGTGCACCATACGGAGGCTCGGGGTACATGTACGGCTCACCGTGGCTCGGTGAGCCCATACCAGGATGTACTGGTGATTGCCAACCCACACTGCCCAAATGTGGACTGTCACCAGCACTTCCCCCTCGTCGGTTCTCGTGGTGTGTAGGTGGCTCCAAGATTTGCGGCGGACAGTACATTGAAGGATATGAAGTTAGTGATGGCCGATGCTGATTGCTGCCGAATGATGAATAGGATGGCGATGGGGCAGAAGGTGAAGATCGAGGGCTCGGTTGTTGTAGGTCGCCGCGTATGTGATGCGGTAGGGAGCCATTAGGCATGAAAGAGAAGTCGCTAGTCTGACGATTTAGCGTTGGCATTCGTGGAATCCCATTCGAAGGCGACATCGAGACGGTACGTAGGCTTGGTGAAGGTGTAGATTGGGCTGAGGCAGTATCGGAGTAAGTGCCGCCGTCGGATCCTGTCTTTTGACCGCTTCCAGAACTTCGCGACGCAAGGACCGCCGCGGTTGCAGCTGCTGCTTCTTCCACGGTACCAGTATGGTGGTTCTGATGTCGGGTCAAGGTCGTTCGTCGAGTAAACGTCTTTTGACAGTCTGCAAATGGACATTTGTAAGGTCGCTTTCCAGAATGGATGCGACGGTGTCTTGCGAGGGAGCTTGAATCACTGAAAGGCTGTTCTCGTTATTAGTATCGTATTGAATCTGTGTAAAAGCAGGGCACTCACCTTTGAGCAGCGCTCGCACATGTGAGGCTTCTCGCCTGTGTGAACTCGAGCATGCACGGTTAAAGCAGATCTCTGGATGAATTGCTTGCCGCATCCAGGATAATCGCACTGATGGGGTCGCACGCCACTGTGGATACGTTCTATGTTGGGTGTTATTAGCCTACAACATCGCAGAGTCAAAACAGGCAATGCTTACCATGGCGAGCAAGATCACTCCGCCGTGCAAATCCCTTTTTACAATTGGTGCAAGCAAAAGCCTTCACAGTGTCGCCGTTGCCAGCAGAACGATCCATCTCGTGATTTGACTCTGACTCATGGGAATGGCCTTCCTGGTGTTGTTGATGAGGGTATCCGTTCTCAATACCCAGGCCTTGCGGTGTGTAGGTGTTTGTAAGCATTGGCATTGGCTGTTGCATGTGAGACGATGAAGAATAGTGCATGCCATTTGGGATGTTGGGCATGGCTTGCAATGGCTGCGCGGATCTTGATGAATAACCAGAAGAATGTTCGGAATTATTGTCAATCTCGGAGCTAGCTTCTGATGCGGTTCGGCCATGAGTCTGTGCAGCTTGAGCAAGATGCAGTTGGAGTTGCTGTTCTGCGGCTGCCACAGCAGAAGGCCCTTTGGTATTCAGCATGCCGGTGATATCCATGGTGGTTTGGAAAGATGACGAATTGGAACGATAGTGGGGGCGAGAGAATAAATCTGCGTACAGCAGCCTTTTGATCGTACAAAAAGGCTGTGCACGGTCAAGCCTTCGTAGCGGATCCAAGCTGCAAGGAGTTGATTTTGGGTCTCAACTCGGGTTTCTACTGGCATAAGAATGCTGGACTTCCTGACTGCTCAGATTTCGTGCAGAGCTGGACGCCCATTGATAAATTAGTAAATGCGAACCAAGTCAGAACATGCGAGTGGTTAAGATTACATGAACCAATAGCCTTATGGAAATGGCTAGGAAATCAAAAGAAACAAAACGAGAAGTGGCAAATTATTGCTAAAAAGTATGGTAGATCCACCATTACTTTTATGTGATAATTTGACGAAGAGAAACTTGACGTACAAATGGCGCGGGGCTTAACAAACCTGGTACTCACACCGGGATATTGCTTTCAGGTTGTCGTCTGACTCTGCTATGACTAGCAGATGGTTCAGCATGCTGTGTTGTAGCAGATCGTGCATTACAGACTTACAGGTGCGTGATAGCAACCGGTGGATTCTTTACCCAGGACAATTCGCCGATATGGCTTTGCTTATGCTCGAATTGGATAGAGTGAATCCTCGAGCACCGTAAGATAACCGTCGTCCAAGCCCCGTCGTCGTCTCCGAGTAATCTTGCTGTAGTGATTCCTAAAATGCGGTGGTGCTTGGAAATTGTCTCAAACGATGACGCCAGCGCCGCTTCCCGCCGGTGAACCACGGTTTCGGTGTCTGAAGCAGCGTCTTTGGATAAGGTATCACGGACAGGTGCAGAAACCGGTGCTCGTTCCACCAGTTTGTCCGGGTTGACTCCCACGGTATGCGCGCTGTTCTTCACCGCATCCAGTCTTGTATGCAGTCTCAGCTCTTGGAAGTAGGAGGTTCCAGGTTGGGCGTGTGCCTCTGGCTTGGTTGAGCGTTCAAGGAAGGATCGATTGTTGTGTCGCGACTTCCTGTTCCGGTCCGATCAGTATTCGTCAACGAGTGGGGCTGTGAGTATTCACTCACGCACAAGTCGGTGTGTTCTTATATCAGTACCGCCGAGATTCCTGCAACGATGAATCGAACAGTCCAACTTGTATCCCGAGGTTTTAATTGCAATTGGGCATTGATGAGGCACTTTGTTGTCGAAAGTCGAGGGTAAGTGGCGGTAAGTCATGTACGTTAAGGTAGGTAGGTAGTGGGTGATTCCCTCGTGCTTGACTAGCGGGAGATTTGTGCGAGGCAGCCTGGCAGCCGACGCTCAATTTGATGGAATCGATAGGGCAGTCCCAGTTGGCGGGAGTGTGGAGTGTGGAGTGCAGATGCAGATACTACATGCTACTACTGCTGACTGGTCCAAGTCCGATCAGAAAGTCAGAGCAATAACAACAATGTAACCAGTAGTCGGTGAGATTGACGATTGTATCATTGTCTTATTGTCTTGTCTATAATTAACTGGCAGTAGTGGATAGAAGTACCGTAAGTACATATGATGGTGGGGCGCGGGCAAGGAGGTATGTAAATGATGATTGTTTGGTTCATCGAAGACACGAAGAAGCAGAAGAAGCGTGGAAGGCTTCCAGAGCGTGCTTCCACAGCTTCCACAGCTTCCAAAGCTTCTAAAGCGTCCACACCCTCTCTCCCATCCCATGCACTGTTGATCATCTTAGAATTGCCCGGTCCTTTTTATCACTGGAAGTACCAGGGAAATCAACCAGCCATCCTTGCCGGCAGCATGGCTGCACAGACTTAGCGCAACTCGTTGATGCTGGTGATGCAGGAGCGGGAAAAGGAGAGCCATACGTGAGCCCTTGAACGACGGATCCAATCTGCTGCCCGTTGCATTCGTGGTCCAAGTCCTGCCAATAGAGTAACTCACATAAACTTACTTTTCTCTGACGATCCATTCCTCTGATCCAAGTATCTACACAATTACCCATGGCAACTCATAAACCGGCGGATGATGCATTGGTAGACGGAGGTACTGCGTCCGTTACACAATAAGGTAGTCGCCTCGTCCTCCCCAAGACGGCCTTATTCGGCCGCACATGACACGGGCTGCGAGAATCCTTGTTCAACATTTTTGAACCTCCCCCCCCCCCCCCCAACAGAGCGCATCTTGACAAGAAACACTCCCTTAAAGCGGTCCAATACTGATGCGCACCGAGCGAGCGCTTATCTACCAACTCAATTCCTAAAGGAGGTGCATCACACGATTCGATATTGATGTCAGACGTGGGGTCATATACGGAGCAGATGGATGCCTACATGTTGGTTACCATGGTTCCTTGACCCACCCCAACATGAGGGCCATTGTTCGCTTTTGACGCGCACCATCACCGAGGAGAGAACTTGGCAACTTGGCAACTTGGCACATTGGTCCCTAATCCCTCGTAACGCGGTACTCTGCGACATGGGGATTTGAAGATTGGACTGGTGGAAATTGACGGCTTCGATGAAGACGCAATACTGCATTTCGTTCTTCGTATCAGTCGCCAAGAGTTTCAGGTACTCTGAGGCGCATCGTTTGACCGATGAAAGACATGTCCTTGTCATGGCAAACGCCAAACTAGTCCTACTCCTTGGCTCTGTATCACAACGAGCATTTTCGGCTTGTCTCGGGATACCACTGAGATATGCGCCTGAAGTATCACAGGGAACAGGGAATCGCCTTTGTTTCATGTCATAAATGACCTTAGCAATCGTCGAGATGCTGGTGATGACATCTTGCGGTTTTGTGGGTTTCACGAAAACAATCTTTGAGGCTCTCCGAACGTCTGGACGAAAAAGGATAGGTTCTACTTAAGTTACACGTTCATTGTCATTGCTACTATATAATCAAAAGGTATCACTCTTCTATTTACGGCCCTGGCATGCACTACGTCCCGTCCTCCCGCATGGATGTCCACTGCACCTTTACACGTTTGGATGGACAATCAACGCTCTCGAATTAGGTAAGAAAAACGCTAGAGCTTCATGATATTAGTGTTTACCCATTCTCTTGGACTGCGGCTAGATACAATACTGGAATCCTCAACTCCACAGCATAGAAAAGCAACAAATCAGTCATAATGGTGCGTAGTTGATGGCTACGAATGCCTCCCTAGGATCTGTCAGACTGCAGCGATACCGTTTTGCTCGCTGTTCCGTTTCCTTCTCGATCTTGAAAATCCCCCAAACGCTCTAGTGCGAGAGAGCCTAGGTAGGTATCAAAATATAGTTCGATATTGACCACTTTGCTTGTGGAACTGTATTCGTACACTATCGACACGAAGCCGCGGCTGGCTAAGTGTGGAACGATTGCGTCTCAATATCACAAGATCTATAAAGTTAGAGAGCACGAGATCAAGTCTCTGTATGAGTGTCACTTGACACCGTTTCCAATCTCTTCGTTCTTGTATCTTGAACAAACGCGAATCGACTCTATCTGCGTTATGTATTCATTCATATTTCTAAAAAATCATTCACATTCATCATTCGTAGGCTCGAGTATCGGTCCATTGAGCTGCAATGGTATATAAATGGATATTTCACTAAAATGAGCCGGTTGTGAAGGCTTGCATGTGTAGACTCATAGGAGTGCTGATGTGACTTTATTAGCCCTACATTACCTATAGCTGACATACGTTGATGCTCTCTTCTTTCAAATTTTTCTGTCACTGCATTTGCTCTTTGTATAGGAGTATATCCTGGGAAATACCGATACTGGATTTGTATCTCATTCATCGAGATGGAGATTGAGTTCGCCCCACGACCAAGAAATCCAGATAGCACCCCTTCATCTGCTGGTATAAATGGAACCAAATTAGATCATGGGGCCATAGAACCGAAACAGGAATTAGGACGGTCGGGAGTTATGCAACGAGCTCGACAGAAAGAAGGTTGTTTGTCTACGGCAGATCTCGGTCGTACAAATGATGAGACTCTATCTGGCTCGGTTGCGAAGAATATCGCATGAGGAGCTCTGAGTCCATTACCAAATCAAGATTTCTCCGATATCTGGGCTCGATTGGTTCAGCCTTTGGACGTAGATTCGCTTAAGATATTACCGATTTCACCAACGAATTTCTCGGACCATGTATTTTTTTGAGCCATGAAACGGTACTTCGAGAAGGGCGTATCACAAAGTACATCACTCTCAAGTGTGCTTGGGGTGGGAAATAAGACATCAGCGAAGAACGTGTAGCTTGTCGAGAGTCCACCGATTACTACCACGGCTATCGCTTACCGTGTGAAGATATGGTGTGCCCAGAGTGTTTCTGCTGTCGCTTGCTGATGGCCATCGAACAAGAGTCTTCCTACCCTCCGAGCTGTTGCGCACAAACGATTCATTTGGACAAGCTTCGCACCTGAGATCCAGGAGGATATTATCAAAAGATACAAAGGAATGGAAAAAGAACATTCCGCGACTGGCCGTACCTACTATTTTTCAACCTACGTGCGGTGCTTTCATCGTTCCTTATCCCGCGCTACGAGGTCAGTTCGCTCGTTGTGATGCATGCGGAACGAATGCACCACCTGCAAGAAAGCCCAACACCCCGGGGAGAACTGCCCCTAGGACAAGGTTCAAACGCAGTTTTCGAGATAGCCCGGAAGAACGGGTGGAAAAGCTGCCATAGATGTGGTGTATGATTGAGCGGAATGATGGCTACGATCACATTATGTATATCCTTTATCAGAAACACGTTCCAGGTTCAGACTTAATGTCTCATAAGTGCCATTTCTGCAACGCGCACTCCTGGTACAGATGCGGAGAGGAGGGGAGGAAATGCTTCTGCGAGGCAGATTAGCTAGACGACAAGTAACATCGTCTAGTGAAGATGCTGATGAGCAAAGATACCTATGTAAGGTAGTGAAGAACCAAAAGCTCTGATAGAAAGATTTTCAGAACTTCCTTGGAGCGAAAAAGCCCGACTGAGCACAAGCTACCGCCAACCAACCTATGAACCAAACAACCCTTGCCGGTAATAGAAACGCTGATATCGTATCCCAAGGCTATCGCATCCACTTCTCCCAGCGCTTCAAAGTCGACAACAACAATGACTCCCGGAAAATATTCTCTTCGACACCCATACAACCCCCAACCTCAACCCCATACAACCTCACCAACCTCACCATACCAAAAAACAAAACATCCTCAATCTCCAAACCCACACCTCCATCAATACATACCTCACCACCAACCAACCAACCACCACCACCCCCCTCCAAACCATCTCTACCCCTCCAACCCCGTCGCGCGCACCAAAAACTAATCCTACCATATATTCCATAAAAATTTTCGCACTCCGCAACTCGGGGTTACTGTAGTTATCTTCTATGCACAATATCTTGATATCTGCTCATTCATTCGATGTATCCCCCTTTTTTGTTTTTTTTTGGTGGTCCTGCTGCTTGCTGGTGTATTCGATTAGGGGATTCGTGGGGTTGGTTGTGATTTGGGGGGGTGATTGGGGGGGAGGGGATTGGGGGTACGGTGGTGAGTGAAGAAGGGGGGGGGGGGGGAGGGGAGCTAAGGGGGAGTGTACTGTATATATGTATCCAAAAGCCCAAAACGGGGAAATCGCAAGGCTGCGTTTCTGTTTCCATGAGTCTATGGCTGTTACAGGGAGTTGTTTTTCATTCTAGTAAAGAGCCACCGCCGCCACCACCACCACCACCCTCACCTATCCCCGCATCTATCTCCTCCCCCCCCCATATCTTCTAAGATCATGCAATCAAGACTAAGCCGACGAACCATCCTTGAACGCAAACCCCTGCAACGAATCCGAAACCAACTTGATCCCCTTGACCGTCAGCGCCTTGCCCTCCTCCATCGCCATCGACTGGGCCATTTTCATCGTATTTTTAATCTACCAAAAAAACAATTCGTCAGCATCGACTCGAAGATCCACCGTCGGCCATATGCGACTCCCAAGCATCGAAAAGGAAAAGAAAGTAGATTAATATACCTGGCGCCCATTCATCGGCAACTCGGCCAGCTCGTCCTTGCCTCTCTCGCTAATCGCAATCTCGAGGTTCGAGGTCTGGGCCGCGCGCTGGGTGAATTCGGCCCAGATGGTGCGGCGGGCGGCGTGGTTGAGCTCCGGGTAGTTGTGGCAGAAGTGGATGCGGCCTGTGGGGAATGGGAATATGTTAGCTGCCTGGTAGACCTCAAGACTATGACTGTCAGGTTAAGAATAGGAGTGAGTTACTTTGGAAGGCTGGGTCAATGCTCTCGACACGATTGGTCGTTAAGATCAGGATTCCTTGGTAGTACTCGAGCTGCCGCAAGAAAATGGAAACGACGGCGTTTCTGGTCAGGTTGGTGTCGTCTCGTCTGGTCAGGAAGACGTCTGCTTCGTCGAGCAGGAGGACGCAGCCCCAGGTTTGAGTTAGCTCGAGGACCTCGGTGAGGTTTTTCTCCATGGTGTGCGGTTCGTCGCCGAGCTCGCCTGAGCTGAGCATGTATAGCGGCCTTTCTACGATCTCGGCTACCGCTTCGGCGGTGAGGGTTTTACCTATGAAGAATTTTAGTGTGCAGTAATCTTAAAAGGGAGTATTTCTACTGACCAACGCCTGGTGGGCCGGTGAGAAGGCCGATGATGCCTTTGCCCTTGTCTTTGACAAAGTCGTCGAAAGTGCTAGTCTGAGCAACGTGGGCCTGTACTAGGGTGCGGATGAGGTGTTTTCGTTCTTCTGATAGTACGAGATAGTCGAATATGGAGGCATTCCATTCAATGTCGGCAATGCGTTTCAGTGCGAAACCACCTGCTGATATGTCAGTATACCTTGCAATATTACTGATACAAAATAGACTGAAGCCAAACCCCAGATTTTGTCTCCCAGGCTGAATCCGTAGAGAGTGGACGGCAAAGTCAGTATCTGGTCCCTAGTAAGATCTTCCGCAGGGATTCCCTTTTCGATATACGGAATAAAGCTGTTCTGGGGATGCAGCTGGTTAAAGACTACAGGATCGATGATTACCCGTCCGTGCGACTGTGGAACAATGTAAGTAGGAGAAAACGTTGTAGGAAGCTGTCTCACATTGAATCTCTGAACCCTCGTGTGCCCAGATGGAAGCATTTTCTCGTGAAGCCCATGACCGTGATACTCGACAAATTGTCTACCCCTCAGCTGCAGCCTCTTCTTACCTCTGGTGGTTAGCTCATTGATGATGCGATCTTTTTCGGGGTGGAAACGCAATGGGAAGATTGGTAGGTCGGCGATTTTTTTCGATGCAGCAAACCCTTGCAAGCTGATTTCTTTCGACGTTGCGTTTCCAATGCGGTCGCCGTCGTCATCGACAAAACCGCTGACGATAGCAAGATAAAACGAACAATCTTGGTTCTGTCTTACTTCATGGCTGATTGCGCGATAGACCCTCGGCTCTCCGAGCGTGTCAAGGGTAAACACCAACTCGTTTGGTGGCAAGATTGCCCAGAGAGTGCTGAAGGTGATTTCCCGTTTCTGGGTCAGCTTTTTGATGTTTTCGCTCTCGAATTGGAACTCCTCGTGAAAATATTTCAAAGCCGCATGGAGCTCGTAGACCAGTTCCTCGTCACGCCAGGGTTTAGTCTCCTCTTTTTGACAACGGACTTGAAGTTTTTCGGCAGCATGATAGAGTAGGCGGGGCTCTAGCTAGTATTCCACGCATGGTTATTACATGTTCAGAGGTACGGTAAAGGGAGACCCTACAACTGGTGGGCTCTCATTCAATCGCGGGCCCTCTGCATCCTTGTAAATTGCTGCTAGTTCACTACGAAGAGATTTCCCTCGTATCTCTAGGAGAACGCTGGTACACATTCCCTTCTGGTCGATGTTGCGCCGTACGACCAAGACATATTTGCTGGAAATTTGCTTCGGCGTGGACCGGACGGTCTTGACAAGCACAAACTTTCGGTCTTTCCTATTTAGGTTATATTATGTTAGGCAGTAGAACTCGTGCTATCTGTAAGTTTAGGGACAGACTTGTTGTAGCTATATCGAAATTAGCACTGGAATGGCCATTGTCTACAACGTGACCGATTTGATCATATCTTACATTTGATCCACTCGTAGAATTGAAGTCCTCGACGTATCCTCTACCTTTTCCTTCTTGTTAGAATCATTGGGCTCTGAATTCGCCTCCACCCCCGGGTTCTCTGGCTGAGGATCCATGACTAAGGTGCCGCGCTTGCTCCAGGCTTGAATAGGGACAACCTGAGATAGAGAGTATATAAGTTTTCCTTGCCTTCCGTTTTCCTTTTCTATGATAAAAACCAAATATGCGGACGAATAAAGCTCTTATTGTTTCCAAAGCTCCTAGGCCTCGATGCAGGGGGGAGTCGAGAATACTGCCCTTGTGCCGTCACACCGCTGTTGCCTATCTGCAGCCTGCTGTTGGCAATTCGACAAGGCTGCGCCTTGTGAGCTTCGGCGCCTAACTAATGCTCAAACCCTGTTGGCTCAGACTTCCATTGGAATGAGCAGGCAGTCGTAGTGTACTAGTAATGCTCCCAGATCCTACAGATCTGCAGTAGAGATCGCAGCTTTGAAATCCCCAGTGACTCACCGCTGTCCAAAGCAGTTGCCTTGTACGTTTATGAGTGCAGTCTCGGCTGCCTCGGCGTGAACTAGTTTCTTCAGACATATCAGATGCAAGCAGCGTAGTTTCATAAACTTCAACAACCACGGTTATCTTTGACTCGAGCGAAATAGCAGGATGCCTACAGTTCAGACCAACGCCAGTACAGCAAAGGATGAAAATCCCCACCAACAGACTAATGATCCCAGGTCCGAAATGGGAGACAAAGGAAAGATCACTAGCATAGATGAAGCAGCAATTCATGAGCTCCAAGTTGGTTCAGAGGACCGAGAAATTCTCTACGGAACGTCCTCAGATGGAACCAGATTAATTCTGACAAAATTCAAGGGAGATAGGTATGTCATTACATCTATTAGATGAGAGAGCGTTTCCTTCGACTGGAGCACGTTTTATGCCTCTCTACAATGTCCATATGCGTCGCTCAAGTGATCAACCGTCGTGTAGCTTGTTCGTATTTCTAGAAACCCTACGGCTTATTCTACTTTTATGTGATTGGGGTTCCAAGTTGATGAGTTTTCTAGCACTCCGGCCGAGGAAACCAAGGATGTCGCTACTCTTCACCTTGAAGAATGGTCTTTGGATCCAAGGAATAAACCCAGCTTGAAAGCGCAACGCAGTAAAAATTGTACTTTCTCTATACCGGAACGTGCAACATATTCAACGCCGTCCTTGCATAAGTTCGCTGATTTATCATCCCCTCATTTCTTTGAACGAGCAGATGCAGTTGCTATTTCCAATAACTTGCAATGTCTGCGTATTGGCTCTCATGTTTTGTCAACTGGTCTTCCTGAGCCCAGTACAGTTTCCGATGACCGTACAGCTAGTGCCCAGGAAATAGGCCCGTACTGGGAGGAAATGGCATGCCGTGGGCAGTATGTAGTACTGAGTTGTCGGAGAACCCCAAGAAAGGAGTCCAAGTACCACGGAAAAGTAGAATCTGTGAGGCCAGAAGACATTTTCTTGGATGATGAATTAGACAAACTCAGCAGCGTTGACGGAAGCGAGATAGCTTTAAGCCAGTCGTCCAAAGCAGAAGATGCCCAAAGCCAGACTTCCATCGATTTCGATGATAGTGCAAGTGCAGCGGAAGGGAGCCTTGCTTTCTCCGACGAGGACAACCTCTCAGAAATGAGCCACGTTGCGCTATCAACGACAGACCAGAGTTCCAACGCCAGTATCTTCTCGGACGACGAAGCTTGTAAAAGCGAAGCCGGAAAATCGGAGAACCCGTCATTCGAAGACGAAGCATCCGGACAGCCATCAGATGACGACTTAGCTTTTGAAGGGGAGGACTCGGATTCCGACAACGACTCGAACAACTCCTGTGCAGCCGGCTACTGTGACCTCTGCTCCAAGGACATAGTGTTCCACTACCGTTGCCCCGAGTGCAACAACGGCAATTTTGACATCTGCAACGCATGCTTCAAAGCAGGAAACTGGTGCTTTGATACCAAGCACGAATTGATCGGATACGAGGATTGGGTCCAAGAAGATGGCGAGAGCGTCTACCATGACGATCTCACGCTCGCTCAAGAACTTGTAGCTTTTGACCACTCCTCCAGCGAAAAAACGCCCATCTTCCGCTTCCACCGCAAGTCGGAGACACTCATGCACAAATCACCGCCCGTCATCCATCCCTTCGAACCACTGGTAATCTGGCCCTTGACCCAAGGGCAGCTCTTATTCGCCAACCTTGTCGACAACTCCTCCTTCGTCCACAACATACGTCCATCATCCGCTAGGAGTAAGCCCCCCCCGACCTAACCCTCCAAAACCCACACCCCAAGCATCTAACCCCCACGCACAGCCTACACCCTCTCCACACACCTCCACCTCCCCCCCACCCCCCACCACCACCTCCACCTCCTCACCCTCGAAACCCCCACTCTCGAAGCCCAAAAACGCCGCAAATGCCTCCCCCACACCCCAGAAACCACCCGCAAAATCCCCCTCTCCATCCGCACCTCCACCTACCGCCTCCCCCGGGACCCCAAGAAACTAAAAACCCCACCCGCCCTCCTCCACACAAAAACCTTCAGCATCGGCCCCTGCAGCCAGCTCGCAGTCGCCCGCATGCTCTTCGCCGTGACCTGGACGGCCACAGACGTTTTCGTTGCGTTTACCGACGCGGGGGTGCTGAAGCTTTACAAGATCCCGCTGGTTGCTGCGTCGGAAGAAAATCCGTCAAGCGCGGCGGATGGAGACGCGCAGAAACAAACCGCGGCTGAGGTTTCTGTTTGCGTCCCCGGGAAAGCGGTGGTGCTTCCCAAGTCCGCGGAGGATAGGACGGTGCAGTTCTTCCCTGGGGAAGGTGGAGAAGGGGATCGCTCGATCTTGGTGGTGCATGGCCGCTCTGGAAGAGGGGGTGCGGCGCCTTGTGTGGTTTATTTAGATGAGCAGGATCTGGGGGGGTGGGTCGATGTTGGGGACGTGTGAGATTTCGTGGAGGATGAGACGTGAGATTTGCAAAGAGTGAAAGTTGTTGCGGGGAGTTGTAGTGGTAAAGACTGCTAGAATAGAGACGAATGTGGGTATATTTGAGAACCGAAGACTTGTGCACTATATACTAATCCCCCCGCCTCCTTTCCCCCCAAAATACCACCCCCACCTCCCTAAACCCTCCCCCGCACCGGCTGTGTCCTAATCTCCCCCCTCATCAACCGCCACCCCCAAACGCCCAACACCGGAATCACAACAAAGAAATCAAACACCAAAGACCCACCGAAGATAACAGAATGATACTTCCACGCATTATTAACATTGATGTTAATCTTCGAAACCGTAATAGCCCAGGGAAGAACCCAGAGGAGGTTCGAGCCGAGGGCTTGGTAGAGGTACCAGCGGGGGGTGGTTGCGAGGAGAATGGCGGAGAGCTGGTAGGCGAGGGCGTAGAAGATGTAGCACCAGTCTATGGTCTATGTGGAAAAAGGTTGAGAGTTAATCGAGGGAGGGAACGGAATGGAGGGATTGACTGACCTTCCACATGCTCTGCGTGATGTGAGCGACGCCGGATGAGAGAGAGAGGTAGTATGCGAAGCCCTCGATGCCCCATAGCGATAGGAAAATGCAGATTGGGACTTCGACGATGAGGGAGATGATGCAAGAGAAGAGTGCAGGTTGGGAAATGGCTTTTGATGTTGGTTAGCAGTTACGATTGCCCATAGGTATACTGGAAACATACCGTATATGTCCTTCTTGGAAGCCTTTGGCCTCCTTCGATCAGCACCTGTCTGTGACCTCCACTGCCCCCAGTTGTGACCAACAAAGGTCAGCGTGGACGCCTGTAGAGCCTGTACAGGCACCATGACGAGGCCCCACCTGATCGTGTTGAAGATGCCCCACGCAGTGGCATAGTCTGCGCTCATCGAGATTATTCCGGCAACGAGCCAGAGATAGAGGGCATTCCGGAGTGCAGACTCAATAAAAGTGTAGACGGATGGCCGTGCGAGGACTTTGAGGGCCCGTAACGAGGGCGCAGCAGATTTTTGTGGACCTTCTACTTGAGACTCACTCTTCATTTTGAGGGAGAGGTAAAGAAAGTAGACTAGCCCGCATAACGAGGAAGTCATGTCGCAACCCAGCCGGACGATTGCTTGGGTGTTGACTGTTGGTTTAAACGAGCCAACGTGGAATTTTGACACGACAAGCATATCGAGCAAGATATTCACCACAAACTTCGTAGAGCTGATTATGAGTGGAACATCTGGATGGTCCAAGGCCCGAGTACACGACGACACTGCCGTTTCCATTGTGGAAGAAAGTGCTAGCACCGAAGATATTCGTACGTAGGTGAGAGAACTCTGCCTGACCTGCTCAGGGACGAAAGCGCCAGCAAGGTGCTCAGACGCAGCAACAAAGACCACAGTCATGATGGCCCCAAGGATGATTTGGAAAATGATCAACGTATAGGAAAAACCAATTCGAGAACATAGGGTCCGAGTGGACCGATCCCCAATGATAAGGTAGGCCGCTCTTGGTAGGCCCTCGTTCAAGACTTCTACCACGACACCATTGTAGGTATAGATGTCTGTAGTGACCACTTGGCTCGAGTCAATTTCTGCGACCCAGAGTTTACTGAGAGTTCCATAAAGAGCTGGAAGCAGAAATGCACAGAAGTTGAAAACCAAAGATCTTTGGTATCTGTTTCGGAAAATTGCTCAGTCAATGCTGTTCAAAATGGGGTTGGTTCGTTGGAGTGAGCCTAAAGAGCGAAACCCACGTTTGTCGACTCAACTGTTTGGAGATTGACGTGGTCAATGACTTGGCTCTTGAAGTGCCACGTCGAGTCTCCACGGTAGTAGAGTCATGTATCGCACTAGTGTTTTGGATGGCATCGTTATCTTTTGTTGGAATCATTTTGTATTTGTAGGAAAAGAAATCTGGGATTGTCCATGACAACCCAAGTCGACCCATCATCGAAGGGTATATAAACAACGCTCACGCAAAAGCGGGTAATAGATTGCCCAATCTACGCATGCTATCTGCACGGTATTCGCAGCATCGAACGATCGATGGCTTGCTGTGTAAGGATGGATGCACGCCAAGGGATTCTTGTGTAACGTGATCTCGCATCGTTCAATGGTTGAAAGACATTAAGCAAAAGTTCGAGCAAAATAAATCACAGGAAGTGTGGAAGGAAGATTCTTATGACCTTTTCTTGTACGGCAGATCTAACTGCTACAGTAAATTCTGTGCTGGGATAGAACACTTGGTACAATGCCCTCAGAGAAACAGCTTCAGTTACAAAAGAGTCGGCGTGTTCAAGGTGGTACGTGTTGATAAGGAAAGAGCCATACGCCGTCGCAGTTGCTATCAAAGGGATGGGTTGTGATCTGGGAGATCCATCAGAAGATGCATCCGGTGATGCAGCTGTCGTTTTGCGTCTTTCATGTCTGCCGTAGTGATTCTGCGCTAGTAGAATTTCTCTTTCGCCAAACTTTCTTCACTTTTCTTAAGCTTAACCGCCTACATCAACACAACCTGCCACCATCTTTTTCATTCCTCCTTGTACCTTTGCACCTTTCCCTCCCAGAAAACCCTCGTAAAACCTCAAAAAAAGTTGAAAACCCAGGAAAACCAGAATTACAGTATTAGTAAGGGATACCGCGTGCTTCACCTAGCAAGGCACACGATACTGTCGCGGAGCTGCTGGCCGACTACACCAGCACTTTGTTGATCTAGAAGAGAGGCTCAGCTAATATTAACAGTCGACCTAGGGCCCACAATCAACTTGATCACCAACCTATTCGAACTCATCCCGACCAAGCTAGGTACGTTTACAGCATTACTTCTTTGTTAAAAAGTTTCTTTGACACCCAAAACAGTCCTATTCCGTTGTTGTGTTCTCGTTTTGCTAATTCCTTCCTCTACCATAGCTTGCCATTATGTCTGCTGAGGGTGCTACGAGTGCGGCCCCTCCATCATTGGAGAACCTGTCCATCGAGGACAAGTCGAATTCTGCTTCCAACGGTGTAGCTAGTAATGGCACTACCATCGATACTAGCGTTGGTGCTGTTCAGTCTCCGACCGACCCTGATGCCCTTCAAACCCCGAGCTCTGCCGTTCCAGGAGGGGCAAATCAGCCTCACTCGGCTTCACTGTATGTTGGCGAACTTGATCCGGCGGTCACCGAAGCTATGCTCTTCGAGCTTTTCTCGTCCATCGGCCAAGTTGCGTCGATTCGTGTTTGTCGTGATGCGGTCACCCGTCGCTCTCTGGGCTACGCCTACGTCAATTACAACATTACAGCTGATGGGGAACGAGCATTGGAGGAGCTCAATTATACTATAATCAAAGGTCGTCCCTGTCGTATCATGTGGTCTCAGCGGGATCCTGCTTTACGTAAGACCGGACAGGGCAATGTCTTCATCAAGAATCTGGATACTGCTATTGACAACAAGGCTCTACATGACACTTTCGCAGCTTTTGGCAACATCCTGAGCTGCAAGGTTGCACAGGATGAATTTGGGAATTCCAAAGGGTACGGATTTGTGCACTACGAGACTGGCGAGGCAGCTACGAATGCTATCAAGCATGTGAATGGCATGTTGCTGAATGAAAAGAAGGTATTCGTTGGGCATCATATTCCTAGGAAAGATCGTGATAGCAAATTCGACGAGATGAAGGCCAATTTTACCAACATTTACGTTAAGAACATTGAACCCGAGGTTACAGATGATGATTTTCGCGCACTGTTTGAAAAATATGGCGATATCACGTCGGCTTCGATCGCTCGGGATGACACGGGAAAGAGCCGTGGCTTTGGTTTTGTCAACTATATCAAGCACGAGGATGCTTCAACTGCTGTGGAGAACTTGCACGACAAGGATTTCAAGGGTCAGAATCTCTATGTTGGTCGTGCGCAGAAGAAGCATGAGCGTGAGGAGGAACTCCGTAAGCAGCACGAGGCAGCTCGTGTTGAGAAGGCATCAAAATACCAAGGAGTGAACCTGTACGTCAAGAATCTGGACGATGATGTCGATGACGATAAACTTCGCGATATTTTCACCGGTGCTGGAACGATCACGTCGGCAAAAGTCATGCGTGATCCTGCTGTAGAGCAGAGCGAATCTCCAGATAGCGAGAAGGATAAGGAGAACAAGAAGACAACAACGACCGAAAAGGAAGGTGGAGATGAAGATACCGAGAGGAAAGAGGAAGAAACAGACGACAGCGCCAAGAAAGACAACACCAAGCCTACAAAGAAGCCGCTCGGTAAGAGCAAGGGATTCGGATTTGTATGCTTTAGCAACCCTGACGAAGCCACAAAAGCCGTCACCGACTTTAACCAGAAGATGGTCAACGGTAAGCCGCTATATGTGGCTTTGGCCCAGCGCAAGGAGGTTCGCAAGAATCAGCTAGAAGCAAGCATTCAAGCTCGTAACCAGATCCGTATGCAGCAAGCTGCCGCTGCTGCGGGAATGCCGCAACAACAATTCATGCAGCCTGCAATGTTCTATGGTCCCGGTCAGCAACCAGGTATGGTTGCGCCAAATGCTGCTGCGGGACGTGCCATGCCATTTGTACCCCAGCAAGGCATGATGCTACCTGGAATGCCAGGCGGCCGTGCTGGACAATTTGCTGGCTTGCAGCCTCAGCAAGGTGGTAGGGGCGCTCCCAATGGGGCACAGCAGGTACCGCCGAACGCTTTTGGAATACCGCCCTTTGGTGCCATGCCTCAAGGTGGTCCTGGTGGCTTTCCCAACGGAATGGGCTATCCTCAAGCTCTCGCTCAAGTACAAGCTCAGCTGGGTCGGGGCGGACAAGGAGGTCGCGGGCAAATGCCGGGAGTCCAGGGCATGCCGGGTATTCCACAGCAGATGATGGGACTTCAGGGCATGCGTGGAAGAGATGGACGGCCACAGCAATTCCCAACGCAGCCGGGCCGGGGGGGCATGAACATGGCAATGGGAATGGGTATGGGGGTGGGTATGCAGCAAGGCCAGATGGGCGGATTGCCTCAACAAGGCCGTGGCATGATTCCTGGTATGGGTCAGCCTAGCATGATGCCACCTACCGCACCCGGTGCCGTACCTACGAGCGTGGAGGCACTTTCTTCAGCACCGTCCAACCAGCAGAAACAGCTACTCGGCGAGGCCCTGTACCCCAAAATCCAGGTCCTCCAGCCAGATTTGGCCGGTAAGATCACTGGTATGCTCTTGGAGATGGACAACTCGGAGTTGATGGGACTGTAAGTATCTTACTCCCCAGTTCAAATATAGTCGACACTAACAGACGTAGCATTAGCGACAACGACAAACTGAGTGAGAAGGTCAACGAAGCGCTTGCTGTTTTCAACGACTACCAAAAGAAACAACAGCAAGGCGACGCTACGGGCCCACAAGAGACTTCTCAATCCAACAATGCACCTGCCGACGGTGAGACCGAAGAAACGAAAGCTTAAGAGTGTGCTACCCAGATACGACCAACCGGCTACTACACACTGTCTTCATGGCTTGTGCTCTCGGATTCACCTATTCCTCCATTAGAAAAGTATTTTTCAGAGCTCCAGCTACAACATGTTATGGAAGTGCTTACTGGCTCTTATCAGTTTGCCCTCACACAGCATGGAGCTTGATTGATATCTTTAGGGACATGATGAGACGCGCATCTTTACTATTCTTTTCGCTTTCGAGATAGGGATTCTTGTACCATAGAGGGTGCTTTTGCTCATAGTGGCTCATCCCGTTTACTTTTTCACAGATAGCAGGTTTTCCTGGCGTGTCTCTGGGCGGAGCAAAGGCATGGGCGCATTATGTTGTACGACAAGGTAGCTACCCATAGAGTCCCAGAAAGTTCTTTCTGATTTGCTCAAGCTCGTGCAACAAATCTCTACCTAGGTGTATGATGAGTCTCATCGCCCTTTATTAGTTACTAATCACGTCCCGTGACCATGCTCGAGCAGGGGCATTTTAACGCATGAACGTCCCGGTCGAACAAGGCTAGACCTCCCGCTGGAGCGGACTCCTCTAAGCGCCGGCCCAAACGTGACTGTTATCGTGATTCGCTGCCCTCACAGCCTTTTCTCCTGAAAGTCTCGACCCCACGACCCATTCGCTCTAGTCATCTATGTTGGATGCGAATAAATAGATCCCATCGCTAGCAATCACCTACAGATATATCTGAGCACCAATGAGATGCTACCGCTGGCACCTTCCAGTCGTCGAAGCCCTGCAGGTTCTACTCGACGTGCGTTGGGAATCACACTTCAGCACGTCGCTTTGATCGATACTGGTTGATCACCAACCTGTCACAAACCTCTGCATTGTGTTTCGTTCTCCTGCATTGCTACCTCGCAGCGTTAATGTTGTAAGCAACAGCTTCGGGGCCCATTTGGAGGCCTTGCTTCGACTCCTTGAGGATGAGTGTCCCTTACCCTTACGCTCCTGCATCCGCGCAGGAAGGGCCATCGTCTCCTCGTCGTCGCCAACATGCCATCCAGCCGCCGAATCTTCTAACGGCCTCCCTTGGTAACGCGCGCCACACCGGTCTTGGAGTTGGAGGCAGTACTCAGACACCTCTCTCGGCAACGTCATTGAGTAGTCCCTTCTCCGTCTACCAACCTTCACCATACCCTGCATCGCCCGGTGGAGCAATGAGAGGGAATTCACCTATGGCTACTCGGACTCTGGCTGCCTACAATGCCCCGTATAATCCTCAGCGATGGGGGACTACCAACCCGTCTTCCAGCTCAACGTCCACGGCATCGGGTACAAGGCAAAGACAAACGACGAGAATTGAGTCATTGGCGGCTCGTCCTGTCGGACCGGATGGTATGCTTTGGCACTTATTGACTCAATGGGGTTTTCTTCTTACACATTGCTATAGAGCCTGTTGCCTCTCCACCACCACCTTATTCTCCTCGCCGTGGCCAAGCAAGCGGAGACTCACCACGCCGTGTCGATGCGGTTTCGCCGTCCGAGACAGTATCGCCTGATACAGAACCTTCTCACTACAACACCCCCGTCAGCGCCGCTACCACCATATCTCCCGACTTCTCTTCGAGGCATTTTGGCGTTGCATCTCCACTGCCTTCGCAACAGTCGTTTCCGAACGATTCTCCGAATCTATCAGCAGCACCAATCTTCCCCCCTCCGCCCCCCACAAACGGTCCTGGCTATCGTATCCGTTCCACATCGAAACATCATGCAGATAGGCTGCTATCTTCCCTGGCGTCCAGAGCAAAGGGTACAAACATCGTGTCCCCTGTCAATGCTATTGATGCGTTACAGGAGTCTACTGCCCAAGCTCTTGCGCTTGCTCCCGAGGCCTCAAATACCGATCCCGCAGTCAAACCGCCAGCCTCTCGAAGAGCAGCCTCGACAGGAGGCATCGGATTAAGCGGGCCTTCAGTGCGCTCAGCTACTCGTTCACCCAGTCAGAGTGGTTGGGAACCTGGAATGCCTCTGCCCCCACCTCCACCAGGCCCACCACCAGCATGTGCTCGATCGCAGAGTTTGAACAGGACATCGGAGTCTCCTTTATCCGAGTCGCCACCTGTTCTTCCTTTGCGGTCGAGACGTCCGCCGGGTCATGGAACTACTCTCGATACAGTACCACCAACGCCAGCCGACTGGAGAGAAGAAAGTCCCGCCCCACGTCCTGTAAATTCCAATTTACCAAATGGACCGGCTCCGCTACATATAGATACTGGCAGTATCTTGCGGAAAGGCCGCTCAGCTATTACAGATCCATTAACAGCGATATCCGCCACTCCCCAATCGTCACACCATAGACGAGACTCCTCCACCGGGGCGTTATTCCGTAGCCCGGCAGTCAGGAATCGTAGTTCAAAGGGCATCCGAGAGCGGCGAAGTGAAAGTCGGAACGGAAAAGGGAGAGAGGTAGACGAGCCTAGTGCTGTCACGTCAGGTAGTACAAGCATGTGGCCAGACGACGACAACTCGGTAAGACCGACAGACTTGATTCTACCACGAAGCGCAGATGGCTTGGCGAGGCGGAGGCTTGCCACTAAACCCTCACCGAGAAGTGCGAAGAATATCATGAGCTTAGATGATGCTCTGCATAGTACAGATACTCGCCTCTCGTCTGGTCAAGCCTCATCTTTCGGAACCTCGAACTCTACACCTCGACCTGAATCGACTCGCACATCGAATTTCAAGACCACGACACCAACACCTCCGTTTTCACCAGGTAGAGATAACTTTTCGAATACTTCGTCAAGGGTCCCTGCAAACCTGCAGAAATCGCTTCCTACACCACCTCCACAACAGCTTGCCGAAGCACAGTATCCATCTAATTTAGGTGTACCACCTACGCCCGAGGAGCGTCCGATATCTCATCTCTTGCACATGCCAAACTCCGATGAGCCAATGCAAGTACCGTTGACGCCTTTGACGAAGGCCTCCTTGCAGCCAGTGGCGGGTTTGTTAGGCCCTGAAAGCCCCAAAGCTTTCGCCCAACGTGCGATTGAGCGTCATCGAAACTTTGCAGAACGGGAAGCAGCCGCTGCCAATAACTCTGAGAGACTAGAGCTTTTTACGCAGTTCATGCTCGCCGAGTCTCGGATCCGGAGAGAGCAATATGCTGCCGTCTTTGTAGAGGATAATATTGATGTCAAAGATCTCATGCAGGGCCTATTCGCAAAACCAAAGGGCCCCCAGGCTTTTGAAGATCAACAGAGACCTAAACTAGAGGACACAGGCTCCACTAGAAACAAGGCTACATCCAACGTATCAGCACGAGGATCAATATGGCGAACTGACTCACCCACAACAAGCCTAAACCAGCAATCTTCTTTCACTAGCAGTTGTGACAGTAGTCCGCATAACCGGCCAGAGACGACCTGGTGGAAGGACTACATCCCAAGCCTCTCACCAATTGCAAGCATGAGTATTATCACGGGCCAAGACGAGATGGACTCTCGAGGACGAGCGCCTAGTCGCTGGTGGGAAGATCATTCAGGCGAGTCTGTTCATGGAGATGCATTCAAAGTCCTTGAAAGATCCAAACGAGAGTCAAAGTATATGGGAGTTCCAAAAGAAGCTCGTAACTCGCCTGCGCTTTACGAGAGCGGATATTCTGCGTCTTCGAACCGTTCAGGGCGACTAGTTGGCGAAGCAAGCCAACAACCAATGTATAGACCGAATGAGTATCCTCCTGAAAAGATTGGCTGGCACGAAGAAGCCTCGACACTTACACCGCCACCAGCTCATCCACCAACACCTCAATCGGCTCCGTATACTCCAGATCCGCGGAAATTGGATATCTCACGCCTCGTAACTTTGCCACCACCATATCCACGGCATCATCCGGCGGTCAACAACAATCATCCTGATCTAGCGAATGAGAGGGCCGTTGTGCGCTCACTTCATGACAAGGATGAAGCCGAGGGTATCAGGGAGACCTATCAATCGCAAATGCTAGAAAAACGCAAACGTGCAAATTCGTGGTGCGCGCATCAACAGTCTCTCCATGATCAAGATATTCAATTCCGAATGGAACACGGAGAGATCTCTCAAGAGCAGTACGATCAAGCAGAGTCCGAGCTCGGGATCAAAATGGCTCAATCAGAAAAAGACATTACCCAAACCGACTTCGACCTCTTCCAAAATGTCGTCGTCACCCCGCTACACGCCGTTTTCGCCAGTCGTATTACCATAGCCACATCGTCCATCGACAAACTCGGCAGCCGTCTCTTCTCTGACGCCCAGGACCACAGCCCTAATCTCCCTCAAGAAGAAGGCGACGAACAGCCTGAGTTGCTAGAAAAACTGACGCAACTAAAATGGCTCTTTGAAGCTCGCGAGTCCCTCCACCGCTTTACCTACGACCTTCTCACCGAACGAAATGACAAATACAAAGCCATCGTCTTGTTGCCTTACAAGCAATCCAAGAACCCCACCAAGCTCGCAGAAGCAGAATCATTTTTCGCGCAAGATGCTCAAGACCGCCAAGTATCCTTTGATCGCGCCATCGTGGAACGCACTCACGCGTTCTTACAAGTCATTGAGGGCAACGTGGTCCGCGGCGTCGAAGTCCAGCTAAGCGCATTCTGGGACATTGCACCGTCATTGCTGCACCTCCTCCAGAAAATTCCATCCCAGGACTCACTCCCCACGTTCCAAATCCAAATCCCAGCGACCGAATACGCCGAAAACCCTTCTTACCACACGCACCCCCTGCAATACCTCTACAGCCTCCTCTCCCATGCCGAAAAATCATCGTATCAGTTTATCGAATCCCAAATCAACCTCTTGTGTCTCTTGCATGAGATCAAGAATGCGGAACTAAAGGCTAGGTGTATGGTTAATAGGGATGAGGGAAGTAGGCGAGAGGATGAGGGCAGGCTAGATGAGGATTTGAAGGAGAAGGTTGGGGTGGTGGAGGGGCTGTGGGGGGAGGCGTTGGGGGAGGAGATGAGGGAGGTGAGGGAGAGGGTTAGGGGGGTTTTGTTGGAGGAGGGGGGATGGGATGAGGAGGGGGATGATGTGTGAAATCTCATTTTGGGTGGGCGGGTGTTCTACTGGATTTGACGGTTGTTCTGTGTGCGGAGTCAGTTGGGAGTTATTCCAATGGAGGAAAATCGGCGTTTTTGGTTTCGTTAGCTATCCCTTGGGCCTTGGCTGGTTTTCGTCGAAATGAATTGTTAAGCTTAGATACCTCCTCACGAATTTACTATCTACATCCCCATGTCATTTCACCTACTGCAGCTCTTTTCCCCACAGCCCCAACCCCTCTTCTTCGCTCAAGCCCCTCCCTCCTACCCATCTATACTCAAACCCAGACATCCCCATCCCCATCCCCATCCCCACCCATCCCACCATCCTCCCGCCAACAAAGCAGAAATCCTGCCCAGGAAAAAAATTCTCTCCTTCCCCTAGAGTACTTGCTCACAAAACTGTTCCTGTTCCGAAGTGTCTGAGCTCGGTAATTTGGGTTTTATTCTTGGGTGCGGCGTCCGTCATCCGGGATTCCTCATACCGTCGCCTATATGAGTTTTCTGTGTGTCTTTGATCGTGGATTGCGGGAAAGTTTATTGTTGGGGAGTATGGAATGAGGGGCGCGGGGGGAGGGATGAGTGCTGGAGAGGGGTGGTGGCGATGGGGGGTTGAGGATTGTGGAGGGGGGGGAGAGAGAATGTCTTAATCCTTGATAATAGACGTAAGTTTTGCGTGGCTCGAAAGCTCTGAAGCTGCAGATTCTCTTGATCTTGCGTTGTATGTATATTGATACCGCTCTCTACCGGCCTACACTTACGTCTCTCATGGCCTCTGGTGTCCTTTTCTTAGCGCTGATGATAGAGTTGAGATATTTTGAGCTCTGCTGAGAATAATCAAAGGGGGGGGATTTAAGGAAACAAGAAATAAACGAATGGAGTTTGAGAATTGAAAGCTTTGGATGATTTGAACGCGTGGACTTTAATGCTCTTGGTTTAGGAGATGATGATTTGGTGCTTCGGTTTGAGATCGTTATGGGGATGCGTATTTGTCTCTCTGGTAGAGCTGGTTAGGGGTTAGGGGAGAGTGTTGGTGAACAATAACCGATAGCTAGATATCATAAGTGAGTAACTAGACTAAGTGGCAGTTTGGGTATGGACAAGGCAAGGTTGGCCAATTCCATGTGGTGTTTTGGTCGATTCTTTGAGTCGC
>JAABUL010003132.1_pt1 | contig 25317 bp, 23 predicted proteins | sample 5559151 | NCBI WGS metagenome assembly JAABUL01 (sample SAMN10711876, study PRJNA513368) | rock metagenome | isolation source: Antarctica rocks | place: Antarctica: Victoria Land, Pudding Butte sud | reverse complement strand
CCATCGGTCCCGGTTACGCCCTCGGAGTCGTTGACCTCGACATGAGCCCCGAGGAGAATATCGGGAGCCTCGCCAAGGCCAAGGGCGTGCGGCCCGCCGAGATCACGGTGGCGGTGCTGGACCGCCCTCGCCATACCGAACTCATCGCGGCTTGCCGGCGTGCGGGGGCCTCGCTGCGGCTTCTGACCGATGGCGATGTGGCCGGCATCATCTTCACGACGCAGCCCGCAGCGACGTCCATCGATCTCTACCTCGGCTCGGGCGGCGCGCCTGAGGGCGTGCTGGCGGCCGGCGCCCTGCGCTGTGTCGGGGGCCAGATGCAGGGCCGGCTCGTCCTCGACACCCCGGCCAAGCGCGAACGGGCGTTCAACATGGGCGTCACGGATCCCACCAAGAAATACGACATGAAGGAACTGGCGTCCGGCGATGTCGTGGTGGCGGCCACCGGGGTCACCGACGGCGCCCTGCTGTCGGGCGTCAAGTTCCACCACAACGTCATCGAGACCGAGACGGTGATCTACCGGTCGGTGACCGGCACGGTGCGCCGCATTCGTGCCGAGCACCGCCAATACGGCAAGTTCCGGCTGGATTGAGAAGGCCGGCCGGCATGGGTTCGGGTGGCGCCGTTCCGGGTTGCTGGCGCAACGGACGCGTCGCCACGCTGGTTTCCGTGCTGCTCGTCGCGCTCTTGGCATCCGGTTGCGATCTCGACCCCGGCAAGGTCGATGCCATCGTCCATGCCGACGATGTCGTGCCGCGGCGCGTCGAGACGGCGAGCGGCCCGGTGGTGGGCGTCGCAGCCGCGGCGGGGCAGGCTTTCCTCGGCATACCCTATGCGGCGCCGCCCGTCGGTGCGCTGCGCTGGCGGGAGCCTCGACGGGTCGCTTCCTGGGCGGAGCCGCGCCAGGCCACCGCGCTCGGGCCGAGCTGCTTGCAGAACCTCAGTCTCGACGCGCAGATCGGGCGGGCCGGAGCGGGACCGTTCCTTGGCCAGGAGGACTGCCTGACGGTCAACGTCTACGCACCTCCCGCCGCGGCGGCCGGGCAGGGGCGGCCCGTGATGGTGTGGATCCACGGCGGCGCCTTCGTGCTGGGCACGAGCGGCCAGTACGATCCGAGCACGCTGGCCCGCAACACGGGCGCCGTGGTCGTGACGGTCAACTACCGGCTCGGAGCGCTCGGGTTTCTGGCCCATCCGGCGCTGCGCGGCACGCCGGGCGAGGGCGCCTTCGCGCTGCTGGACCAGCAGGCGGCGCTGCGCTGGATCAGGACCAATGTCGCTGGCTTCGGCGGCGATCCCCGCCGGGTGACGCTGTTCGGGCAATCGGCCGGAGCCTGGAGCACCTGCGACCAACTGGCCTCGCCCGGCGCCGCCGGACTGTTCGCCCGCGCCATCCTCGAAAGCGGCGCCTGCGTGACGCCGGCCACCAGCCTGGCGGCCGCGGCGGCCGAAGAAGGGGGCCGACGCCTCGGCGCCTCGCTCGGATGCGACGGTCCCGAAGCCCTGGCCTGTCTTCGCGCGCGATCGGCCGAAGAGATCCTGTCGGCTCTTCCGGAGCGGGACGGCGTGACGGGGCCGAATTCCTGGGCGCCCGCCACCGGGCTCGACGTGCTGCCGGTGCCGCCGCGCGAGGCTTTCGCGACGGGGAGGTTCAACCGGGTTCCGGTGATCGATGGCACCAACCGCGACGAGGGCCGGCTGTTCGGCTATCTTCGCGGCCTCCAGGCCGACCTGCTCACGGCGGGCAGCTACGAGGCCGAGATCGGCCGGCTGTTCGGGGCCCGCGCCGCCGCCATCCTGGCCCGATATCGCGCCGACACGTTCGATTCGGCCGGCCTCGCCTATGCGGCCGTGCTGACCGACGGTTTCTTCGCCTGTCCGGCCCGGGCGCTCGACCGGCTGCTGGCGCGTTTCGTGCCGGTCTTCGCCTACGAGTTCGACGATCCGGCGGCGCCCTTCCGCCTGCCGGTGCTACCCTGGTCGGCCCGCATGGCGAGCTATCACACGGCCGAGATCCCGTTCGTGTTCGACACCGCTTGGTTCCTGGCCGATCCCGCATCCTTCGACGCCGACGAATCGCGGTTGTCGAGCGTCATCCAGGCCGACTGGGGTGCCTTCGCCCGCAGCGGCCGCCCGGACGGCGGGGGACCGTCATGGCCACGGTTCGGCGCGGGGGCCGAGGTGATCGAGGGGCTCTCGCCGTCACGCGTCGGACCCGCCGCGGGTTTCGCCGAGCGTCACCGCTGCGCGTTCTGGGACGCGGACGGCGGATAATCGGCAGGGCCGGACGTCACGGTATCATGCCGCAATCTCCTTGGTGGTCCGGGACGAGGCGGCCCCCTTCGAGTTACTCGGCATCAGCTTTTCCCGCCCGATCGCGAGAGAGGTCACGTCCCGGAGGCGCCGGGCCACGTCGCCCCGTGGGCGTTGACATACATGGCATAGAGCGACGTCGTCCCGCAGATGTATAAGCGATTACGCTTGCGGCCGCCGAAGCACAGGTTGGCCACGACCTCCGGCACGCGGATCTTGCCCAGCAGGGTGCCGTCCGGCGCGTAGCAATGGACCCCGTCCCCTGCCGAGGTCCAGACATTGCCGTGCCGGTCGCAACGGAACCCGTCGAAAAGCCCCACGTCGCAGGTCGCGAAATGGTGGCCCGCGTCGAGGGTGAAGCCGTCGGCTCCGACCGCGAAGGCCCGGATGTGCCGCGGCCCCTCGTCCACGTGGGTCGCGCCCGTGTCGGCGACGTAGAGGGTGCGCTCGTCGGGCGAGAAGGCGATTCCGTTGGGCTTCACGAAGTCGCGCGCCACCGCATGGACCTGACCCGCGCCTGGATCGTAGCGGTAGACGTGGCTCTCGCCGATCTCGGAGGGCGCCGCATCGCCTTCGTACTCGCTGTCGATACCGTAGGTCGGGTCCGTGAACCACACCGTGTCGTCCGACTTCACCACGAGGTCGTTCGGGGAGTTGAGGCGCTTGCCGTCGACGCGCGACACCAGCACCGTGGTGGTGCCGTCATGCTCGATGCGCGACACGCAGCGGCCCTGGTGTTCGCAGCTCAGCAGGCGCCCCTGGCGGTCGACCGTGTGGCCGTTGTGATGGCGCGCGGGGCTGATGAAGGTCGACACCGAGCCGTCGGTTTCGTCGAGGCGCATGACGCGGTCGTTCGGGATGTCCGACCAGACGAGGTACTTGCCGGCCGGGAAATAGGCCGGCCCTTCGGCCCAGCGGCAGCCGGTCCAGAGCTTTTCCAGGTGGACGTTGCCGAACACCAGCTTCCTGAAGCGCGGATCGCGGATTTCCAGGCAGTCGCTATACATCGACCTTCCCCCCATGGCGTGCCGCGCGGATGACACCTTCGCGCGGGGCTAGGGGGCGAAGGTTGGGGGCGGGGCGGGCCGCAGGCAAGCGAAAAGCGCGTCCTGTCCCGTTCCGGCACGCTGCAGCACCTCGCGCGCTAATCCGCTCTTCATGGTTCCGCCGCCAGTGTGGTTACCGAAACGTGACGATCGGAGCCACCACACGATGAGCAGCGCAGCTTTCGGCCCGCAGGACCGCGACGATGAGGCCGCGGCACGTCGGGACGGCACCGGTCGGGGCCGGCCGGCCGCTGACCGGGCCGGGATCGGGCGCGCCTTGATCGTGAGACCACCGGATCCGGTAGGGGGCCGCTTCGCGGGGCTCCGCCTATCGCACGGCGTCGTCGCGGCCGTAGTGGCCGTGATGATGGGCACGGGCTTCGTGGCCGGGACGGCATTCTATGCCGGCAAGCCGCAGGCGACCGCGGTGGCCAAGGCCGACACCCAGATGGACGTGCTCTACCGCGTGCAGGACGATCTCCGCTCGCTGAAGGCCAGCCTCGACGGCCTGCGCACGGCGGCCGAGAACGGTCGACAGGACGACACCATCCGGGGCTTGAGGAAGAGTGTCGACATCCTGAAGCAGGAACTCGAAGGCGTGAAGGCGGCCAGCGGCGCCGCCGTCGGCCAACTCGGCGCCAAGATCGACAAGCTCGATCGCGACCCGGGGCCGAAGCTGGCCGAGATCGCGTCCCGGCTCGACCGGCTCGACCGCGATCCGTCGCCCAAGCTGGCCGAAATGACGTCGCGCATCGATCGCATCGAGCGGCAGGTCTCCTCGCCGACTCCGACAGCTTCGCTCCCGCCCGAGACCATTCTGTCGTCCAAGGCCCCTCTGCCGCCGGTGCGCGTCGCGCAGCAGTCGGCCCCTGTCGGTGCGGTAGCCGTACCTACGGTCGCGAAGCCGGCGCCGTTCGTGGCGATAGCTGGACCCGCGATCCCGAAACCGGCGCCGAGGTCCGAAGCTCCGGCCAAGGTCGACCAGCCGGCCAAGATCGAGACCGGCAGGATCGAGGCGCCGGCCCGTCAAGAGGCTGCGGCCCGGCCCACCACCGTGGAGGGCTGGATGCTGCGCGACGTCTACGGCGGGGTGGCCCTGCTCGAAGGCCGCGGCGGCGGCCTGCGCGAGGTGGCGCCCGGCGAATACATCCCGGGCGTCGGCGAGATCCGCTCCATCGAGCGACGCGGTCGCGGCTGGGTCGTCGTCACGAGCCACGGCATCATCCAGGCCGACAATCGCTGGTAGCGCCATCGTTGGAAGCGCCATCGCTGGAAGCGCCAGCCTTCCGAGCCATCGAACCTCGGCGCGGTGCCGGGACTCCGGTCCCCGCGGGATCGCGTCAGCCTTTCAAGCGTTGGAGTCAACCGTCGTGGACGTCATCATCGGCACCGTCGAGGCCTTCGTGCTGGCCGGCATCCTCGGCATCGCGAGCCTGGTCACAGCGGGCGTGCTGCACATCGGGTGAGGGCGCGACCCGGGAGGGTCATTTGCGGCAGGACACGCTCGGGCGCGACCATTTCGAGGCTCTTTACGCGGCCCGGCCCGACCCCTGGTGCCTCGCTAGCAGCGATTACGAGCGCGCCAAATATGCCGCCACGCTGGCGGCACTTCCGCGCCCCCGCTACGCGCGAGGCTTCGAGATCGGCTGCGCCATGGGCATCCTCACCGCAGAACTTGGCCACCGCTGCGACGACCTCCTGGCAATCGAACCCGTCGCGTCGGCGTTGCAGCAGGCCAGTGCCCGCAATGCCGGCCAGCCTCATATCCGGTTTGGCGGCCTGTTCGTCCCGGCACAATGGCCTGACGAGCGCTTCGACCTCATCGTCCTGTCGGAAGTGATCGACTATCTCGGGGCAGGCGACGTTCCGTCACTCGCCGACCGGGTCGGCGATACGCTCGATTCGGGCGGCGACCTCATCATGGTGCACTGGGTCGGCAAGAAGGGACCGGTCTCGGTGGGCGACGAGGCGAGCGACCGCTTCATCGCGGAGGCTGCGGATCGGCTCGCCGTCGTCCGGCAGGATCGCAATCGCGATTATCGGCTCGATCTGCTGCGCCGGCGCTGAAGCTCTCCGCGGCCGTTCGGCAGCCGACGGCCCCGTTGCGGTAACGCGTATCGCGTCCCTATGATGACGGCGGAACCCGGAGCGATTCATGACCAGGATGATACGCGTGCAGGGCTTCGGCGGCCCCGAGGTGCTGAAGCTCGAAGAAGTGCAGCTGGGGGAGCCCGGTCCCGGGGAGGTGCGGGTCAGGCAGCGTGCGGTCGGCCTCAATTTCATCGACGTCTACCAGCGCATGGGGACCTATCCCAACCCGCTGCCCCTGACGCCCGGCAACGAGGCCTCGGGCGACGTGGTTTCGGTCGGGCCGGACGTCACCGCGTTCAAGCCGGGCGACCGGGTCGCCTACGGGACCGCGCTCGGCGCCTATGCGGAGGAGCGGATCGTCGCGGAGCGCCACCTGGTGCACCTGCCCGACAGCATCTCCTACGAGGTCGGCGCCGTGATGATGCTGAAGGGCCTCACGACGCAGTACCTCCTGCGGCAGACGTTCAGGGTCGGCCCGGAGCACACCATCCTGGTCCAGGCGGCGGCCGGCGGCGTCGGGCTGCTGCTCTGCCAGTGGGCGAAGTCGCTCGGCGCCACCGTGATCGGCACGGCCGGCAGCGACGACAAGGCTGCACTGGCCCGGCGACACGGCGCCGACCACGTGATCCTGTACCGCACGGAGGATTTCGCCGAGCGGGTCAGGGACATCACGGGTGGCGGCCTCTGCGACGTCGTTTACGACGGGGTCGGCCAGGCCACCTTCCCGAAATCGCTCGATTGCCTGAAGCCGCGCGGCACCTTCGTGTCCTTCGGCGCTTCATCGGGACCGATCGCAGCCTTCAACATCGGCCTGCTGCAGCAGAAAGGCTCGCTCTACGCGACCCGGCCGACCCTGTTCACCTATGCGGCGAAGCGCGAGGACCTGCTGGCCATGGCCGACGATCTCATGGCCGCGATCGCGTCCGGCGCCCTCACGCCCGAGGTCCACGCCCATTTCCCGCTCGGAGAGGCGGCGGAAGCGCATCGCGCGCTCGAGGCGCGGGAAACATCGGGCAGCACGATCCTCGTGCCCTGAGGCGCGCGATGAGGCAGGGCTTTCCTTTCCGTCGGACGTCGGTTCGTCCCGTGCCGCAGCATCCGGGTCTCCTGCATCGTCGAGGCCGATAGGTGGAGAGCGACGGCGCCCGCTCGATCCATCTTCCGATGCCGCTGATCGCCGTCCGCGGCCTGTCGAAGAGCTTCGGCTCGGTGCGGGCCAACCAGGCCATCGACCTCGACGTCAGGGCCGGGGAGAACCATGCGCTTCTCGGCGAGAATGGGGCCGGCAAGTCCACCCTGGTCAAGATGCTCTACGGCCTTCTGCAGCCGAGCGCCGGAGAGATTCTGTGGGAGGGGCGCGCCGTCACGCTCGACACGCCGGAGGCCGCCCGGGGGCTCGGCATCGGCATGGTGTTCCAGCATTTCTCGCTGTTCGAGAACCTGACCGTCTCGGAGAACATCGCGCTGGTGCTGCCGCCTGACCGGCAGAGCCGGCTCGATGCCCGCATCGCCGGCCTGTCGGAGCGCTACGGGTTGAAGCTCGAACCGGCCCGCCCGGTCTGGAGCCTCTCGGCGGGCGAACGGCAGCGCATCGAGATCGCACGCTGTCTTCTGCAGGATCCGAAGCTCCTGATCCTCGACGAGCCGACGTCGGTGCTGACGCCGCAAGAGTCGGGATCGCTCTTCGCGATCCTCGACCGGCTCAAGGCCGAAGGGCGGGCGCTGCTCTACATCTCGCACCGGCTGGACGACGTGAAGCGCCTGTGCGAGCGCGCCACCATCCTGCGCGGAGGACGCGTGGTCGGCGCCTGCGATCCCCGGGCGGAAAGCGCACGCTCGCTCGCGGCCCTGATGGTAGGAGCGCAGGTCGGCGAGGTCGCGGCACGGCGCGCCACGCCGGGTCCGGAGCGCTTCTCGGCGAACGGCCTGTCGCTGCCGGCGCCAGGATTGCATGCCACGGCGCTGCGCGACGTCGACCTGTCGGTGCGCGGCGGCGAGATCCTCGGCATCGCGGGGGTGGCGGGCAACGGCCAGGACGAGCTCTTTGCGGCGCTCTCGGGCGAACGACTCGCCGCGGCACCCCACGATGTCCGTATCGACGGGCAGCCGGTCGGCCGCGCCGGCATCTCGGCTCGCCGTCGCCGCGGCGCGGCCTTCGTGCCCGAGGAGCGCAACGGCCATGCCGCCGTAGCGAGCTTCGCGCTCAGCGACAACATGGTCCTGTCGCGCCGTGCCCCCGGCGAGGTCAGCACGCGCGGCTTCCTGCTGGGCCGGGCCGCCAAGGCGCTGTCGCGGCGCGTCGTCGAGACCTTCGACGTCAGGGTCGGGTCGCCGGATCCCCCGGCCCGGACCTTGTCGGGCGGCAATCTGCAGAAGTTCGTGGTCGGCCGCGAGATCCTCCGCGAGCCGGGCGTTCTGGTCGTCAACCAGCCGACCTGGGGCGTCGACGTGCTGGCCGGGGCCGCCATCCATCAGGCGATCCTGGATCTGGCCGGCCGGGGCGCGGCCGTGGTGCTGATCAGCCAGGATCTCGATGAACTGTTCCGCATCTGCGACCGGATCGCAGTGATTCACGCGGGCCGGCTATCGCCCGCCACGCCGACCGCCGAGATCGACCGCGACGACGTCGGCCTTCGCATGGCAGGGGCCGGCGAGGCTGAGGCCCGACTGGGTGAAGCCCTTGCGCATTGAGCTGCAGCCGCGGCTGGTGCCATCCCGCTGGTCGGGGATCGCGGCGCCGGTCGCGGCGCTGCTCGTGGCGCTGGCGATCGGCGCCGTCATCGTCGCGGTCCTGGGCCGCTCGCCCCTGGCGGCCTTCCGGGTCTATTTCGTCGAGCCGCTGACGCAGGACTGGTCGCTCGAAGCCATGGCCGTGAAAGCCTCGCCGCTCGTGCTGATCGCGGTGGGGCTCGCGTTCTGCTTTCGCGCCAACCTCTGGAACATCGGCGCCGAGGGCCAGTTCATCGCGGGCGGCGCTTTGGGCGGCGCCCTCGGGCTCGCGACGCACGGCGCCGACCACGCGGGGCCTCTCGGCGGCGCCTGGATCCTGCCCACCATGCTGGCGCTCGGGGTCGTCGGGGGCGCCGTCTACGCCCTGATTCCGGCCGTGCTGCTCGCCACGCTCGGCGTCAGCGAGATCCTGTCGAGCCTCATGCTGGTCTATGTGGCGCGGCTCGCGTTGGATTATCTCGTGCGCGGACCCTGGCGCGATCCGGCGGGCTTCAATTTCCCGGTGTCGGTCAATTTCGACCCCGAGGCGACGTTGCCGAGCCTGATCGCTGGCGCTCAGCTCCACGCGGGCGTGCTGATCACGCTCGTGGCGGTCGCGGTGGCGGCGATCGTCTTCTCCCGGACGATGTTCGGCTACGAAATCCGAACCGTCGGCGCGGCGCCCCGGGCGGCGCGCTTCGCAGGCTTCAGCGAACGCCGCCTGGCGCTCGGGGTCTTCGCTCTCTCGGGCGGGCTCGCGGGCCTCGCCGGCATAATGGAAGTGTCGGGCCAGATCGGACAGTTGCAGCCCTCGATCTCGCCGGGCTACGGCTTCACGGCCATCATCGTGGCGTTCCTGGGCCGGCTCCAGCCTTTCGGCATCCTGATGGCCGGCCTGGTCCTGGCCCTGACCTACGTGGGCGGGGAGGGCGCCCAGATCGCCCTGAAGCTGCCGCTCGACGTCACCACGGCCTTCCAGGGCGTCCTGCTGATCTGCGTGCTCGGCGCCGACGTCGCGACGCGCTACCGCGTCCGACTCGTCGGAAGGATCGGCCCATGAACCCCGACATGGCGCAGCTCGTGCTCGTCGCGGTCGTCACGGCCGCGACCCCGCTGGCGCTCGCGGCCATCGGCGAACTCGTGGCCGAGCGGTCGGGCGTGCTGAACCTCGGCGTCGAGGGCATGATGGTGTTGGGCGCGGCATGCGGCTTCGCGGCCGCCTATCTCAGCGGTTCGACCTTGGTCGGCGCCCTCGTCGGCGTCGCGGCCGGCGCCCTCATGGCGGGGCTGTTCGGCCTGCTCACGATCGTGTTCGCGGTGAGCCAGGTGGCGGCCGGCCTGGCCTTGACGATCCTCGGGCTCGGCCTGTCGGGGCTGGTCGGCAGCGGCTTCGTGGGCCTGAAGCGCGACCCGGCCCCGCATCTCGCGATACCCGGGCTGACCGACCTGCCGATGGTCGGTCGGCTCGTCTTCGGCGAGGATGTGTTCGTCTACGGCGGGATCCTGATCGTCGCGGGCGTGGCTTACGTCCTCAGGCGCACACGCGCCGGCCTCGTACTGCGCGCGGTCGGCGACAATCACGGGTCCGCCCATGCGCTGGGCGTCCCGGTCCGCCGCGTCCGCATGCTGGCGGTGCTGTTCGGCGGCGGCTGCGCCGGGCTCGCCGGCGCCTACCTATCGCTCGCCTACACGCCATTCTGGGCGCCCGAGATGACGGCGGGCCGCGGCTGGATCGCCCTGGCGCTCACGGTGTTCGCGTCCTGGCGGCCGTGGCGCGTCATGGCGGGTGCCGTGCTGTTCGGCGGCGCCACGGTGCTGCAATTGCAGGCCCAGGCCTTCGGCATCGGCCTGCCGGGGCAGTTCATGTCGGCGATCCCCTATCTGGCCACGGTGCTGGCCTTGGTGCTGCTGTCGCTGCGCCGCCGCTCGGGCTCGGTCGCGCCCGCCATGCTGGGCACGGCCTTCGTGCCGGACCGGTGAGGCTCGGAGCGGCACGGCCATTGCATAGAAAACAGGCAGGTACGGGCTTCGATCTTGGAGCGCGCCGGCCATCACGACGAGGAACGACACGATGCGAGACTGGGTGAAGGGTACGGTGCTCGTGGCCGCCGCCGTGGCGGCAGGCTCTCCCGCCAGGGCCGACGACAAGCTCAAGGTCGGCTTCGTCTATGTCGGACCGGTCGGCGACTTCGGCTATTCCTACCAGCACGACCAGGGCCGCCAGTACCTGCAGCAGCAGATGGGCGACAAGGTCGAGACCACCTTCCTCGAAAACGTGCCGGAAAACGATTCCGAGCGCGCCTTCGAGCAACTGGCCCGCAGCGGCCACAAGTTGATCATCGGCACGTCCTTCGGCTTCATGGATCCCGAACTAAAGGTGGCCAAGCGCTTCCCGAACATGAAATTCGAGCACGCGACCGGCTACAAGCCGGCTCCGAACCTGTCGACCTATTCGGCGCGGTTCTACGAGGGCCGCTACATCATCGGCCAGATCGCCGCCAAGATGTCGAAGACCCACACGATCGGCTACGTGGCGTCGTTCCCGATCCCCGAGGTGGTGGGCGGCATCGACGCCTTCATGCTGGGAGCCCAGACGATCGACCCGACCCTGAAGGTCAAGATCGTCTGGGTGAACTCCTGGTTCGATCCCGGCAAGGAGGCCGATGCCGCCAAGGCGCTGATCGCACAGGGCGTCGACATCATCGCCCAGCACACCGATTCGGCGGCGCCGCTGCAGGAGGCCGAGAAGGCCGGCATCCACGGCTTCGGCCAGTCCTCCGACATGGCCCGGTTTGCGCCCAAGGCGATCCTGACCTCGATCGAGGACAATTGGGGTCCGTACTATGTCCAGGAGGTCAAGGCCGTCGAGGACGGCACCTGGAAATCGCACGACACCTGGGGCGGCCTCGACAGCGGCATGGTCAAGATGGGTCCCTACGTCAACATGCCGGCCGACGTGAAAGCCCTGGCCGAACAGGTCGAGGGCGACATCAGATCCGGCAAGGTGAAGCCCTTCGCGGGACCGATCACCAAGCAGGACGGCACGGTGGCCGTGAAGGCCGGCGAAACCATGCCCGACAAGGAGATCCTCGGGCTCAACTGGTACGTCAAGGGCGTCGACGACAAGCTGCCGCAGTGAGGATCTTGCTTGAGAGGGCGGCCTTGCGGTTGCTCCCTCCGTCATTGCGAGCGCAGCGAAGCAATCCAGGACCCAGGCAGGACGGCCCGTCGCGTCTCGTTGCGCGACCGTCCATACGGTCCGCTGAGTGATATGATCGAGCATGCGGCAGCCCGCGGTCTACATCGTGGCCAGCGCTCGCAACGGCACGCTCTACACCGGCGTGACGTCGAACCTGCCGCGTCGGGTGTACGAACACCGAACGTCGCTCCAGCCCGGCTTCACATCGCGATACCGGTGTAGGCTCCTCGTCTTTTACGAATGGTACGCCGATATGCCGACGGCCATCGCCCGGGAAAAGCAGATCAAGGCCGGTTCCCGTCAAAAGAAACTGGCCCTGATCGAGGCCATGAACCCTAGCTGGAGCGATCTCTACGATGGATTCGCTTGATCGGCTGCGAGTATGGGGCAGGGTGCGCCAAATCCTGCCGCCGTCCTGGATTGCTTCGCTCCACTCGCAATGACGATCGACCGAGCGGAACCGATCCCTTACACCACAGTCCCGTGCAGGTCGTAGGCGTCAGCCCCGGTGATCTTGGCCGTGACGATGTCGCCGACGCGGACCGGGAAGCGGTACGACAGGTGGACCTTGCCGTCGATCTCGGGGGCGTCGCCCTTGGAGCGGCCGACGGCGCCACCCGGGCCGACCGAGTCCACGATCACCGGCATGCGGCGCCCGACCTTGCGGGCGAGGAGCCGCGTGCTGATCGCCTGCTGGTGTTTCATGAAGCGGTCGAGCCGCTCGGCCTGCAGTTCGGGCGGCACGGGCGGCAGCCCGAGGTGGTTGGCGGGCGCGCCAGTCACCGGCTCGTATTTGAAGGCGCCGACACGCTCCAGCCTGGCCTCGGAGAGCCAGTCGAGCAGGATCTGGAAGTCCTCCTCGGTCTCGCCCGGGAAGCCGACGATGAAGGTCGAGCGCAGCACGAGGTCGGGGCAGATCCCGCGCCAGGCCCGAATGCGGTCGAGCGTCCGATCCTGCTTGCCGGGGCGCTTCATGGCGCGGAGCACGTTCGGCGCCGCATGCTGGAACGGGATGTCGAGGTAGGGCAGCACGAGGCCCTCGGCCATCAGCGGCACGACCTCGTCGACGTGGGGGTAGGGGTAGATGTAGTGGAGCCGCACCCAGGCGCCGAGCTGCCCGAGTTCGCGCGCGAGGTCGACGAACCCGGCCCGGACCTGGCGGTCGCCATGGCGTTCCGAGGCGTAGCCGCGGTCGAGCCCGTAGGCCGCGGTGTCCTGCGACACGACCAGCAGTTCCTTGACGCCGGCCTTAACCAGCTTCTGGGCCTCGCGCAGCACCTCGGCGACGGGGCGCGACACGAGCCGGCCGCGCAGCCGCGGGATGATGCAGAACGAGCAGGAGTTGTTGCAGCCCTCCGCGATCTTGAGATAGCTGTAGTGGCGCGGCGTCAGCTTGATGCCCTGCGGCGGCAGCAGGTCGAGGAACGGATCGTGCAGCGGCGCGGCGGCCTCGTGCACGGCCGCCATCACGCTCTCGTAGGCCTGCGGCCCGGACACGGCGAGCACGCCGGGATGGGCCTGGCGGATCGACTCGGGCTCCGCCCCCATGCAGCCGGTGACGATCACCTTGCCGTTCTCGGCCATGGCGTCGCCGATGGCGGCCAGCGACTCGCGCTTGGCGCTGTCCAGGAACCCGCAGGTATTGACCACCACGGCGTCGGCGCCGTCGTGCTTCCTCGTGATCTCGTAGCCCTCGGCCCGGAGGCGCGTGATGATGCGCTCGCTGTCGACCAGCGCCTTGGGGCAGCCCAGCGACACGAAGGAGATGCGCGGCGCGGCGCGGCCTGACGCGGGAGCGCTCGCGCCGTCTGAGAGTTCAAGCATGGCGTGGGCTTGGCACGTCGGCGGCGAGGTTGCAACAGGCGGGCGCGACGGGTCGGGCCTGCAGCATGGTGATGCGGCGCGGCTCAGGCGGGTTTGGCCCCGCGCTCGGGGCGGAACGACCCGGGCGGGCCGCCGACCAGCAGGATCGCGCCATCGAGCGCATCGAGCAGGGGCGGCGTCAGGTGCTCAGTCACGATCGCGGAGAGATAGGGACGGATGGCCTCCGCCCCACCGCCCACGAGCGCGATCCTCTCGGCCCCGTGGCGCCGGAGCGCCGCCGCCAGTTCGGACAGGGCTTCGGCCGCTGTCCGCACGATGTCGAGCGCCGTCGAGTCACCGGCGGCGGCGGCCGTGAAGACTGCCGGCGCATAGGCGCCATAATGGCTCGAGCGTGCCGTCAGGCCCCAACGGATCACGGCGGCCGCATCGTCGCCGAACTGCGCCATGAGGTTCCGCGTGAAGGGTGTGTGCTGGTCGAGGCCGTCATGGGCGCGCAGCGCGCGCCGCCACGCGTCGAGCCCGATGCGCGCGCCCGAGCCGTCGTCGCCGAGCACGAAGCCACGGCCGCCGACGAAGATCTCGCGACCCTCCACCAGGGCCAGTCCGGCGCTCCCCGTGCCCGCGATGATGAGGCCGCCGTCCCGTCCGCCATGCGCGCCGAGGCAGGCCGTGACGGCGTCGTTCGATACCCGCACGGCGGCAAAGCCGTCGAGCGCCGCCTCGACTGACCCCGCGACGTCGGGCGACGAGACGCCGGCGAGGCCGAGCCCGAGATGCAGCCGTCGGTGGGTCCCGGGTGGAAGGCCGGCCTGCCGCAATGTGTCGGCCACGCAGTCCCGGATCGTGGCGAGAGCGCCGTCGAAGTCGAGATAGACGTTGGCGCCGCCGGCCTGGGCGGACGCGAGGAGAGCGCCCTCGGCGTCACGCAATCGCGCGCGACAGCGCGAGCCGCCGCCATCGATGCCCATGAACAGGGCAGGGCCGTCCGCAAGCCCTTCGACCATGCCGTGATCCCGTGCCGCGGTCGGTTCCGCTGCTGCCGTTTACAGGCGGGTTCCGCCCGCGCCAAGAGTCGGCGCTGGCTCACTGGGCGGATCGTCGATCCGCCCAACTATCTGCCGAACCGAAAACTGTTACACGGAACGCCGTTCGTTATATCGAACGCCGTTCCGTGAAACATACAAGGTGGCCATGAGGGAGCGAGGGCCTCGGCGGCTGTCTCATGCTGCCAGTACGAGTAAGCCGCGTGTCGGCGGACACGAAAGCCCAACCCTGAACGTGACGCCGCTGCCGACCCACAGTCTTCGTTCAAGCGGCTAACCGACGGCCCCGATCACGCCCCGGCCCGGTCCAGCTCCGCGAGGTCTTCCGCGCGAAGCTCGAGGGCGGCGGCGCCCGCGAGGCCGCGGAACTGGTCGAGCGATGTCGCGCTGGCGATCGGCGCCGCGATCGACGGCTGGGCCATGAGCCAGGCCAAGGCCACCTGGGCCGGCGCGACGGCGTGACGGGCCGATACGGCGTCGAGGGCCGCCAGGATCTTATGGCCACGCGGGTTGATGTACTTGCCCATGCCGCCACCGCGTGGGCTCTTGCCGAAGTCGGCCTCCGACCGGTATTTGCCAGTCAGGAAGCCCGACGCGAGACCAAAATACGGGATGACGCCGACCTCTTCCTCGACGCATAGCCGTTGCAGCGCCCCCTCGAAACCGTCGCGGTCTACGAGGTTGTAGTGGGGCTGCAGCGTCTCGTAGCGGGGCAGGCCGTTCGCCGCGCTGGCAGCCAGCGAGGCTCCGAGGCGCTCGGCCGAAAAATTCGACGCCCCGATGATCCTGACCTTGCCGGCCTTGACCAGCACTCCGTAGGCCTCGAGCGTCTCCTCGATGGGTGTCGCGGGGTCGTCGCAATGCGACTGGTAGAGATCGATGTGATCGGTGCGCAGGCGCTTCAGCGATCCCTCGATCGATTCGGCGATATAAGCGCGATCCAGCCGGCCGCCGCGTCCTGGTTGACCCATGCCCAGCTTGGTGGCGATCACGACCTTGTCGCGGTTGCCCCGGGCGGCCAGCCAATTGCCGATCACGGTCTCCGACTCACCGCCCGCGTGGCCCGGCACCCAGTTCGAATAGACGTCGGCCGTGTCGATGAAGTCGAAGCCTGCGCTCACGAAGGCGTCGAGAAGGTCGAAGGACGTCTTCTCGTCTGCCGTCCAGCCCAATACATTACCGCCGAAGCACCAGGGCGCCACGCTGATGTCGGATCGGCCCAGTCGTCGCGTCTGCATGGCCATCGCCTCCTCGCACAGCACCGGTCATTCTTCGGCGGGCATTGATGCCTTCACGGTCCGGGCAATCGTCTGAGGATCGGTCTCGGCGGTCAACTCGTCGAGCAGCTCTGCCGACATCCCCACGACCCCGACATGCCGGCACAACCTGTCCAGCATCTCCAGGACCTTGGTCCCTTCCATCTCGGCCATCATGTTGATCTGCAGGTTGAGGTGCGCCCGTCGGTCGGCCTCATGCTGCAGGCGATTCTGCGACGTGAGGATGAGGAGGCCGAGGACGATCGCCTCGAGAGACGCGACCAGCGCAAGCAGGTTGAACGGATAGAGGTCGAAAGCTCTGGCCGCAGTGGCATTCCACAGCAGCCAGGCCGACAGCGCCACGACATGCAGCATGACGGACCCGGGCGTGCCGACCCGGCGGATGAGACCGCGCGCCAGCTTTTCACCGCTCGACCGTTCGCCCAATATTGCGGCTTCGACCCTGGCGATGGCGTCGACATTGCGCTGCTGCTGAGCAGGCACCGGCGCCGCCATGCTCTCTCTCGTCGGTTCTGCATTCATGCAGCCTAACATGGGCCTCAAGGCAGGCCCCGCCAAGCCGGGCCTCGGACGACCTGCGTCAGCCGCCGATCGCGTCCCTGACGCATTTCGCGGTGAAGCTCGTCTTGGCGGCGCCGGCGAGCTTCCTGGTCGCGGCGGTGGCGTCGCAGGTCGCTGCGGCGTCCTTCTGGCACTTGGTCATGAAGCTGGTCTTGGCTGCCCCGGCCAGTTTCTTGTCCGTGGCGTTGGCCGTGCAGGTCCCGTCGGCATAGGCGCTGCACAGGCCGGCGATCAGGAATCCGGCGGTCAGAACGGCTCTCATGGTGTTCCCCTCGATCCTCCCGGCCCTGAAGTAGCGGCGGGATGGTGATCGGAACGTGCATTCCCGGCGAGGGCGCGTCAATGCCACGCCGGATGCACGTGGGCGATGCGGCCGGACCGGACCACTGGTGGAGCGCAGATCGAGACGGAGCTCGCGGCCGAACTGGCTCCTGCCGCGACGCCCCGCATGATAGCGTAGGCGCGGACGAAGGCTCGAGGCTGGCAGAGCGGGAAGACCAGATGGCCGGAAGCGAAGACGCGACGGATCGGGAGACGGAGTTGGCGATCGACCGCCGCCGTTTCATGGTGGCAGCTCTGGCGGCAGGCGCCGTCGGGGCGAGCGCCTCGGCGGTCCGGGCCGAGACCGCGTCGTCGGCCGCCGAATCGCGCCTCACCATCGGCCAGGCCGGACGGGGTCCGTCGCGGTTCCATCCCTCGTTCGTCAAGAATGTCGGCCTGCTGACCGACCTCAACGACACCAACCAGGGCGGCGCCTGGTGGAATTTCGACACCTACATCACGCCGCTCGACCAGTTCTACATCCGCAACGAATATCCGACACCGCGGCCCGAGATCGACCGACGCGTCGATCCGCGCACCTGGCGTTTGAAGATCCACGGCGACGGGGTCGAACGGCCGATCGAGATCGGCTACGAGGACCTGCTGCGGATGCCGTCCCGCTCGATCATCAGCGTGATGCAATGCGCCGGCAACGGCCGCTCTCTCTTCTGGGAGCAGCAAGACATGCTGAGCCCGCCCAACAAGGTCAGCGGCAACGGCTGGGGGCTCGGGGGCGTCGGCCTTGCCGAGTGGCAATACGTTCCGATGAGCCACATCCTGGGTCTGGTCGGCCTGAAGCCCAATGCCAAGGCCTGCCTGTTCTGGTCGGGTGTCGACGGAAAGGCGCCCAATACCGAATCGGACACCGGCCGGCCGACGCCCGTGTCGCAGCTGCTGGAGCGGGGCGACGATATCGGGCTGGCGTTCAAGATGAACGGCAAGCCGCTGCTGCCCGACCACGGGGCGCCGGTGCGGGCCCTGGTGCCCGGCTGGTGCGGCGGCGCCTCGACCAAATGGCTGACCGAGATCAAGATCGCCAGCCATGACTTCTGGGTCCGGCTCAACACCATCGGCCATTCCATGGTGGGGCCGGCCTATCCGCCGCCCGTTCCGGCCCCGGACGACGAATTCCGCTTCATCCGCCGGGACCAGGTCATCGGCCAGCCGGTGACCTGGCACCCGATGCGCTCCATGCTGACGGTGCCGCTCGTCCTCGCCAAGCAGCCCAAGATGCCCGGCAACTATCCCCTGGAGCGGGGCGAAGTGCCGGTGCTGCCCGCGGGACCGCAGGTCCTGCGCGGCTACGCCTGGGCTCCGCGGGCGGGCGTCCGCCGCGTCGACGTGAGGGTCAACGGCGGCGGCTGGCAGGAGGCGCGGATCACCGACCCGCAGCCCAATCCCTACACGTGGCGGCGATTCGAAATCCCCTTCGACCCGCAGCCCGGCGAGGCCCTGATCGAGACCCGCGCCATGGACAATCGCGGCGAGATCCAGCCCGCGACCGTGCCGTTCAACGAAGGCGGTTACGACTTCTCGGCCATCCCGCGATTCCGGCTCCGCTTCGCCTGAGCGACGAGGGTAAGTCTCGCGGCGACGAGGGATCGGGCCGTGGCTCCGGCATCCTCGCCGACATGGGGAGGACGATGCTGGGGACCGTGAACGCCATGCGCCTCCTCGACGTTGTCGACCGAAGGAAACGTTCGACCGAGCGGACCAATGCGCGTGCAGGGGTGGGAGTGGGTGGCGATGGACTTGCGAGAGGCTCTGGCGTCGGCGACGCTTCTGGCGTTCGTCCTCGTGGCGACCGCGGCGCAGGCGCAACGATCGGACGATCCTGCCTACGACTTCAAGCTCGGTGACGTCGACCACTTCAAGACGGAGACCGAAGCTTCCGAAGCTTGCAAGGGCGATGCCGTGGTCTGGGCGGACGAGTATACGACCTTCTATTATCCGAGATATCTGAAACAATATGGAACAACCGGCCATGGCACCTACACCTGTTTCAAGCAGGCCAAGAAGGCCGACTATTGGGGCGTCGGGTCGTCGGAGGGACTGGAAGGGAGCGGAAGGGAGTTTCCGATCGAGCCCTGCCCGTCCTGCTCCTAGCCGGGCACGCGCTGATCCCCCGACGGATGTCGATTGCCTTGGTGGTTCAGGGCTTCGGCAGCGGCGTTCATGGTGGGCGGGTTTTCGGCAACGGTGAACACCTTGTGCAAAGCCCGATCAGGGTCACTGGAACCGGGTTATTCCAGCAGGCAATCGACTTCACGCGGGGTGCGAGGCCGTTGCAGACCTGCTTAGCCCTGGGACTCCCCCACATGGTCCGCCATCATGGCGCCCCTCGAGCCAAGAGGCTTGGTTCCCCCCTCGGTCGTGTCGCGGGCGGTCTGATGCTCCATTTCCGCGTTCAGCTCGCCGCCGACCAGAACGATGACGGTCGAGATCCACAGCCAGACCATGAAACCCACACCCGCGCCCAGCGAACCATAGGTCCTGTTGTAGCTGTCGAAGGTGGCGACGTACCACGAGAACAGCATGGAAGCGGCGATCCATAGCAGTGCCGCCACGATGCTTCCCCAGGTAACCCAACGCCAGCGAGCGTCCTTTCGGCTCGGACCGTAGCGGTAGATCAAGGCGAGGCTCGCCGCGATGGTGACGAGAAGCACCGGCCACCTCAGGATAGCGAGCAGCCATCCCGTGATGGTCGGCATGCCGACGAACTTCAGCACCAGCGGCACGACGACCACGCCGATGACCGCGACGGTGACGAAGACCATCCCCGCGAGCGTGAACAGGAGCGTTATGGCGTAGAAGCGCACGACGCTGCGCTTCTCCTTCTCGTCATAGACCACGTTGAGGGCGTCGAAGAGCGCTGCCATCCCGGAATTGGCGCTGACCAGCGCCACGAAAAGGCCCACCACGAAGGCCGTCCCCAGCGTGTCGTTCCCCTGTCGGGTGATCAACGTGATCTGGTCCGCGATCAAGGCAAGGACCCCGGCGGGCAGGATCCCGGACAGGAACGTCAGGTGGTTGCCGATGGTGCTCGCGTCGGCGAAGAGGCCGTAGAGCGACACGATGGCCGCGATCCCGGGGAAGACGGCCAGGACTGAGAAAAAGGCGACGCCGCCGGATGTCGACATGATCCGATCCACGGAGATCGACCAAAGCACCCGCAAGAGGATGTCGCCCCAGCCTCGAGGCGGGATCTGCTCCGGGGTATCGGCTTCGCGTCCGCGGTCCGGTTCCCGGGCGCGCGCCCGATCGACGGCGAAACCCGGATCGCTCCGTTCGCCGACTTGGTCGCGCCAATCATCTCCTTTTTCGGCTTCGTTCACGGGGGCGCTCGTTGTCGACGGGCGGAGAAACCGAGGATATCCGAACCCGTAGGCGCGCGCACCTCCCGCGCGACCCGCCGCACCCGATCGACCCACCGGCTTCGCCAGTGTCCTCGGATGGGTCGGCTCCAGAAAGCCACGAGCTGAGCGTTCGGAGCAACCCGGCCGCGCCGCCGTGGCCGGCGTGTTCCTGGTCCTTCTAGTAGCTCGGCACCGAGATTTTGACAGGTTGCCTGAGCAGCTAACCCGGCTCTTTGGGCTTGATGCCGTGGGGGTCCAATCTCCTTCGAACTGCCGGTGCCTCGTGGATGCGGCCATCCCACATTGCGCCGGATGCGGGCTAGTTTGATGGCTGGGATGGGTGGGAGGCGGCTGTTGCCTGCACATTTAGCAAAGGTCCGCCTTGGGTTCCCGTATCGGACGTTTCGCACCGGACATATGCAAGTGCTCAGCTACTAGGATTATTAACGCTACTAAAACTGCTGCGGCCGAGCCACCCTTTCGTTCTTCTTGGATTCTACGCCGCCTCTATGCGAGACCTCGACCTAGCCGGATCGAGCAGATGCGACACACCGCCTGACGCGCAAGAGGGCAGTCTCTAGTGATGCCTGCATTGGCCATGGTCGGCCAGAATTTCGATGACGCGGCACTGATCGACCCGGCCATGCGAACAGCTCACCACCATTCGTTCAAGCTCCGCCCTGAGAGCCGTCAGGCTGGCAATGCGCCTCTCCACTTCCAGAAGCCGGGCGCGGGCGATTTCGTCGGCCATCGCGCAGGACTGGTCCGGCCGGTCCTGCAATTCCAGCAAGGCCCGGATCGCGTCGATCTCAAACCCCAGCTCACGGGCGTGGCGGATGAACGCCAGGCGGGGCAGATCGTCGGCGTCGTACATGCGGCGGTTTCCCTCGCTGCGGGGTGGCGCAGGCAGCAGGCCGATTTGCTCGTAATAGCGGATCGTCGGCACCTTGACACCGCTTTGCCGGGCCGCCTCGCCAATCGGCACGCTTTCCATGGTCATGGGGCTTGCTCCTCTAGTCACTAGACGATGTAGGCTGCCGACTTCATCAAGGGAAGCCCATGCATGCCGCACGCGCACGAACACGCCCTTGAGGGCCAGGGCCGTGAGCACGGTCACGAAGGCCACAGCCATGGCGGCCTTGGGCATGTACACGCCCCCGCGAATTTCGGGAAAGCCTTTGCCATAGGCGTGGCGCTGAACGCGGCCTTCGTCGTGCTGGAAGTGGTCTTTGGCCTGCTCGGCAATTCAGTCGCCCTGCTGGCCGATGCCGGACACAATCTGTCCGATGCGCTCGGTCTCGGCGTCGCGTGGGCGGCCGTCATTCTGGCGAAGCGCAAACCGACAAGCCGCTTCACCTACGGCCTCGGCGGCACCTCGATCCTAGCGGCCCTGTTCAACGCCGTGTTCCTGCTGGTGGTCACGGGCGGCCTGACATGGGAAGCGATCCTGAGATTTTATCAGCCGGAACCCGTCGCAGGTAAAACCGTGATGATCGTCGCGGCCTGCGGCATCGTCCTCAACGGCTTTTGCGCGTGGCTGTTCTCGAAAGGCAGCAAGGGCGACCTGAACGTGCGGGGCGCGTTTATGCACATGGCGGGCGACGCGCTCGTGTCCCTTGGCGTCGTTGTCGGCGGCTTCATCATCCTACTGACCGGCTGGCACTGGATCGACCCGGCGATGACCCTTTTCATCAACGCCGTGATCGTGTTTGGGACATGGAGCCTGCTGACCGGCTCACTCACCATGTCCCTGAACGCAGTGCCGCCCGGCGTCGATATTGCGAAGGTTCGCGCCTTCCTGCTCGGCCTGCCAGGCGTGACCGGGCTGCACGATCTGCATGTCTGGTCGCTTAGCACCACCGAAACCGCCCTGACCTGTCATCTGGTGACGCCGGACGGGCCGCCCTCCGACGATACCCTGTTCCACGCCGCCGAGGAGCTGAAGGAGCATTTCGGTATCGGCCACGTCACGTTGCAACCGGAAAAAGCCCCTTCCGCGGCGCACCTGGAAGCGGTGCACAGCCACTAAGGACACACATGTCTGACGATTGTTGTTCCCACGGCTCCGCCTGCTGCGCCCCGCCTCCCCTGGAACTGCCAGAAACGAAAACCGTTGCGGCGGCCCCTGTTTCCGCTTCCAGCCCGGCCGCCAGTTGCACGGACGAAGCGTGCGGCTGTCATGGCGGCGTGCCGGTCTTTGACGGTGTGAACCCGCGCTATAAGCGCGTGCTGTGGACCGTCATCGCCATTAACGGCGCGATGTTCCTGACCGAAATGACGGCGGGCCAGCTTGCCGGATCGCAGGCCCTGAAAGCCGACGGGCTCGACTTTTTGGCCGATACCGTCACCTACGGATTGAGCCTTGCCGTCATCGGAGCGTCGATCCGCACGCGGACGACCGCCGCGCTTATCAAGGGCCTGTCCTTGAGCGCCATGGCGCTGTGGGTACTCAGCTCGACCATCTACCACACGCTCGTTCTCGGCCTGCCGAGCGCGGAGCTGATGGGCGGAATCGGCGTGCTGGCACTGGCCGCCAACTTGTCGAGCGTGCTTCTGCTGCGCCGCTACAAGGACGGCGACGCCAACGTGCGTTCCGTCTGGCTATGCTCGCGCAATGACGCCATCGGCAATGTGGTGGTGATGGTCGCGGCGCTTGGCGTGTGGGGTACGTCGACCGCATGGCCCGACCTCGCTGTCGCGGCACTTATGGCTGGAATTTTCTTCACGTCGTCGGTTCAAATTCTGCGGCAGGCATGGGCCGAACACAGGCAAGAGAACGGGCAAGCGCATAGTGTGCCTGCGGGACAATAATGGCCATTTTGGTATGGACCGCCTGAAGCCGCCTTTTGTGAGTGGCGCTCTGGTGCGTTTCTCTTGGGTTTGCACCAAGCAGAAGGTCAGCTTCCGGCGCGCGAGCGGTCATTTGCCAACGGCTGGCTGCGTGTCCGAGAAGGCTAGAACTCGGCCTTTCTGCCGCGCGTTACGGACCCCCGGTGAGGTCTTCGAACAGCCCGGCATCCATCCAACCCGTCAAATCCTCTGTGCCGAGCCACTAGAGCGCCTCCCGTGCGCCTCCCTCGCGCAGACGCTGCGCGTAGACGTTGATCACGAGGGCGGTGAGCAGGATCAGGCCGCGGATCAGGATCTTGAGAAACGAATCGATCTGGACGTGATCGAGCCCGTTGTTGAGGACGCCGAGGACGCACAGGCCCACGATCGTATTGCCGATGCCGCCGCGCCCGCCGAACAGGCTCGTCCCGCCCACCACGACGGCCGCAATGGAGTCGAGCAGGTAGGTGTCGAATTCGTTCTGCTGTGCCGAACCGAAATGGGCGACGCCCACCATACCGGCGATGCCGGAGCAGACCGCCGAGATGACGAGTACGGTGTTCAACACCCTGCGGACGCTCACGCCCGAGAATTCGGCCGCTTCACGGTTGCCGCCCACCATGTAGACGTAACGGCCGAAGCGTGTGTAGCCGAGCACGACATGGGCCACCAGCAGGAAGACGCCGAGCAGCAGCACGATCCAGGGCACCCCGCCGACCGCGGCGCTGCCGAGCCTGGTGACGATGTCCGGCATCGCATAGGCGATCTGGCCCCGCACCAGCAGGGCCGAGACCCCGGCCGCGATCTGCATCATCGCGAGCGTCATGATGAAGGACGGGATCCCGACGACGGTCAGGCCCAGCGCGTTCACGAGACCGAGCACCGCGCAGGCCGCGAGACCGAGCAAGACGGCTGCAAGGCCCGGCAGTGGCACATTCGGGATGTTGACGTAATCGGGCTGGGCCGTGAAGTAGGCCACCACGATGCCGGTGGCATTGGCGACTGCCGCAACCGACAGATCGATCTCGCCGCACAGGATCACGAAGGTGAGGCCGACCGCGATGATGCCGGTCACCGAAATCTGGGTCAGGATGTTGGCGAGGTTGTCCAGCGTCGCGAAGGACGAGCTCGCCACCGCGAAGAAGCCCACGAGGCAGAGCAGGGTCGCGAACGGCGCGATGTTGCGCATCTGGTTCCGCAGCAGTGCGGCGCCTCGGGACGGGGCGGCGGCCGAAAGCGGGACCGTCATGACGCGTCTGCCTGTCTCATGTGGTCCGGTTCCTCTGGGTCTCTGGCGCGATCGAGGTCGATCAGGCTGCTTCGAGCAGCCGCTCCTTGGTGATGCTGCCGTCCGCGAACTCGCGGACGACGCTCCCCTTGCGCATCACCAGGATGCGATCGGCGAGCGAGAGCACGGTCTCGGGTTCGGTCGACAGCACCACCACGGCCATGCCTTCACTCCGCAGGCGGCGCAGGATGCGGACGACGTCATCCTTGGCGCCGACGTCCATGCCACGCGTCGGCTCGCTCAGGATCAACACGTCGGGGGCGAAATGCAGCCATTTGGCGATCGCGACCTTCTGCTGGTTGCCGCCCGACAGCGCGCCGAGCCGCCCCTCGACGTGGCCCGGGCGAATCCCGAGCGCTTCGACCTGTCGGCGCGCCAGCGCGCGCTCGCGGTTCGGCTTGAGCCAGAGGGGCGCGATGCGGGCGAGGCTCGCGATCGACATGTTCTTGTAGAGCGGCGCGTCGGAGAACAGCATGGAGCGCCGACTCTCGGGCACGAAGGCGATACCGGCGCGATGCGCCGCCGCCGTGTCGGGCAGGCGCACCGGCCGCCCGCCCACCTCCAGGCTCCCGCTCTCGGGCTTGATCTTGCCGAACAAGGCGCGCGCGAGCTCAATCTGTCCGCAGCCCATGAAGCCGTAGATCCCGAGGATCTCGCCCGCACGGATGTCGAGTGACACGTTCTGGAACACGCGTCCGAGGGTGAGCCCTCGAGTCCGCATGGCGACGGGTGCGCCCGCTTGTCCCGCGAGCGCGATCTCGCCGGCGTAGCTGACCTCGAGCTCATCATGGCCGGCGCCGATCATCTGCTCGATGAGCCAGCCCTTGTCGACCGCCCCGGCCGGGCGCGCGGCGACATTCCTGCCGTTGCGGAACACCGTCACGCTGTCCGAGACCCGCAGGATGTCTTCGAGGAAATGCGAGATGAAGACGATGCTGCGTCCCGCGGCGCGGAGCCGCCGCAGGACGTCGAACAACAGTTCGACCTCGGGCGGCGACAGGGCGGAGGTCGGCTCGTCGAGAATGATGATCCGGGCGCCCGAGAAAACCACGCGGGCGATCTCGATCAGCTGTTGCAGGCCGATCGGCAGGGCGCCGATCCGCTGGCGTGGGTCGATGTCGAGGCCGAGGTCGGCAAGTTGCCGCCGTGCCTCCTGCCGCATCCGCCGCCAGGCGAGGATTCCGCCCGTGCCGGTCGGCTGGTGACCGAGGAACACGTTCTCGGCCACCGAGAGGTCGGGCACGGTCGAGAGTTCCTGGTGCACCATGCCGATCCCGGCCGCCAGGCTGTCGCGCGGGGACCGGAAGCGGACCTGGCGGCCATCCACCATGAAGGTGCCGGCCGTCGGCTGGTGCACGCCGGCGATGATCTTCATCAGCGTCGACTTGCCGGCGCCGTTCTCGCCGACGAGGCCGTGGATCTCACCCGAGCGCAGGGTGAAGTCGACGCCCCGCAGCGC
>JAABUL010003131.1_pt1 | contig 25318 bp, 23 predicted proteins | sample 5559151 | NCBI WGS metagenome assembly JAABUL01 (sample SAMN10711876, study PRJNA513368) | rock metagenome | isolation source: Antarctica rocks | place: Antarctica: Victoria Land, Pudding Butte sud | reverse complement strand
CGGAAAGTTATCGCAGCCACCAACGTTGCAGAAACATCCATCACCATTGAGGATATTGTGGCGGTGATCGACCTTGGTAAAGTCAAAGAAACGAGCTTCGACCCTCAAAACAACATGGTCAAGCTAGAAGAAGTGTGGGCATCTCGCGCAGCCTGTAAACAACGGCGCGGCCGTGCAGGTCGAGTGCAGGCTGGGAAGTGCTACAAGCTCTACACTCGCAATGCCGAAGCTAGTATGGCCGAGCGATCGGAACCAGAGATCAGGCGAGTGCCGTTGGAGCAGTTATGTCTTTCTGTCCGGGCAATGGGCGTTATGGATATTCCCGACTTCCTGGCAAGCGCGTTGACGCCCCCAGCGAGTGACGCTGTCGAGGGCGCAATCAAGCTTCTGGGCCGCATAGGCGCTTTGGATGGTGATCGTCTAACGGCGCTCGGCCGGCATCTGTCCATGATCCCAGCAGATCTACGGTGCGGTAAGCTTATGGTCTATGGAGCCACCTTCGGCTGCTTGGAAGCCTGCCTCACAATCGCCGCGATCCTCACCGTCAAGAGTCCCTTCGTCTCTCCCCAAGCCAAGAGAGACGAATCGAAAGCTGCCAGAGCGCGCTTTGCTCCCGACCAAGGCGACCTGCTCTGCGACCTGCGAGCCTACGAAAGCTGGTCCGACATCAGCAAAGGCTCTCGCTACAGAGACACAAGATCCTGGTGCGAGGAGAACTTCCTGTCCGCCCAGACACTGAACGACATCTCCAGCAACCGCAGCCAATACCTCTCCTCCCTCACCGACGCCGGCTTCCTCCCCTGGTCCTACCACTCATCCACCACCTCCCCATTAAACGCCCACAGCGCCAACAACGCCCTCATCCGCGCTCTGGTAGCAGGCGCCTTCAATCCTCAGCTCGCGCGCATCGAGTTCCCGGAGAAGAAATACGCGCCCTCCGTCTCCGGCGCTGTGGAACTCGATCCCGAGGCTCGGACCATCAAGTTCTTCAACCAGGATAACGGGCGCGTCTTTGTGCACCCTAGCTCCACGCTGTTTGGCGCTCAGGGGTTTGTGGGGGGGAGTATGTATATGAGCTACTTCAATAAGATGGCGACGAGCAAAGTCTTCGTGAGGGAGCTTACGCGTGAGTTTACCCCACCCCCCCAAATAAATGTTGAACGAACTCGCTGATTAAGGGTATCTAGCGTTCAATGTCTTCACCGCCTTGCTGTTCGGCGGCCCTATCACTCTGGATACTGAAGGTAGAGGCCTCATCGTTGATGGCTGGCTGAGGATGCGGGGGTGGGCTCGCATTGGGGTATTGGTGAGTCGGCTAAGGTCGATGCTGGATGAGGTGCTGGCACGGAAGATTGAGGATCCGGGGATGGATCTTAGTGGTGATGAGGTTGTCGGTGTGGTGCGAAGGCTTGTGGAGAAGAATGGGTTGGATCAGTAACCCGGGGTCTACCCAAGTATTTTTGGATCTTGGATCTCGCCACGGGCTTGAAACAGAGGCATATGGATATTGATGGCAGCAGAGATTTTTTGATTCGAAATTTCATTGAGGACAGTATGACTTCTCCTCGATATTCTTTCACCTAGCGGTCTCCGAATCCTCGATCTCCCGGTTCACACCGCAGACAGTCATTCCTTGCCTCGAAATCACCTCCACATCCACTCCAAGACTCAAACATGGCCAAACCAAACTCCCCCTCCCCCCTCCTCTTGTCCGCCCATATACCCCCCCAACCCACAAGTCCACTCCACCAGCAACCCATCACCACCTAAAAGCAGCTCACCCTAAGCTCAGCCTAATCCACACACAACAGTCACCACGCCACAGCCGAACGAAGCCAGGACAGAAACCCGACAAGACACAACTGAAATGTGCATGACGAGAGCCATCCTTTCGAGCTCTCACGCGGGCTGGAGGGCTGAGGAAGTGGCAGAGTGTGAAGGAGAGACGCGGTGGTGGGTGGTGGGTTGAAGGAGAGATGCATGGTTGTTGAGTTATTAGCTGCTCTTGCTCAGCGTGTAGATTCTTGGTTTGTGCAAAGCTAACCGTAGAGACTTTTACGGGCCTGAGGTTCTGGATCCGCCTCCAAAGGTACCCTGGATCCAAGCTCTCTTTCGCCAATATGTATATTCGAGCCTGCACCAGCACCCTCCCTAATTATTCTCAACCTCGGCCGCCGGCTTTCAGCGAGGGCTTGCGTGTAGGAACGAGCGTGGGGGGATTCCGCTGTTAGGTGTTGCAAGGTATCACCCGCCCGGCCGCTGACAAAGGGGGTAGTGACAGGAAGCACTGGCACGTATCCATAAAGCTGGGGCGAAGTATCCGTAGACTCCGATGGCGGATGCTGACTGAAGATCTCAAGCTGCGGAAGGACGTGGCTGGAGAATGGGGTTGCGGTAGGTGGAGGTGGTAGTAATCGCACAATGTAGGTAGAGAACATGGCCAGCCCACAAGAGCTATGGGCATCTATCGCAGCACGTGTGATAGCGAGAGCGACCTCCAGCTAGCGAAACCGCTCGGAGAACAACTACCACAAAGCAGACACACACCCCAGCCGCATTCCCCCTCCCTACGCCACCCCCGTGATCCTCCCCCTCCCACCCCGCATCCTCTCCTCCAAGCCCCGAACCATCTTCCCAAATCTCTTCGGCTGCCACCCCAGCGGCACCTCATTGATATGCTCCCTCCGCCACGTCATCTGCGTCCCGTCCGCCATGCCCACCGAGTCCGCCAGCCGGTAGATAGCCAGCGACGTACCCCAGAAGGTGCCGTCTTTGATCTTGGTGATGCGGAAGTAGATGGCTTCGGTGACGTCGCTTGCGGGGTTGTGGATGCAGAGGCGCACGATGCAGGAGGGGAAGAGGTGCGTGAGCATGGGCCGGGGGAGTGGCTGGCCGGACCAGGAGGTTGGGTAGTCGATGGGGAGGGGGTGCAGAGGGTTGGGCATGGTGGGGGGCGATAAGTGGAGGTTTTGAAGAGCGTGATGATGGTGGAGAGGAGAAGATATTGCTGCTGAGGATTGCGCGCGATCCCTATATCGAAGCAAGTAGTAGAGATAGGTGCATGAGAAGTAGTATGGAATCCAAGATCACGTGATTGCGGGTCTGGCTGGGCTCTTGGCATCAAAGGGGGAAATTGTCACTCTTTCGATAACGAGGGTGACCATTCGTCGATGTCCTCATGATCGAGTACGCGGATTTGGATTTATTGCATGAGTGATTTGAGTAGGGAAGAAGCTGGTCAGCTACACAAATAGTAACACTAGACGGGCTTCGTTTCGGGAATTGTGATGTAAGCAGAGGAAAGACTATATGCGTCAATGAATGTAAGCTCAAAACTTCTTTTATTTTAATGGTTATCTACTCGAGGCAGCGCAAGCGTAGAAAAGAAGATACAACTCAAACAGACGTTACATGTGTGTATAAGATATAGGCACGCTGAATTGTGGGCAAATCCCAATGCATGAATTGTAAGGCTTGGTACTTGCTTACACCAAGGAAAGCCATCTGGTAAGTTGATCTCATTCTCGCTGGTGCTTCGGGTGATTTGGCATGCGAAGTGCAAGTTCGCCTCAAAGCTTGACGGAGATCGAGAAGTGCTGTCAGACAGACAATGATGGAGATGATACCAATATGAAAATCCTGGCGACGGACCGATAACACCAACAAAAATGAAGTGACTTTCCTAACAGACTGGATTGAAATGCTCAGCTCCGGTTGGCCTGGGTGCAACGTATTCCACCCGCTAGTAAGGGATACTCTAGGAGCTAGCCTGAATGGCCAAGTCTTTCACAGCGTCTACTGCCGTATCTCCCTGTCCAGTTCCTTCACCAAACAGCCGCATCCTGTCTCCGCTATGGACCAGCCTTGGTGCAAAATTCTAACGTCACTCCGTCAAACCGTTCTTCCCGGTAAAGTAGCAGGGACGTCAAGGGTACATGCCATATTTTCGTTGGAGATATTGTTTGTTATCATTTAGCTTATAGATCAAAGCTTGGTTGAATTGCTTGAGAAGCGGTATAATATCAATCAGCATATCGTATGTACTGACATGCGCCTGCTGGATCTTGGCGACTGCGAAGTGGCCCTTGTGCGCCGTATCCTCTAGCTTGCGAAGTCGCCTCAAACGGTCTATGAAATGTATCACAGAGCTTTGTTGTGTCTCAGGAGCTGTCACAGTGCCTGCTAACTCCCGTTCCAGTGTCGAGAGTCTCCGGTGTAAGTCGTGGCAGTCATCTTGAAGGCAACAGAAGATTCTGTAGCAGGCCTCTGTCTCCACTTCGTTATCCTTGACTGCTGGCGTCTGATTTTCCGCTTCTGTAATTGCCTCGAGCTCCTGACTGACCATGGAATCCTCTGCAGGTTTTGTGACGTCGCTCAGCCAATGGCTCAAGTCTGCAGAATCGACGAGTCTGTCCAGATCGATGTCAAACCTCTCCGCAACATCAACACAATTCAAGATGAACGGACGCAGTATATCAACGCATTCTTCGCGCCTCCATGATTCGTAGCAAAGTAACAAGATCTGACCAAGCCATCTACAACGGCCATCGTGGGTAGCTCGCTGAAGTGTACACTCAGTCCATAGCGGGTGCAACTGGAGTGCCCTTGAGAAGCTAGGACGCAGACCAATTGATACGTGTTCTAGCTCTGCAAGCAGCTCATCCTTGTCAGACAATCCCTCGGCAAAGGTCTCGAAGTTCGCTAACTTTTCTTTGATTTGCGTTAACCACGGTCGTTCAACGTCCAAGAATTGTCTGAAATCCAAATTATCATCTGTGTTACTTAGGAAAGCGATCAGCTCGAGCAGGAAGATTGCTTCGTCCTGATGTCTTCGTATTCGCTGCAATGATACTCCGTAGGTTTCCATGATGGACTGACCAAACCGGGGTTTGTATCTCAGAAATCTGAGCCGAGCTTTCCAATCTCGGCTGGTAATCATGTCAAGAAATGCCTCGACAGGGCGAGACTTCGCGGTCTGAGCCAGAACGCTAATGATGTATGAGATGGCTCTACATGCGCCAAGTGCATGACCATCAACAATCTTGGCGATAGACTCCAGCTCTCGCTCGGTGATATCGACTTGTTGGCTGTTCGAACGACGCAAGATAGTCTCCATTAATAACGCCATCTCATCGACGTCCATCGAACTGATTCGAAGCTCCTTGCACTCCCGGTCGAGGCTGTCGATTATACTAGGAGCCCTCGTTGAAAATAGTACACATCGAGCATCTCGTGGAAACGCTGCTTGGATCGATGCGTCATCGGGTATACCGTCAATGTCGTCTACAATGAAGAGACTAGGTTGATTTTGTTCTTCACCAAGCCAGTTCCGAAATGCATCGATGCGCTCCGAAGGACCTAGTTGGAGCCACATAGCATGGACGTCGGTACTAGGATCGCGTTGTGCGAGTATATCATGACCGATACTCATCGCCAGCTCTAGGAACGCCTGATCAAGAGAGGCCGCATCATATGCGCGGATGAAGAAAACATTACGTGAAGTGCGGCAACGGAAAGCTAATTCAAGTAGTAGCTCGGTTTCCCTGGGGTCCAGATCAGTAAAAATATAGGGACGAAGGATGAGCTCACCCAATACCGCCAATTCCAGTCAATGCAATCGATCGAGATGCTTCGCGGCTTTCTTCGTCCAAGGCTCGCAACATTTCTTCAAGTATCGCTGTCCGTCCCACAAGCTGGCTACCCATACGTAGGTACTTACCCTCATACCATCGAGTTGCGGCGGGAAATCGTGGAGCTGTCACTCGAGGATATCCAGGCAACTGCGGGGGCTTGACCAAAGCACGATTGCGAGTCAGATTCTTCGAGGGACTCAAAATGGTTATGATAGGCTAGGCTTGTACATTTTGTATGCTAGCGTTGCTTCCGACCCCCGGAGTTGAGATCTCCACTTTCAGTTTCTTCAATCGATCAAGAACAGGTATGTAGCCGCCAAACTTGGTATCGAATTTGCAGATAGTGTGGTGATCAGTACTCAGTATCTTGTCGGCGGTTCTTCCATGGAAGCCTGCAGATGCCTGCGTTACGATCTATGTATTGTAACCATAGATCAGCAAAGACTCCAAATGCTCTCAAGATGAGATTGAGGTAAAAGAATTACCACGACTGAGCACCTACAGTTCGTGCCTTGCCGGCAATCTTTGTCTTCTCACCTTCGACCAGACAGTACATAGGCGGTACTCTTTCCATTGCCGAAAAATCGTCTTCGCTGTCAACTGAAGCAGGATTGAACGAACGGAGCTGATCGACAATTTCATGCGACCGAACCCCGAACGTGAGTTCGAAGACACTTGACAGGAAATCGTTCCAGTCAGCTTCGGTTGTGCCCGAGTGGGGAGTACTCAGAAACAGGAGACCGCATTGGTCAAGCTTGAGGCCCCCAAATTTGTTTGGGTGGTTTTTGAGCCGAGACATAGCTTGGCGCCCTACAAGACCGCCCAGGGAATGACAGACGTATATGATCGGTCGAGATTGCTCCTCAGGCGTTGTTCGGACATAACCAATCTGCCTTAATAACTCGTCCGCCCAGTCATGTATGCGGTCCTTGGTCCTGATATTCACCAGAGTTGAGTCGTAACCAAAGGTCATGATACGGCTCGAATGAAATTGCGCACTGCTGGGTAGAAGGTCTCGCAACCACATCTTGGAGTTTCCCATCCACGTATCGAAAGCATTGCCTCCAAGGCCGTGCACGGCACATACGCTAAAGTACTTGTCAGCTCTCTAGCCTGGCCATACTCGCAGTAGCTGAGCCGACATTGGGATACAGGGACTAAGCTGGATAAATAAGTCATTTCATGCGATAGTAGGGTTTGGTACACTCTGTCACGGTAGGACTTTGGTAAGGTAGCTTCAGTCCAGTCCTTTCTCTTCTAGATCTCTCGCTCGCTTCGACTGTTTGCTTCTTCAGCGATGAGTCGTCATCGGTCGATCAATCTTCGTTTCGTTGCAGTGAGTTCCAAGATTGTCAGGGATGAAGGTCTTGAGGTGTAAACTTTGCTGGTGCATCGAATATGGCCGACTCCCCAATCGACTCCTAGCCTGTCTGAGGGCTGCATTGGAAATTGCTCAAGTGTTTTTGCCGCTTGCTGTACTCAAGAATGTACCCACAAGTGGTCACGACTTAGCTGAACCTTGCTACTGGTCATCTGGCTCCTCCAAAATTATGAAGGAAAACAAGTAGACAAATATGCAGCAACATCCAAAGGTGAAAAATCGGGCAAAGTAAGAAAGGGTTGTCTTTCTTGGGCGAGGTGCTAGCTCGTACACTCAGACTGTCAAAGGGGAGCTTACTCAATGTCAGGCTCATCGACAGAATGTAGAATTGTCAAGCCATGAAAGATATCGGTTACGTCCAATGCTTCTAGGTTAGCATCTCGAACCTTCACTACCTTGCGCTTGATATCGGATGATCGGAATGTCAGCGTTGCGGTTGCTGTTTCACCTTGTTTACAAAGCGACCATTGAAGCTGCACACTTCTGTCATCCAGTTTCTTCCTTTTCTGAGCAAAACAGCGCAGAGTGCCTACCTGACTTGGAGGAGCTTTAGATGCTTGTGCAGATTTCGAAAAGAAGCTAGTTTTCCCAGATACTTTGTCGTCAAGGCTCTTGGCCAAGCTCTCGAATTCAGCGGCCGAGGTTGTCAGGTTCAAGCCTTTGAGGCGTATCGATCTCGAGCTCATAGTAGGAGCCATCCTCCAAATACCTGGGGAGGGAGCCAACAATAATACAATCTAGGAACGATGATTTGGCGAAGTCATGATAATTCCAGTTGAAAATGTGCCAGTTCATCGGCGAACGTTCGAGAACAGGCTAGGAGAAGATGACGATCAACTACTTTCTTGACACTAAGCTTTCAACCTGCAATTTATCTGTGGCTGCAACTTGCATGAAACTATGAATGCTGATTGGCGCAAGGCAGTCTTTGTGGTTGCAGACACAAACGCAATTTAGCTACTGCGATGTCCCATTGGCCCACGGCGTACCAGCCACGCATGCGGCACATCTCACGGTCAGTCGTACTAATATTCTGGGCCTACCTCAGCCTCACCACCGTGGGCATGATCGATGTGCAACGACACCAGGCGAACATCTCCCTCCTCCTGTGTGTCGGTAGAGACTGGAGTGCTCTCCAGCTTCCGGTGGGGTCGGCTGCGGCCATGGCTTCTGGCATGTCAACAGAATTAGATGCCCTGGAGCTGGACAGTATTGCTGAGCTTCTGTACATTCAACGGAGCTGTCTTCTCGCTGATTTTAGATGGAGGACTTGACTGATACCACCAGCAGATCTGCTTCGAGCAAAGAAGGAAGCAAGCCGTCTCCCGCGGCCACAAGTTTCTGCTTGGCGCTCGCTTGTTGCGCTTGTGGGCGGGTTCCGGCCTCTCTCTTCTGTCGACCTTGTCAACCCCGCCGTGAATGGCATTCGTCTGGAGATGTTGTCGATAGTCGAACCCATCTCGAGGAGCTCCCCTCCAGGCTCTTTACGCTCTTTGACACCACTCCACATGACCAAGAATTGGGGACTCAGCAAGCCACAAAAGGCGATACAATATCAGTGCCCAAGTCACAGCAGCACGCCTTCCATGACCACCGCCTATCACAGGCCGCTCCATTGTCAACACCGAGGCGGGATTCGGCGGGCCGGAGCGCAGCGCGAAAGAAAGGAAGCCGGCTTTCGACACATCGGGAACCGCAAGAAAATACACGAATCCACCTTGAGATTGTCGGGCTACTGCTTTCGGGACTCGAAATAGGCAGAAAAGAGGAGGCAAAGATGCCATTTTCTATATATAGATGTTTGGGCATCGACTATCTCGAAAAACATCTTATTGTTGTCTAAATGCGTGCGAAAGAGATCGTCAATAAAATAAGATTATTGACAAAATTATTAAAACTGCTTTAAAGTCGACTAACTCTCTTTTATCTAAACAACAAAAACAAAAGAAATAAAAAAACAAAACAAAAAAGTCGAATACAATAAGAAAAAAAAGAAAAGAGAGAAATATAATAGATAGTTATTATACTAAATAGTATAACAAACAATCAAGTATTGCTTTTTTAATTTTTTTTATTTCTAATATTAGTCTTTTTGTTTTATAGAACTTTGCTATTGTTTTCGAAACTCAAAATAGACAAAAAAAAAAGATATTATTTTTTATATACAAATATTTAAATATTAATTATCTTAAAAAGTATTTTATTGTTGTCTAAATATATATAGAAAAGATTGTTAATAAAATAAAATTATCGACAAAATTATTAAAACTACTTTAAAGTTAACTAATTTTCTCTAAATTTTAAAACAATATTGTTAGAACAAAAATAATAAAAACTAGCAATTCTAATAATAACGCAAAGTTTACAAAATCAAATTAATTTTAATTTTAATATAGCAAAAATAAATATTAAATTTCTATTAATTTAAAAATATTATTATTATCTTTAATATATTAGAATTGCGTACTTTCGTAATTGTATTGCAACAAAAAAAATAACTAATATAGTAGTTATTATAATTTAGTAAGCAAAGTTTCTAACAAAGAATATTAATAATTTTTTTTTATTAAAAATATTTTTTTTAATAAAATAATTATATAATTAATATTATTAATAGTAGCAATCTTAAAAATAATATTCTTGTAAAAGAAATTTATTTTAAAAATAAAAATATTAAGTTTAAATCTATTTGTTAGAAATTTAATAATTAATTTAATAATAAATTAATTAACAAAGTTTATATTGTTTAAATTATATATATTCTATATAAATTTGTCTATTTGCAAAAAATCTACAAAAACAAGACAAAAAATAATATAAAAAGTAGTATCTAAATATATAATTACGTTAAATATAAATAGAATATTTAGTAAAATATTCTATATAATAGTTTTATATTTACAAGAAATATTGTTGTTTTAACAATATTTAATATTGTATATAATATAAAAAAGAAGTAAACTACTAAAAATTATATAATTAAAATAGTTTCTATTAATATAAATAAAGCAAAAATTGCAAATATAGTTTTTAATAATTTTTGTTTTAATATAATTAAGTTTTAAATAAGCAACTTAACTAGCAAAACTTTAAATAATAATAGACAAAATATTGCAATTAAAATAAAGACAATAATATTATATATAGTTTTTAAAAATAGTAGAATAAAGATCTCTAATAATAGTAACAAGTTTTTATTATAAAAAAAGAATTATATTTCGATTTAAAAATATCTTTGTATATTAAAAATTAAGAAAATCGCAAAAATCTAATTAATAAAATATATTAACTATAGATATTTGTTAACAATAGTTTTGTATTTATTGCATAAAAACAAATTAATAAAATTATTTAATTTAAAATTAATTTAAATCGACTCTATTAATATATTGTTAAAAGTAAAAAGTATAACAATATTTTATAATAAATTTATAAAATTGTTGCAAATAAATTCTTTATTAAGATTAATAACAATAATAATATTATTGCTATAAATAATAATTTTGTTGTTACAAAATCAAAACAATTTGTAAAGTAGCTACTATCTCTTTGAATAGAGCTGCGTAGTTAAGCGAGTCAAGTTAGATAGCATATATAATAGTAATAGTAGTATTTGTAGTAGAACTAATTGCTAAAAAACGCAAATGCAAGAAAAATCTCGCTCTCTATAAGATATTTTCTTGCTTACTATTAAGAGAGAGCGATATATAGATAGTATTTGTTGATTCGATACTAGTTTTGCTTAAATCTAGTTTGCGCGACTCTTTGCTAAGCACGCACTAATATATATTGAACACGCTATTGCGAAGCAGATCTAGCACTGCAAGATACGCTTTACAATTATATTTTTTTTTAGAATTTTAGTTTTTGAGATCTATATTATTAGTTCTATCTGCAATATAAGTTTCAAATCGCTATTGTAACAATATTTACAAAGCTATATATACTGCAATATAGATACGCGAAATTCTATTTTGCAATTATTTGTTTTCCGACAACAGTAGATAGAAGCAGATATTTAGAGTAATTTTTTGTATTCTATAGATAGCAAGAAAGCAATAAATATCTGCGACAATATATCTATAAGATTGATATACAGTTTTGTAGATACGCGAAATTCTACTTTGCAATTACTTTCGATAGCAGTAAGATAGAAACAGATGTTTAGAGTAATTTCTTGTATTTTACAGATAGTAAAAAAGCAATAGATATCTGCGATAATATATTTACAATTATTATTTTTGTCTATTTTGATAATTGTAGATTTATCTTCTTAGTAGAACTGCTTTTGACAAATATTAGATAGACAACAGTAATTTATTTTTTTCTGTAATATATAGATGCGTTGCTATTGTTTTTAGACGCAACGTAGTAATATAGATATTATTATTATTATCTTGCTTTCTTGTTTCTTATATTATTTTGCAGAATAGTCTTGTAAATACAACTGCTTCTATTTCTGCGTTTGTTTGCAAGCTGTAAAAGTACTTAATTATTGCAGTACTTAATTTAAATTAGCGCAGTCGATATTGCGATCTTTAAGCTTGTTTTGCAATAATAATAATAATTTTTATCTTTTTTGCAAATAGATATTGCGACTTTGTAGATACAATTGCAGATATTTACTTTTTAGTATTCTTTTTGTTTATTGCAATTAATATACAAGTATTAAAATTGTTTGCATACTATACAAGAAACAACTTTGTTTTAATTTTGATTGCAATAGAGATAATTGCAAAATTGATTTAAGAGTTTAACTAACTTTTGATTGTATAGAGTATTATTAGCACTTTTACAAATTATTGAACAATAGTAAGCAGCTTGATAGTATCAATATTGTTTTGAAAACAAAACTAATATATATGCAGACAAATTGTCTGCACAATCTTAACAAATATTTTTTGTTTACTGTTGTTGTTGCTGTTATTGCTATTGTTTCTGCGTTTGTTTTTGCGTCTGCTTCTGTACTTGTTTCTATTATTTTTATTTCGATTTTTGTTTCTCTTGTTTTGACTTCGATTTTTTTTGCTTTTTCAACTTCTTTTCTATTTGTTGTAGTTTTGTTTGCATCTTTTGTTTTTCTCGATTTGTTTTTTAATTGCAATATAGAATATATTTGCAAATCAAAAAAGATAGAAACAAAGCTGACAATATACAATAGCTGTTTAATATTATTGCTATATATTTGCTTTTGAGCAAAATCTCTCTGTTGTATATTTCTCGATAGCAAATTGTATTATCAAATATTTTTGCTGCTTTGCAGCAAAGTATTTTTGCAGATCGAATTCTATTGTTGCTATTGTATTTTTTCTTGCTTTGCGTGTTCGCTCTGTTGTTGTTATTGTAATAATTTTTTTTACTGTCGCCAACACTCTTCAATTAAGAATAAACTATTGTATATAATACAATAAGTACAATGCATAGACTCCAAAAAAGATATTAGACTAACTTATATAGTTGCAATTGTTGTTGCTAACAGTCTTTTTCGCTTTTTTTAAACTATTTACTATTATGTTGTTGTTTTCGATCCTGATTGTCTGCTTTTTAATAGAGATTTTTGTGCTAAAATCTGCAAATTGTTTTGTTGTAATAAATTGTATTGCGAAGTCTATAGCGTATAAAGCTAATATATATTAGCTTAACTTGTAACAATAATTGTTTTGTTTTTAATAGCTGCGATCGGAACGTGTTTTGTTTGCTATTTTTGAGATAGCAAAAACTAACTTGTGTAAATATATATATATAATTGTATTTTTGTATATCTGAATCTGTTTCTGAATCTTTGTGCTACTATAGAAGTTTTTGTAGTTTTTAGAAACGTAATTTTCGGACTTTAATTTGACTTTTTGTTTTACTTGTTTTTGCGTAATTGTTTTTGCTTTCTTAATTTGCTAACTATTTGTTTTTTTTGTCTTTTTTTCTTTAATATATTTGCAGCTATACTGTATTTCTTTTGTTTTCTTTTAAATTTCTGAATTTTGTCTATTGCGTTTTCGAGATACTTCAAAGACTTTTATATATTTTTCTACAGAATTGCGTCAAATTATCTAATCAAGTACTTAAATATACTATTTTTAATTTGTTTGTTCAGCACTTTATCTATATTCTATTTTTTTTTATTTTCGATAAGAATTGATTTCGGTTTTGAATCTTTATTTTGCAAATATTAAAATTCAAGTAGCAAAATATAAAAGATAGTATAAATCGCTTTGTATTTTGCAGATAAATTCAATTAATATATTTGTTTGTTTTTCTTAATTAAAATAGTAAAGAATTTTAGTTAATAATAATCAATCTTCTTTTTGAATTGCAATATGCGTATATTAATATTTTGCAATAGCACTTTGTTGTCTATTTAAAAGCTTATTGATTTGTAATTTTTGTTGTAGTTTTTTGTTTGTTGTTTCGAAATTGCTATCTACAGTTCTTTTAAATACTTTCTAGTATTTTGCAGTTATTCTGTTTGTTTTGTAGCTAGAGATATTTTTTTTGTTAAAAGTCTGCTTACAGATATATTTGCAAAGTCTGCAATATAGTCGGTTAATAGTTTGTAAAAAGCTTTTTTAGTATTTGAGTAAATACTATTATTATATACAAACGCAGCTATAGATAGCAGTTTTAATCAATTATTCTGTCTGTAATTACAGTAAATATATAGATAATATTTTAAAATCTAATTTTGTTTTTTTGTTTAACTATTAATCTGCAAATAGAACGCAATATTAAATTGATATTTTGTATCTAGATATTAGTACAATATTAATCAGAAATAGTTTGTAAAAAACAAATCTTTGTCGAAAATAATATTATATATTATTCTATAATAGTATACAAACTCTTTTTATAAAAGCTTTGCAAAATCTTTTGCGTCAAGCTTTTTAATAGTTGCGATATAGATTGCGTGCTTAATTAACTTGTTAATTAGTATTAAAATTGTATTATTGATTTTTTCAATATATAGATCTTTTGTAGACAGCATATTTGTAATAAAATCTATTGTTATTGTTTTAAAGAATTGCAAATCTTTAGAAGATATCGAGCTAAATTCTTTATATAGTTTATAATAATAAATATGCATATATTAACAATCAGAACAGATATAAATATACTTATTAATTTTCTTGATTATACTAGATTAGTAATACTTTTGCTGTATTGTATTTTCGATTTGCCAATATACAAAATGTTCGAATATAGAATTATTGTAATATATACAAAGAATTTTATCTTTTGTTGCTGCGTTTTTCGAAATATAGATTGCGAGATCTCGATATAGCAATTTATTTTTTTCGATATTCTATTTCGAAAGTTTATTTTGCTTATTTGCAAACTTTTGACGCTATTGCTTCTTTACAACAAAAGCGTTTTTTTGTTGTAGTTTTTGCAATTATACTGTTATTAATTCTTTCAAATTAGCAAAGAATTTCTTCGACTCTGCAATTTGTTGCATCAAAAGTCGAAACAACGCAAAATCTAGAATATTGCGTAGTTTTTTGAAAACTTTTTTATTTAGATTTATAATTCGAATATCTGCAATAGTAGTATTATTTAGTTGTATTATCAAAGCTGCAAATTTGACTATAGTAGAAACGTCTCTATTTTTCTGCAATTTCGATTGATATTTCGGATTGCAAAACTTGTTTCGCAAGATAGATAGAAAATTGTTATTATTATTTTTGCTATTATCGAATTTTATAATGTTAGATCTTCTTAATAGTATATCTGCGAAATTGAGTTTTCTTTTGCAATATTCTATATTAAAATTAAACACAACTAATTTCTTAGTTTAGCAAACTTGCTTGATCGAAAACTTCTTTGTAGTTATAAAGTAGCAAAAATTGTTGTAATTTGTAATTACGCAAATAACGTATTTGCTATTTTGTAAATAATATCTTCAAAGCTTGAAAACTAGTACAATAGTATAAAGCTTCTTGTTGTACGTATTTTAGCGAATTTTAGATTCTTTGAACTTGTAGCTGATAAACGCAATAGAATACTATTGCGTGTTTTTGTTAAACTAACTAAATATATTTTTTGTTCTACAATTCGATATATCGATCTCTATACAAAAAGAAGCACTTCAATTGTAGTATTCTAGAATAGAAACAGTAGTAAAAACAATTTTAAGTATTTCGAAAGCTTTTTTTGCTTTCTTGATATATATAAATTGCAAATATATTTTGCTTTTCTTTGTATTTGTTGTCAAATCGATTAAAGATACTACAATTTAAAAAATACAAAAATGTTTTTTGCTAACTTTGATTTAGACTATTTTTGAATAGTCTTAATACAAATTTGTTTTATTTAAATATTTTGTTTTTTAATTACAAAGTTTAGAAAGATTATTTTGTCGCAATTAAATATATATTTCGATAGTTTTGTATACAATTAATATTCGAGCAGTGCGCAAAATATTTTGCAAATATTTTTTTAATATTGCTTTTTCGAATTTGAATAAATAAATACGTTGTTCAAATATATTATACAGCAAATATTAATATATAATCTTAGTGCGCAATTTATATAAGATTGGAAGATAGCAGAAATGTTAATAAAATTAAAAAATATAATTTGATACTCGAACTGTTTGTATCGAATACGAAAAGCTGTTTTCTATTTATTGTTTTAACAAATCCGAATGCAATAATATATATTGCGTATATTAATTTTGATAAAATATTTTGCATTTGCGAAGCGCTCAAACGTTTCTGAAAGAAAAGAAAAAAAGTACTTATTCTTAACAGTAATTTTATTGAGTTCGCGATAATTTATACAAAGACACAAATTACTATTAGACTTCTTTACAAACAATACTGAAAATTCGATAGAATTATTGAAAAAATATATTTAGTTTTTTTTCAGTATATCTGCAAGATATTCTTGTATCGCAATTAATTTATTCTGCAATATATTATATATATATTCTGTACGCAATATTTTGTTTTTTACAAAATTAATCGAATACTCTATTTGATTATGCGTATTAAATATATTTAAAAAAAAATTCGAAAATATTTTTATAATTTTTTTAATTTGATTCGGAACAATTGATTTTTCAATCTGAAGTATATTGTATTTTGCAATTTTTCTTTTTGTATATCTCGAAAACTTTTTCGAAAATAGTATTTAATACAAAAGTACAATATAGATTTTGCTATAACTTTTAAAAGCAAGTATAACAAATTGTACAAACTTCTTAGAATCAACTATTTGAATATATTTTTTCGATTGTTTAGCAAAACTATTTCGATAAATTTAGATATAATTCGATTATTGTATATTCAAATTAATTTTCTCGAGTTAGAGTAGTTCGAAAATTATTTTATAGTTTTGTATATTAATAATATAGAATTTAGAGCAATTGCTTTTGCGTATTTTTTTACTATCAACAATAGCAATAAAGAGTTTTTGAATCTTATATAAAACAACAATACAACTATTAACAATCTATATTTGCAATAACAAAAAGATATTTTCGAATAGCTGCGCATTTTTAACAAAAAACTGTAAAATAAAGTTTTTTTCAGTTTCTAAATCGATAAGATACTTGATTTTGCGTATATTATACAATATATTAATAAATACTATTTAGATTAATGCTCTAATTTGTTGTTTCTAACTTTCTATATCTAATACTGTAGCAACAAATATTAGACTTTGACTTTTTTCGAAAATATATTACTTTTGTTTTGCTTTTCTATTTACTTTTGATATTGCAAATATATAGAATTATTTAATTTGTAATCTATTTGATTGTATATATAGTATCTATAATCGATAGATACAATATATTTTTTTTCGACAAATATTTAACAGTTGTTTCTGTTTTGCTAATTACTGCTAATACTATCTTTGGTCTGTGTAGTTACAGTAGTTTTAGTAATCGACATAATAGAATTATTTGTATTGTTAGTTGCGTTAAACAAGTTATTTTGTTTGTGCAAAAATCGATTTTCTTTATTATGTTTTTTAGAGTTTTTTGCAATATAAAAGATACTATTTGATTTTAAAAACTTTTTAATTAATTGTAGATATTGTTCGATTTCAATAAATCTATTACGTATTTGCGTAATACTAATATAGCTATATTGCTAACAAAGTATTTTCTGACAAATCTTGTCGACGTATTTGTTTTTCAGATTTTGTATTTTTTTGCTATCGATAACTGATTTTTTTAGTTGCAAATATAGATTGTTTAGATAGATAACAAACTTTTTGATTTTTTAATAAAATTGCTGTTTTGTATTTTCGAGTTTGAGCTTAGTTTTTATGTCGCAAATCTCGAACGTACTAAGAAATTCTTTGATATATCGAAAAAAATAGTTTTAGATAATTTTTTTATTCTTATTATATATCTTTTGTACGTATTTGCATTATTGATTATATCGCTTTTTAGTAAAATATAATGCAGTTCAGAATATTTTCGACTTTTTATCAAAATAGTTTGCAAAATTATTCTGAATATAATTTTTGCAGTTCTCGAATCAAATTTTTAAACTAATATAGTTGATATACTCTTGTATCGACAATTTTTTAATATAATTAGTTTTTTTGCGTCGATCGAATCGATAGTAATTATTGCTATATTTGCAGCAATAGCTATCGATATATTGTGCGAGCTGAAGTTTTGCAGTTGCAAGCTTGGCTTCGAGTTTTAGAAGTTGTAGCACATTTGTATTATTAATATATTGTGTAATAGTATTTGTTAAGATAGAAAATATAAATTTGTTTTTAAAATTAGATATTTCGATATCTTTTTTGTTTTGATTAACAGTTGTACTAGTATTAAAATAATTATTTTTGTCTGATTCTTAAGACGCAATATCTGCGTAAATTTTTTTATATAGTTGATTATTAGTAATATTTTGAGAGTCAATCGATCTTTGAATATACTCGCGAAAACAAGTTATTGATAATTTGTTAACTATTATTTCTAATTGAACAGCTCTGTTTAGACAGAGCAATTAGAATTGTAAAATAGCTACTATTTTTTTAAGTAGAGTTGTATAGTTAAGCGAGTTAAGTTAGATAGCATATGTAATAGTAATAGTAGTATTTGTAGTAGAACTAATTGCTAAAAAACGCAAATACAAGAAAAATCTTGCTTTCTATAAGACGTTTTTTTGCTTGCTATTAAAAGAGAGCGATGCGCAAACAATATTTGCTGATTCGATACTAGTTCTGCTTGAATCTAGTTTGCGCAACTCTTTGCCAAATATGTACTGACGTACGCTGGACACGCTATTGCGAAGTAGGTCTAGCACTGCGAGATACGTTTTACACAATTAAAAACAAAAAATATAAAGAATTATTTATATTTTATATATATTAATATAAAGAGCTTTGCTTTTAATATAAGTAGAATAGTATTTAATAAAAATATTAATAAAAATATTGTCTTTATAAAATATTTAATAATTGTTTATATCTTAGAAACTAAATGTATTTGTTTATATATAAAAGATTAATTAAGAAATTAAATATTATAAAACTTTAATATTGTTTTAATACAATAGAAAATAATACTATTAAACTATATTTCTTGCTATTAAAGCAATAATACTATAATATTGTATATCTCTTATTAAAAAAAAATATAAAATACTTAGAAAAACATATTTCGATACTATTATTTTAACACAAAAAAATAAAAAATTTATTAAAATCTTTAAACTTTAATATAAAAGAGTTTTTATCTTTATTGTTATAACAATAAAATTACAAGCTTGTTGTAGTTTAATAGAAAATAAATATATTTTTATTGTTTTACTATTTATTTCGATATTTAGAAACTTTATTTGTTGATTTAACTATCTTTTCTTTTTATTGCTTCGAAATTTCAAAAAATTGCAAAATATATTCTACTTTTTTTAATAGAAAGAGATATTAATAAAAAGTAGTAAAATAACAAAGAAATTGTTTAAATAGTATAAAAAAATATATTATTCGAAAAAATATATTAATATTTAATATAAGATTTTTGCAAATAGATTGAAAAAAAAGAAACAATTTGCAATTTAAAAAGCAAAAATTTTTCTATATAAAATACAAAATTTTACTAAAAATCTAACAACTATTAATTAGATATTATTATTGCTATATATTTAAAAATATTAGCAAAATTCTTTTTAAAAAGTATTGTCTCTTGTTCTTATATAATAAAAATTGCAATAATATTGTTAATTGCAATATATTCGAGAGCTTTTTAATCGCAAGATATACTATTATTAACAAAGATATTTTTAAAGAAAAAAAAATTATAAATATATTTTTAGCTATTGTTGTATTTTGGTATAAGATCTAATAATAAATATATATATAGATTAAATAGTAAAATAGATAGTATAGTTAAACAATCTATTTGCAACTACTTATTAATATTAACAATAAATATATTAGAAATTTTGTTTACAAAGATATAATTTGTATCTATATAAAAAATATATAGATTAATATATTCGATTTTAGTATTTTGCGTAATTATATTTAAAAGAGCAAAAATAAAATATTTATTAAAATATATTTTTAGATATTTGTATTAACTCTTTATTAATAAAGATTTACTTAATAACAAATTAGATTTATCTAATAATATTAAATTATATAAAAAAAAATTCAATACAAAAATTAACAAGCTAAATATATTAGAAGACAAAAAAAATAACAAAATTGTTAAATATTATATTTTATTAAAGTAGCAATTAAGATTGTAAATTTTTTAACAAAATATATATATATATTTATATTTGTAGTTGTTACTATTGTTGTATTTATTATATTTAATTTATTAACAATAAATATTGTTTATAATAGTAAATAATTTATTAAATATAAATATTAAAATATTTTTTGTAGAGCTAACAAAAAAATATAGTTTTTGCAAAAATACTAATAATAATAGAAACTTAAATTGTTTTTTAAAAATATTTGTAAATTTTTATTCTATCTCGAAATAAAACAATATTTAATATAGAAAATTATTTTAATCTATTTAAATAGCGCGAGTAACAAATTTCTAATAATATAATTTAATAGAAACAAAGATTTTGTAGTTTATTATATCTATTATATATTAACAATAGAGAGTAATATTTTAATAAAACTTTTATTTTATTGTTAAATACAAAACAAAGTTAAAAACAATAAAAATATAAATATCGAAAACATAAAACAAATTTAGAAAATTTCTTATATTAAAAAAATCGATTATATTTGTTGCAACAACAAAGAAAAAATTAATAATAAATTTTATAATATTTTTAATATTTAGTTTGCTATAAAAGATATTGTTTAAATAACAACGCAAAATACTAAAAAATATAGTAACAAAACTATTAAATTTGAACAAAAAATTTATTGTAAAAGCATTTATTAATATTCTTAAATTAACAAAAACTATAGAAACAAATATATATATATTATTTATTGTTATATTTTGCAATTAAAATTTCTAAACAACAAAAAACTTTTTTGCTATTATTATTTGTTTTTGTACAATAATTTTTTTTGTTATTGCTTTAATTCTAAGATAAAGAGCAACAATTTTATTGTTTAAAGCAATATTCTATATATTGTTTTTAAACCATTTTTTTGAATTTCTAAACAATAATAATAATAAAGAACAAAAAAATTGTAAAAAACAAAAAAATTGTAAAAAACAAAAAAATAATTAACAATAACAAAAGACGTTTCTAAATATTTATTATAATAAAGTATCGAATTCTAATTTGAAACAAATATTTAATTGTATTTTAGAGATAGACTTTCTAATATAAAATGTGCGACAAGTATTAGACGTTCTCTTAGAAACAATCGCATTAGTAGTTTTGTTTTTACAAAATATTATATTAACAAAATACAACAATTAAAAGAATAGAACAAGAGATAAAGAAAATAATTGCAAAGCAATAATAAAACAAAACAATTGCAAAACAATAATATAGAAGAAACAATTGCACAAACAATAATATACGCAATAAACAAAAGAGTCGAATGCAATAAGAAAGAGAAGAAAAGAGAAAAGTGCAATAGACAATTATTATACTAAATAGTATGGCAAACGACCAAGCATTGCCCTCTTAATCTCTCTTATCCCCGGCACTAGCCCCCCTGTCCTGCAGGGCTCTTTTAAGACCAAATCATGTGTATATTTCACATAGGCCGCATCTCATCCTCTCGCTTGACCTTCGGAATCTCGTTAGCAGTCGAGACTTGGCCATCACGACGTTGGAAGGGGTCATGTACTTCGTATTGGCCGACATCTCGAAGGAAATAATCTTACATGCCACTTCCGAGAAGCTTCGTGTTCAGATGTGGACGCTCTTGGTTAGATTGGCAAGCTACTCCATGCCGTCCCCATATACGGAGCCGTTATGGCAAGTTTTTCAAAGTCATTTGGAAGAAGTCATCGAAGGCACTGTACTGCCGTTTCTCTCCGTAATTGACTTAAATCACTTCCAGGCCTGGAGCTACCAATCTCAACTGTAAGTCTGCTACATCTCGCTCTCGAATGAGTTTTGACGCGCAAGACTCAAATACCACGGTGCAGGAACTTGTTCCTACTCCTGATATACACACGACTCTACGCGAGCACCCATAGCGGCCCATGTCTTCCTTTCGGGCTCGAGATAAATCAACACCTCCGCTCTTCTAGGCATACCCAGGAGAATTACTGCTCATCTCTCGTATATCTGGCCCAGTGGCTAGACGGACTAGACCGTGTACTTGAAATCTCAGAGTCAAGTCTGCAGGCGCACCCTGATTCGTGGCCTGCCAAATTTGCTGATGATCCACGCATGAGGTTCCTGATATTTTCAGGTATTGACACTGCTTCAATCTCACATTACGTTCGTCATAGCGCTGCCAAAACATCCACTCTGCGTAATTGGTGGCAAGGACAACAAGCCTTCAGCGGCTGCACCTTAGACCGAGTTACGAAGGTACTATGGCAAGCACGTAGCGGTACAACCGTTTCTCTCACTTCTGTAGCCGTGGTGTTGGATCACGATACTAGGTCAGCTCTGGGATTTGCCTTAGCCCAGCGGCAATGTCCATCCGAGGCTCAATCGATCCTAGAGGAATGTATAATCCGTGCGCAAGGGCTATGGCCCGGCGATTCCCCAACGTGGGTGCTGCTACTGACCGAGTTCATCAATAGCAGCAATATCTTGGAAGACGAGATACACGAAGGCTCGCCTGTCTCAGAGGCCTTGAAACGTATTATTGAGCAAGACCTACCCTATCGATTCGACATCATCTGTTTCAACATTGCGCTGGCTGATTCACACATCAGGCAACGCGACTATGAAACGACTTTGGGGATCCTGACACACATCATGGAAAACGCTCAGCTTTCTGATAATGTTTCACTCCGGATCGCGTTGAGACTGAGCAAAGTCAGCCGCAGGCTCGCCAGAACACAAGAAGTGACAGCAGTCCATGCCAAGCTACTCATAGAGAGCCTGGTTAGACGAGAGAACGTCCCAGAAGATTTGCGCTTCGAGTGCCTGGAAGAAATTTACGCTGTGGCTACGGGCGCAATTCAACATGTACCAAGCGACAATAGCCCAGTCAGAAAAATGTTGCGTAACCACTTCAGTGACCTTTGTTAATCCCCTAGCACGCCTGAACAGTGGCGCTTGTCTGCAATTCAGGCAACCCTGGCCTCAAATGTTGACCCGTGTTACGAAGTCATCGATAATGCAATTGATACAGAAGTATATGAACATCCAATAGTACAACCTTCGATCTCACCCACGGACCAAAAGATCGATCCTAATCGAGCGGTCACGCGTACCGCCAATTGGAGTACCAACAACCAAATTCGTACACAGAGATTGCTCCATGATTCGTCCCTGAACAAGTCTCTTCCCCTCGAGCCCATCATCATACGAGTCTTAGTGTGTGGTGACCGTCCTTTGAAAAACGAACTCAGTGAATTAACAATATTCGAAGGTGATCAAATCGCACTTCGTACTTTGCCATGCTTACAAGGTCCAGGGGCTGTTATCTTCGACGCTTCTTCCATGGATTCGCCAAGGGCTTTTATTGAATCATCGGGAGATTCTGATACGGAAGTGCTATTCGACCTTGCGGTTGTCAATCTTGGTGTGCGTAATTCTAGCCACAAGCCGATTTTGGTTTTGCGAACTAATACAGGTCTAGCATTGGCACAACGATACTCTTGAGGAAATAAGCACTCTCAGACATGCCGGCTACGTGGTGCCCACCATCGGAGTGGTAACATCTCTCGGTCAGCCCAACATGCAGAATGCACTTAGTCATTTCTGCCATGGCATCTTCGAGCAGCCGAGACTGTACGTCCGGCACTCTGATCGTTCGAACCGCTTAGCCCAAGAGACTGCAGCTATTACACGAAGACGTCAATTGGAGGCGTTGGCAAAGTACTACTGCCACGGTAGACTCCCAGATTCTTTCAAGGCATCGATGTCTTCTACAGATCAATTTGGTTCCCCAAAAACGGCGTTTGTCCTAGACCAACGCCCAAGAATGATACTTTTCCCTGTCTCAACTGAAATTGGAATATGGGATAGATTGCACTTGTATCAATCCGTAGTAAACGGACAAGACTTTGGTCCTATTGACATATTGCACCACATATTCCCTCCCGTGGCCCTCCAAGACGAAAGATTGCTCAAGCATGCTATAAGAACTCGGAATTTTACATTGCCAATACAAGCTTTGCCTGATCAAGATCAAGTCATATTAGGATCTTTGATTATGGAATTAGATAAAAAGGAAGGAGAGTTTGCCTGTATGTTGGGTTATCACACCAAGAATCATCATCTTCAGGTGATAAACGACGTACTGGATTACTCAAGGTCTTCGGGACGCACGAGGAAGGTAATGTCTCGTCTAACATCACTGAATTCACCGGGCTGTATTTGATGACCGATTTGATGACCAAACGAAGGAGAGTACAAACAATGTCCGATCCCCATAAAACTTGGGCGGACTTCCTGAGCAACATTGTTCAACTCCATAGCCAGCACCAAACATCAGAAACAAGTCAAATCATAGACCGGCTATCGGAAGGTCAGAGCTTCTACCTCATTACCGGCCATCGTACTTATCTCGATGCAAAGCTAGCATTCTTGAAATTGCCGTCCTTACAATCGATCCTACGGGGATTACCGGAACACCACGCAATTTTTAAATGGGCTGGGAGCAAACCCGGAGCGTTGCAACTTTTCAAAATCGACGTACAGTGGGAGCCACCCCGCTCTGTATTGGGGCAGCCAAAATGGTATATTTTGTGGGGACCGCGTGGTCCCGACGATAAACTGTGGCCTCCAAAGCCAGTCAAGCCAAAACGGCCGCATTCTGGAAGTAGGACTCGAACTCTCCAGGAAATTGCGGAGCTTTTCCCTCCCGCACCGGAGAACGCGCCTACTACGCTCAAGCCCAACGATCCCATATAGAGGCAGGCGTTGGGACCTTCGTGCAAGGTTTGGAAATATGCATCTCTCAGCTGAGGTGAGAAGAACATGGCTGGCAAGGATAAGGATGTAAGAAATGGGACGGCAATTGCACGATAGGCCAAGCAGAAGGCCTGAACGATATGTCTCGGGCAAGGTAACGCCACTGACATTCCACACAGGTCGAGGTCATGTGAATACAGGACACACTCAACAATATCTTATTGAACGCCTATTCAATGCCTGTGCTATAGCACTCCAGTCAAAGAACCAAAGGTTGCAGCCATCAAAGACCAATCTTACGACCTTCTTTCAATTATCCATCCAGCACCATCCAGGAGTCGAGTATCTTGCTTTCAACGAGCAGAGGCTCAACCGCTATTTTCTACCGCCGCCGCTCCTACGAGCTTCCCCACAACAAGATCCAGATCACAAGCGTACAATCTCCATATTCCTACGAGCAAAACCCTCCCCAAAACTCCCCTCCTCCAACTCTCCCTCCCCTATCCTCCTTCTCCACTTCCCCTTCCTTTCTCATCCCTCCCCTTCCTTCCTCACCCTCTCCATCCCAATCCCAAACCTCTCACCACACCGAAACCTCCCTACTCCCCCCATTCTCATCCTCCCCTTCCAATCCCCTAATCCCAAACCCAGCACCACACCAAAACGTCCCTGACCACCCTCCCCTCCCCCCTCCCTCCTTCCCAACCTTCCCTATCACATACACCCACCCACAAATCAACGCCCATCAGTCCTCTACAAACACACCGCACCCACATCTCAACCCCACGCAGCCCCCGTTCCTCTTCCCAAAACTCTGCCTTGCCCATCAACCCGCCTCCCTTCCACATCTGCCCTCCCTCCCA
>JAABUL010003129.1_pt1 | contig 25330 bp, 30 predicted proteins | sample 5559151 | NCBI WGS metagenome assembly JAABUL01 (sample SAMN10711876, study PRJNA513368) | rock metagenome | isolation source: Antarctica rocks | place: Antarctica: Victoria Land, Pudding Butte sud | reverse complement strand
CGATCACCATCCGCTCGTCCAACGACAAATACCGGGGATGCCGCGTCCGCGGCGCCGCGATGTGCACCGGCGGATAGTGCACCGCCTCACCCGCAGTGTTCGCGATCGTGCGCCCGAGTCGCCACCGCGTCCCGGTCCTGCGGTTGATCCCGACCAGCCGACACGCCTCCCGGTTGCTCACCCCGTGCGCAATCAACCGAACAAACCGATCCTGCTTCTCCGTCAACGCACGACCCGCATGCGTTATCCGAGACCGTCCCATCACAACCTCCGCCGAGCGTCGAGTGTTGCGACGTTCACTGGAATCTGCCCTGCCACAGTGGGGCCAAGTCGGGTTGACACACTCAGCCGCCGTTGGTGCTCCTGCCCGGTGAGAGAACAGGCGTCAGCGTCGGCGCGGATGCCCGGCTTCTCCAGCATGCCGACCTGTTCTAATAGCCGATCCTTGGGTCCTCGCCGCCGCTCCCGACGTGGACGCGGAGTACGGGTGACGAGGACGAGCCCAGGATTGCTTCGATAGAAGCGGCTGCCGGGAGGCCTACCCGAGCAGCTAGCGTCACCACTTGAGGTAGCCAGCCGGACCCACAGGGACGGATCGTCTCGTGTTCGAACGCCTGCACCACGTGGAACTGGCCAGCTGCTGAGGTAGCGAGTGCGGAAATGCCAGGATCGCGCACTTACACACCTTGTTGACTTTCAGGCTGCGGGCGTGCGTCCGACGTTGATGGTGAGGGTTAAGGCATCCGTGTCGACGCTGGTCGGCATGTCTGTACCCCCCTCTCTAAAAGAAAGGAGGAACTCGCGGAGAGCGTCCAGCAACATGTCCTGTGCCTCCTCGCGTGAGGGCGCGGCAGTGATAACACCGGGCAGCTCCACCAGCCCGGCCTGCGTCCAGCCGCCTTCGACCTGCTCATAGATGGGCGTCAGTTGCAACAGCTCTCGCACGGCGTTCACGCTTCCAGAGTAGAGCCGATCTGGTGAGAACAACATGCTGGCGCTGCTCCCCTGCGTGCTCAGGCACGGCCGGCACTCGCCGCCGATACGGCAGGCGGCATTGGTTCTGCGAGGGGACTTGCACGGGTATCTGACGGGTATTTGAGGTACTAACTACACCACCCGCTGAAAAGGCAATCCAAACTCTCTAACACCGAGGCATTCGTCGCTCGTGTGGGCCATACTGAAGTCATGCCGCGCCCACCACACCCGCTCGCCGCCGACCAGGACGAGACGGTCGACGACTTGCTGAGAACATCCGCACGCACCACTCAGACCGTCCCACTGAGGCGCGTCTTCCTCCAGCAGGGCGCGCAGCGTAAGCCGCGTCCCGGTCCGTTGGCCGCTCTGCTGCGCGCCCACGACGAACGCGCTCTCGATCTGTTCCTCCTACACCGCGCCATGGCAAGTGCGGAGCCTTGGGACGTTACCCGCGACGCCCGCGTGTGGGCGCGAGCGCTCGGGTTGCACCGAGACACCGACGCCGGTGTCGCAGCCGTGTCCAAGACCTGGCGCCGGCTTGAAGAGAGTCACACGCTGGTATGCCGGGATCGGCGAGGCCGACTCGCGAAGATCACGGCGCTGCGCGAGGACGGGCTGGGCAAGTCGTACACATCTCCCAACGGCAGCAAGCGTAGTGAACGATACTTCAAGCTGCCATATGACTACTGGACGGCTCAGCAACGCTGGTACCGCGTCCTGCCGTTCCATGCCAAAGTCATGCTGCTCGTCTCACTCAGCCTCCCCGCCGGATTCGTTCTACCCACTCAGCGCGCGCCCGATTGGTATGGCATCAGCGCTGACAGCGCGGACCGCGGCCTGCGCGAACTCAACAAAGCCGGCCTACTGCGACGCGAGATCTCGGTCAAAAAAGCACCTCAAGCGCCGTTGGGCATCGCCCAGGAGTACCACCACACCCTGCTGTCACCCTTCACCCAACGCCGCGCACTCGCGACGGTCACGACACTGCGCAGCGTCTCGTGATCCGGCTACGCGACCTCCAGCGGCATCTCCGGCACGAGGGCTGCGAATTGCTGCGCGAGGGCGCAAAGCACACGATCTGGAAGAACCCAACGAACCAGAAGCGGACGAGCGTGCCCCGCCATCGAGAGCTACCTCTCACGACAGCGAAGTCCATCTGCGCACAACTCGGAGTCCAAACCATCTGAGTCGGGCTCAACGGGTTTGGACTGGACCCAGACCCCGCCGTGCACCGCTGATGGTTCAAGTTGATCTCCGCGGCAGCGGCGTCAGGTGCAGATGCCATCAGCGTGCGGACAAGATGCCACGTAGCGGCTCGTGGTCGTCGCGGATGACGGTGAGGCATCGTCACGATGACCGCGACATCACCGCGCGAGCCTGGATGGGTGATCACAGTCCAGTGTGCTTGCGTAGCGCGTTGCCGAGAGCGGCCGCGACGTCGACGGCGACAGCGTTCCCAATTACACCCATGACGCGGCTGCGTGGCCCGGGGAACTCGTAGTCCCGGGGAAATCCTTGTACCAGCGCTGACTCTCGCACGGTGAGGTAGCGCACGGTGCCATCGAGTCCGCGGAGCATGGCCTCGCCGCCGCTAACCCCGTGGACGCCCGCCTTAATCGTCTTGCTGGGGAGGTCTAGTGGGCTACCGGTGTGCTTGGCGTACGCCCGGGCGCCGGGGATGGCACGGTGGTTGGGCCATGTCTCGGTGCCGTCGCCGTCGTAAGGGTCGGGGACATCGGCGAGTGCGTCTCGAAGGGTGCCCCAGGACTCGAGGTTGGCTGGGGCGCCCGTTCGTTCGATTCGGCGTAAGTGACCGCGGACATGTTTCGGGGCCTCGGCCGGCGATTCCAGGTTGTGCCGCTCCCAATACTCCTTGGTTACCCACTGCTGCCGCAGAAGGACGTCGCGAGAGTGCGTGAGTGTCAGACCAGGCCAGGTGCTTGCTCCGTGGACGTCGGTGCGGATCGCCACAAGGAACACCCTGTGCCGATGCTGAGGTACGCCGAGGTCGGCGGCGTTGATCTCATCCTGATAGACGCGGTAAGTCTGGTCATCGGTCGTACCCAGCAGTCGAGCATGGTGATGGCTCCACAGCTCATCAGCGTCGATAGGCGCGACATCGGGTCGTCGGAGCTGATCCTTCACGTAGTCGAGGTAGGGGGCGAAGGATGGTCGCGTCAGGCCTGGCACGTTTTCGAAGATCACGAGCTCGGGTTTGAGGCGGCGGACCACTTCTAGTGCCGCTGGAAACATGTTGCGGTCATCGCTGTGTCCAGCGTGGGCTCCGGCGAAGGAGAACGGCTGGCAGGGCGGCCCGCCAGCAACTAGGTTCACCGGGCCAGTCCCGCCGAGCGCTGACAGACTTTTGCGGACGTCTTCTTCGATGACTTGATCTGGTTTCCACAGTTCCGGTCGGAGTTCGGCGTTGTGGCGTAGGACCCGGGCAGCGGGCGCCCACCATTCGACGAGTGCTTGGTGAGTAAATCCGGCCGCCCGCATACCCAGTGCCATTCCGCCGCCGCCCGCGAACAACTCAACGGACTGCGGTTCACGGCGCTGAGTCATGAGGCCGTGCCCATTGCGCTGCGCTGTGTACGACGGATCGCTAGCTCGATCGAGTCGGCGCAGGGATCGACAGCGCGACGAAGGGTTGACTCCCATAGCCTTATGACTTGCCAACCGTCGGCGGTCAACAGGGCGGACACGTGTTGGTCCCGCTTGATGTTTCCACCGATTTTGGCGCGCCAGAAGTCGCCGTTAGTAACGGTGTCGAAGTAGGCGTCGAAGCTGCTGTGTCCGCGGAGGCGCCAGGTGTTTCCGTGCCAGTAGTCGCCGTCGACGAAGACGGCAACCCGGGGGCCAGCGAAGACTAGGTCGGGTTTCCCGGGCAGCCGGGTGTGGACTCGGTATCGAAGCCCCCGACGATGTAGCTCTCGGCGTAGCAGTAGTTCTGGCCCGGTGTCGCGGTTGCCGATGGACGCCATGATGCGGGAAGTCACGGCTGGGTCGCGGATCATGGTGTGCACCGCTGAGTTGTTGGGGCGAGGTGCTCTCGCATGTGGTGGACGCTTAGCCCACAGCGAGTTGCCAAGGCCTTGCGCAGCTGGATCTCGTCGTTGGGGCTGATTCGGTCGGGTGGTTGCATGACGACGATGTGAGCGTCCATCCCATCGACCGCCGCTCGAAGGGCGGCCCAGAGGAGGTTGCGGAAGTTGTGTGGCGCCCCCCAGGTCACGTATGCGCGGGTGGTGTTCAGTTCAGCCAGGCAGTGCGACGGTTTGATTCCCTCGCTGCCTGTCACGACGGTTGCCTCCGCGCCGAGGGCTGCCTGGATGATGTCAGCGGGTGTGGTACTGGCTTCGCGCCCGAAGCGGGCATAGCGACCGGTGCCGCGGCGTGCCCGCGAGTACTCCTTCATCGGACCGTCTTTGATCCACGATCGTGCGGCTTCCGGCGTCATGTACTTGCCGAGTACTCCCCCGATGTGTGGGTCCTCGGTCCACCGGCCGTAGACACGGCTGCGTTCGTGCAGGGGCAACGTCTCCCACTCGAGCCGCTCCGCGTCGGCGTACAAAGCGGTGATGACAGCGTCGAGTTGGTCTGCGGGAACAAGTGTCTCGCGTCTCATGTTGGCAGCACGTCCGGGTCGAGGAACTGCAGGCGCGCCTCGTCGTTGCTGGTTTCGACGTCGGCCGCGTCTTTGATCCACTGTTCCATGAGGCTTTCGGCATCCACGTTGCTGAAGGTGATCTGCGGCTGCGGAACGCGGGGCAGCACTTCGATGTCCTCGGCGTCGAGCTGGCGTCGCATGCTGAGCAGGGCCGCGACGCGCCGTATGTCGCTGACGAAGTCGAGTGCGAGCACGCTGTCTTTTCCGGCCCGCAGCCGCAGGCCCCGGCCGAGTTGCTGCACGAAGATTCGCCGGCTGTGGGTGACGCGGGCGAAGCACAGAATGTTGACGTCGGGGACGTCGACACCCTCGTTGAGGATGTCGACGGCCGCGAGTAGCGGGATGCGTCCCGCTCGGAAGTCGAGGAGCCGTTGTTGACGTTCACGCTTAGGCATGTCGGCGTGGAGTGCGGCGGCGCTGCGCCAGTCGGGGACCTGTCGGAGAAGTTGCTGCATCCGTTCCGCGTGCGCAATGGTTTGGCAGAACACGATCCCGCGGGGCTGGGAGACGGTGTGCCAGGCCCGGAGCAGGGCTTCGACGACGGCTTCGTCTCGCTGGGTCAGGAACAGTCGGCTATTCAGTTCTTTGATCGAGTATTGGTGCTCACTGGCGTCCTTGACAGCGTCCCAGTCGATGTTGTCGACGAAGAGTCGGTAGTCGACGGCGGCCAGGTAGCCGCGCCTCATTCCCTCCTCGATGCCGAGCTTGTAGCTGGCGGCACCGAAGCGCGTCTCGATGTCGTAGTGGTCGCCGCGCCACGGGGTTGCGGTGACCCCGAATTGCGGGGCCGCGTCTAGTTCGGTGAGGAGTCGGTCGAACGTGCCGTCTTCTCCGACGTGGTGGGTCTCGTCGACCATCACCAGGCCCGGCTTCCAACCTTTGAGGACGGCTGTAAGAGCGCTGTCGACGGTCGCGCACGTCAGGCCGGAGAGGTCATCGGGCTTTTCATCACCGGTCAGGACCTGGGTCTTTACCCGCTTGGGCAGGTGTCGCCACAGAGCCCGCTCCAGCTGGCTGACCAGGTCCTTAGTGTGTGCGACGACGAGCACGTCCTGGTCGGGGTTCTCGGCGATAAAGCGACGGATGGCCTCACCGCCCACGACGGTCTTGCCGAGACCTGTGGCCAGGATCAGCAATGCCCGTTGGCGCTTTTGAAGATCCGCCCAGAGCGCGGACACCGCGGCGTCTTGGTAGTCGCGCAACGCAAGGGCCGGGTATTCCTCGGCGCTGGCTAGGAGTTGCTGCAGGTCCGCCCCGGACCAAAAATCGATGTTTCGCCCGATGCGCTGCAGGGTGCGGGCACGCTGCAGCGCATCGGGGCTGGGGCGGGTGTTGGTGATGACGGCGGCACGGCTGGCGCCGTAGTGATCTTGCGCGGCGCTGACCTCATCGACGCCGGCGCGCGGGACCGCTCCGCGGGCGCGCCATTTGCATTGGAAAACCCACAGCTCGCCATGGAGTTCCCCGAGCAAGTCCCCGCCCATGTCACCGGAGCCGTCGATGTTGACGACGTCCCGGAACCCGAGCTGTCCGAGCAGACGCTCTACCTGCCGGGTGAAGCGGTACGGGCCGCCCGTGTGCAGGAGCTGCGCGGCCAGGTAGGAGGAAGCCATCTCAATCCTCGGGGCTTGGCACGAGCTCTTGCTCGAGCAGCACACACGACAGTCGGCCGCGTTGCAGCTCTTCCGTGCCGCGCCTGGTCGGCCGATCAGCGAGGACAGCAACGTCACCGAGCAGATCAACAATTCGCTCGGCCGAGAACTTGCGGGCAGTCTGGTCGCTGAGACCGGTGAACACTGATCGAAAGATTCTGCCGTCGAGGAAGGCATCGGGCTTGTACTGAACGAGCCGAACCAGAGCTGAGGCGGGTACGTAGGTGATCCAGTCGCCTGTGCTCAGCACGTCGTCCCAGCTGTCCGACCCACCCTCGAGCGCAAAGGTCTGCTCTGCGGTGGCCTGGTCCTCCCTCCCGACGTAGGACCAGTACCCGGCGGCGTTGCCGGCCACGACCGGCAGCATCGCCTCGCGGACACGGCTGAGCAGCCGGCCCGCCGTAGCGGTAATGAACGGTCCGGCGATCTTGTGGTCAGGCAGGCAACGTTGCTTTATCTCGTAGAACAGGGCGGACAGATTCTGGTCACTGCTGTCACGAACCCGCAGGTACTCGGCGAGCTCGACCACGATCAGATCCCTGGTGTCCGCCGCAAAGTCGAGGAAAACCGGGTGGTCCCCGTCAACGAATACCTCGACCCGGGAACCACGTCCCGCCCCGACGTACACGGGTAGCCGCTCGGTGGTGTTAAGTCGGTGCAGAGAATGGCCATGGGTTAACCAGACAGTGACTTCTAACGCAGCACCGTGGCCGGGTAGACCGTATTTTGCCTCCATGTCCGGTAGCGGGACTCCGTCCGCGCGCCATCGTTCGCGACGTTCATCCTCAGTTTCCGGCCGAGGGTCAGGTTTGGGTTGAGGTGTGGTGCCGCCACTGGTCGGTGGAGGCAGCAACCCTTTTTTGGCCAGAATGTCTCCTGGCTCCGACTCAGTTTCGGTGTCATCTGGTGGTGTGCGCGGCCGATCGTGCAGCTCGGCGGCTTCGTACCACTTTTCGTCGGTTTGGTACTCAGCGACGCCGCGGCGGAACAACTCCGCCCACTCCCTGGCCTTCTCGTGGATCGCTCGTTGTCCATCTCCGGGGATGAGGTAGTTCAGGCCGGGGTCGTTGCGGCGGTAGCCGTTGAACAGCCGTGCGAGCGGGCTGCGGTTCTGGGGGTAGCCGAGGGTCTTGGCCTGTTTGGGTAGCAGGGGGCCCTCACCGCGTAGCGTCTTCACAACGCGTTTCCAGTCGGGGGTGTCGTACTCGAAGGCGTTCTTTTGGTAGTTGACCCGCACGTGATCAACGTGGATTTCCCCGACGATGCGCCCGGTTCCGGGCACCTCGATGGGGTACTCCGGTTCACCGCGGCCGGAGGGGTCGTCGGGGTCGTCCCAGCGGAACAGGCTGTTGTCGCGGAGCAGGATCTTGCGTCCGTTGCGGATGAAATCGATGCCGTAGTCGTTTTTGTGTAGGTAGCGCTGGATACCCAGCCAGCCCCAGATCTTTCGTTCGCGGATCTCCAGCCGGTCGCTGCCACAGGCGCTGCACGTGTCGGCGTCTGGGTCCTGCCACAGCCCGCAGTTTTGACAGGCCGCGCGGTCGGCTAAGGACTCGTCGATGTGGATGCCCGCGGGAATCTTATCGCCGCTGCGCACGACGGAGCGGCTGTCATCCCACACGCAGGCGCGCCGCGGCTTGACGGTGTCGCCATCGATGACCAGTCGGAAGCCGCGGTGCTCGAGCAAGTCGCTGTAGACGTCCCCCAGTACGGCTTTGATCTTCGGCTTCTGTCGGCTGAGCGTGTCGTGGTGCTCGGGTTTCAAGTCGCGGATGACAACTTCCGTGCCGTGCTCGTCGGGTGTGCTTTTGGGCTCCTCCGAGACGGGCAGCAGGAAGTCGGTTCCGGTTGCGAGGTCTCGCAAGTTGACCGTGACACTGGTCCACGTCGGGTCGTCCGCTCGGGCCGTCCGGACTTGGGCGACGTGCCCCAGACGGGCGGTGGCGATGTTGAAGCCGACGCCGAACAGGCCGAGCTGGCCATAGCGCTCGTTGCTTGTCCATCCGGCCCGTAGTGCGTTGTTGAGTTGTTCCAACGTCATACCAGGTCCGTTGTCGCGGACCCAGACCTCACCCTCACGGGGGGTGCTGTTCTTGCCGGGCAGGGTGATCACCACAGTGGGCGTCTCATCGAGTGGTCCAGGATTGCGGAGGAACTCGTCGAAGGCATTGTCGACCAGTTCCGCGAGGCACTGCCATGGAGCGAACTCGATGTCGCCAAGCACGCTGAGCAGGCGTGGGTGTGGCGCGACGTTGATAACTCGCGACTCGCTCGTAGCGGACATGCTGGTCCCCCGGATCATTGAAGACCCTCATGGTGCCAGCCGTCGCCGACGCTCTACGGCCCGAGGCGTCCCTAGCCGCCGCCAGCGTGCCTCCAGCTGCGCCCGGGTTCCAGCACCTCCCGAATCAGGGCAAACAACGACTCGACGCTGGAATCCTCGCTGTCACCGAACGCGAGTGGACCGTCGTCGTACTCGCTGTCTGTGACGTAACGCCCTACGCCCCAGCCTCGCTGTTCCTCCCGCTCCCAGGACAGGGAATCTTCAGCGTCGGTGATGAGCAGGTGCTGCCCGGCTTCCAGGGTTACTTCCAAGGCCGCGCACATGCCCCCCGTCTGGGTGAACACCGCAGACAGCCCGGCGTCGTTCAAGGCCGTAATGACGTCGGCGTAGCGGGCCGCTCCGACGGCCATGGCCTCGTCCATCCGGGTGCGGATCACAGCCGCACCTGGACACCAATACGGCTAATGGTGTTGTGGTACTGCCGGGTGGCGTCGTTGGCGTCCTCGGAGAGTTCGACGAACTCGGCGGCCGCCAGACGCACCGGCCACTCCCCATGCGCCAAAAGCAACCGGATGGAAGCTTCAGAGGTGTCCATGCCCGACGCGCCGCGCAGCAGGGCCTCGGCCAGTTCGGGGTCGTTGGCGGTCACGCTGTAGCACTCCCCTCGTTGGTGGTGGGTTCAGTATCAAGCGAACGGCTGACACGCTGGATAGGCGACAACAAGGTCGACGCGTGGTGCAGCCGTTCGGTGGCGGCGCGCTGCTCTTTTCCGATGCTCAGCAGGTGGTCGAACAGCAGGTCTTGGGGCAGCTGCTCGGCGGCGGCGGCCATGGACCGAGCCGCGCGGTGAAAACCGCCGCGGTAGCCGGCGGAGAGCACGGCCAAGGCGTAATGCCCCACCGTTTCCGGGACGGCACCGGCGATCGTGACGGATGACAGGGCCCGGGTGAGTTGGGCGCCGCGGTGCCCACCGGTACGCCCGGACTGGGTGAGCCTGCTCGCGATACTCGCCGGATCGTGCGGGTCCCTGGTCCGAACCTGGGCGGTGATCACCTCGAACAGCTCGCCGTAAACACCTCGGTCGAAGTCGGTGCTGCACAACAGGTCGCTCACGCGCCCGGCAATGTCGGTCGCCGACCACAGCAACGCACACAGACACAGGGCTTCGACATCGGTACGCGGATCATCGAGCAGGTCCCCGACCTCGATCAGATCCCCTGCGTCGACCTCATGTGTTGCGTCCTCGTCGGTGTCCTCGGTACTCATCCCCGCCTCCCCCGGTTGCCCTGGTCCACCTCTGCCCGCGAACAGGTCGCCGACCAAGTGGTGTTGCCCTACCCCTGCTGGTCCGCAGTCTCCTCGCCCACACCGCCCGCCGTGGTATCCGTGTGGGTCTCCGGTACGTCGCATTCCGGTCCCGGCGGCACTTCCTCGGCGACCGCAGACTGCCCGGGCTCGGCCGAGCTGTAGGCCTTGTGCTGACAGAGACAAGACCGGGCGAGCCCCGACCTGCCCGCGAGGGTGTCCTCGCACACCGCAGCGTTGTGCGGCATCCGGCATGGCTGGCAGATCGGCATGGCGTGCTCCTTCATCCCGGCTGCTGGTCCACTGTAACAAAATACCTGTAATACCCGCAATCTCTGCGGGTATTACAGGCTGAACATGTTTTGCTCCTTGTCGGCTCGGAGATTTGGTTGGCATTCCTCTGTGATTCATGTCACCAGTGTACATAGTTGCGGGTATTGCGTGCAAGGGTATCGCGGGTATTCGTTCGGTGTTTTTTACCTGCCGCACGGGACGGTTTTGGTGGGGTGTCTTCCTCGTCGGCTGGTGCGTCTCGACCTTGGGGTGCAGGGCGGCGAGCACCCCGCCACAACGTTCGGGTTAGGCGCCGGGTGTGGGTCCGCTGGGCAGCGGTCCCTGGGCGGGCTCGAAGGGCCGTCCCCCGTTGAACTCCTTGCGGAGGCGTTCGAGTTTTTCTTCGATGGCTTCGGCGACGAGCTCGGAGAGGTTGTTGGGGCCTTCGACGGCGCCCATAAGGACTTTCGCGGCGCCACGAGCTTCTGCCCGCACGTCGGCGGGAATGTAGGCGGTCAACTGCACTTTGCCTTCGGGGATTCGTTTCGTCGAACGTGCCCGCTGTAGCCGTGGCGTCAGCGCGCGGGCGGTGGCCGCAGCAGTGGCCGGGTCGGTGGCTCCGGCGCCCCCATCGGGCGTCATGTCTTCGGGGTTCGGCTGGGGGGGAAGCGCGGGGCTGCGTCCCCCGAGGCCGCTCTTACGGGGTGCGGGCCGGCTCATGAGGGTGTTCCTTTCCCGACATGGAGTGCGCTGAGGTATCCGTCGAAGATTTCAGCGAGGACCGTGGCCGCGGCCGGACCCCACTCGTCGAGCCCCTTCGCCGCTTCTGCAGCGTCGCCGATCAGGGCGCGTTTGGGGACCGGCGGGTCGAGGACGGTGACTTCTCCGGCGATCTCGGTGAGCCAGTGCCGCCCGCTGATGGTGGCGGCTTCGTGGGCGTTCACGATGACCCCCGCCACAGTCAGGGCCGGGTTGTAGTACTGGCGCACAGTGTCGATGGTGCGCAGCAACTTCGCGAGCCCGGCGGCGGAGAACAGCTTCGACTGGGTGATGATCACCGCGGCGTCGGCGGCGACGAGACCGTTGATGGCCAGTTGGTCCAGCGACGGTGGGCAGTCGATGAGGATCAGGTCGTAGTCCCCGCGGACCGCGTCGAGCGCGGTGTCCAGGCGGGCTTCCCGCCCGGCACCGGCGAGCACCAGCTCGTCGCGCACTTCGCCTAGCGACTCCCCCGCCGTGGGTACGAGGGTCAGACCCGGCCACACCCCGGTGACGGTGACGTCGGCGATGGTGTCCTCGGCCCGGGTGCTCAGCACGTCCGCCAGCCCCACCTGGTCTTCCTCCACCGGGTCGCGGCTGGCGATGACCGTAAGGTTGCCCTGGGGGTCGAGGTCGACCAGCAGCACCTGTAACCCGGCGCGTACCGCAGCGCGGGCTAGGTGGAAGGTGGTCGTGGTCTTGCCGACCCCGCCCTTTTGGTTGCACAGTGCCAGCACTCGTGCGGTCATCGTGCCGCGTCCTTTCCTCGAATTACCCGCACTGTAGCAGGCATTGCGGGTATGACGGGTATTGCGTGTAACAACATTGCGGGCAATACCCGTGCGGAAGTGGTCGGTCACCCGGCGACCTCGTTCAGCAGGTCGAGCAGGTCCTCGGGTTCGGTGTGCTCGAGGTCGAGCGCGAGACGCAGCAGCCGAACCCGCTCGGCACGAATCTGTCTGCCCTGTCGCGACCACGGTTCCCACACGTCGCGGTCGTAGGCGGCTCGCTCGGCCGCCGAGAGTATCGGTGGCCAGCTCGGCGCGTGGAGCTGGTGTTCTTGTCCTCGCGCGGACACGTCACGTAGAGCACCCCGCGTCGCGGCCGGGATGGCGGCGGCGTAGGCCCGCAGCTGGGGCCAGGTGATCACGAACAGTGGTTCGTGGCCGAAGGTGCCGCCGATGCTGATGCCCCTGCTTCCACATTGGTATCCGGTACCGGGCGGCCAGCCGTGTAGCTGCGAGCCGCCCATCATGGAGGCCCGCAGGTGCGGGATGCCCGAATCGGGGGAGTGCAGGCACACCGCGATCGCCCAGCCTCCGATGGCGGCGAGGGCTCGGCGGTGCTCGCGAGTCATGGTGTTCATTTCTGTTCTCCAATCAGGGCGCAGGTATTGCGAGCGTTGAAATACCCGCAATACCTGCATAAGGGGACGTCAATGCCGGTTGCTCGGGACGCTGATCTCGTGGGCCACGGCCAAGGCGGCGACGCCGAACGTGGTAGCGGGTGCACCCCACGTGGGAAGACACCGCATGGTGCCACCCCTGGCTTCGACCATCAGGAGGACGCCCTGGCTGGTCGGCACGCAGAAGATGCGCACGTCCTGCCCGTGCAGGTGCAGCCCGACGAAACACCACCGGGCATACAGTCCCTCCTGTGCTGCGTCGCTGCTGGGCGGGTAGTGCCCGCGGATCACTCGTCCTGGTGCCCCGGCGTGGATCAGGGCCGTCATCAATGTGCTGGCGTACTGCTCGGAGACTGCCCCCAACGGTGTGCTGTCGCTGTCGGTGAGCGCTTCGGCGGTGGTGGTGGTGGTGGTGTCCATGATGCCCCTTCTCCACGCTTGCGGGTATTGGCGGTATTGCGGGTATTAAGGCTGCTGCTTTGTGCGTGTGTTTCAGGTCTGGTCCTCGCCGAGCTCTTCGATGGTGACGGTGCTGGCAATGTCCTTCGACCAGGTGCCGGTCCAGTGCAGGGTGTAGGTAAGCACCGCGTCATCAGCGCCGGTTTCCCGGCTGATGGTGACTGTTTCCCATGGGTCGTGGCCTGCGAGGGGACTCACCGCCGCGCCGAGCGCGTCACGCAGGGCTTCGTCGAAGTCGTCGTAGTAGTAGACCTCGATGGCGGGCATTTCGAGCGGGTTGTCACCGGTGGTGGTGCGGTACATGGCCATAGTCAGGCTCCTTCGGTTGGCGGGTGTGGACTAGTGGTGGACGGGCATGAGTAGTTCGGTGATGGTGAGCAGGTCCAGAGCGCGGACTAGCATCGCGCGCAGCTCGGCAAGGCTGCCCTCGATCACCGCACCGTCGGGGTGACCGAACACCACGGCGAAAGCAGCGGTGACCTCGTTGTGGTCGTCGGCTTCGTCACCACGGCGCAGCAGATCTGCCGTCGCCTCGTTGGTCGTGAGCCATTCCAATCGGACGCTCATGAGTGCTCCCTCGTCCTCGGAGTAGTGGGGGAGTGGTCGCCCACCCGGGTGGTTGATATCCCCAGTCTACAGTATTACGGGTATTGCACGCAAGGGTATTGCGGGTATTGTCTACTTTGTCATTGCCGCAGCCCGGAGCCGGTTTGGTGGGGTGTTCTCCTCGTCGGCTGGTGCCGTCTCGACCTTGGGTGGCGGGTGGGGGCAAGCACGCTTCACCGCTTGCGGCCACCTAATGCCCGAGGTAGGCATCTGCCGGTCGTCGAGGAGAACACCCCACACCCCGTCCCACCACCCAACGTCACCCTCCCTGCCCAACCACCATCTCCTCGCAGGCAGCCAGGGGTGCGGGGGCGGCGAGCACCCCGCCCCAACGTTCGGTGACGAGAGGTAGCTGTTCACGCTCGTGTCAAGCACTGCCACGTCCCTGTGGCGGCGTCGCAGAAGGGACTCCTGTGGCCGCTAGCGCTGTCGTGGGGTAATAACACTGACGGGTAGCCATTGCCGCAGGTCGAGGGCGGTGGTTGCCGCTGTGCACGGTGAAGGAACATTCGGCGAGCCAGGTGCCGGTATTGAGCCGAATCCAGGCGTGCAGCAGGCCGGGGCAGTATCCGGTGAGGCGGAGACCGCCGGCGGTGACGCGAAGTGGGTTTACGGTGCGCAGTGGTGGGCTGTCGCGGGCCACGGCCTGGTCGAGGTTGATGGTCACCGGTCGCGGCGGGGTGACCTCGCGGTAGGCGGGGGTACGCGGGACGACTCATCCCAGTGGGTGCGCCGCATCGAACACATGATCGGAGAATAAGGTTTACTGAGGTTATACGGGTTGCTCTCCGGGCAATGTGCGCTCGTCGTTAACCTGGAGCGCCGCTAGCGCAGTTGCACAGGCAGGGCGTCCAGACCGCGAATGAGGCTGCTGGTCCGCCATCCCAGTGTGGTGGGGTCGGCGGCGAGGCTTATGTGTGGGTATTGGGCGAGTAGGCGGGTGATGGCGATGTTGCCTTCGGCGCGGGCGAGGGGAGCGCCGAGGCAGACGTGGATGCCGTGCCCGAACGCGAGGTGGCCGGGGTTGTCGCGGTCGTAGTCGACGAGTTCCGGCTCAGTGAAGCGGTGGGGGTCGCGGTTGGCGGCGGCGAGGGACACGAACACGAGCTCGTCTGTGCCGATGGTGGTGTCACCGAGGGTGACGGTTTCGGTGGTGAAGCGCAGCGTGGCGATGTGCACCGGGCCGAGGTGGCGCAGGTGTTCCTCCAGGGCGGCGGGAACTTGGTCTGGGTGCTCGCGCAGCTGGGTGAGCCGGTCGGGGTCACCCAGCAGGGTGAGCATGGTGTTGCCGATGAGGTTGACGGTGGTCTCGTGCCCGGCGACGAGCAGCAGGAACACCATGGACACCACCTCGGCCTCGGTGAGGTTGGCGCCGTCGTCGGTGGCGGTGACCAACCCGGAGAGCATGTCCTCGCCGGGCTGGGCGCCGCGGTCGGCGATGAGGGTGAGCAGGTAGGTGTGCATGTCGGCGGCCGCGGCCAGGACTGTCTCCCGTCCCTGGGCGCCGGCGAACAGGATGGTGTTCGTCCAGTCCCGGAACTGGTCCCGGTCGGTGACGGGGATGCCGAGGAGTTCGCAGATCACGGTGATCGGCAGGGGAAACGCGAACGTGGAGAGCAGATCGACCGGGTCGGTGGTGGGCATGGCAGCGATCAGCTCGTCGGCGATCTGCTCGATTCGGGGGACCAGCGCGGCCACCGACCGGGGGGTGAAGGCTTTCGCGACGAGTTTGCGGAGCCGGGTATGCGCGGGTGGGTCGGTGTTGAGCATGTGCTCGGCCATGTCCGAGCCCATGGCGTGCACCCCGGGGTGGGTGGTGTCGATGATTCGCCGGATCTGGTGGACGTCTTTGCGGATCGTCGGGTCGGCGAGCACTTGCTTGGCCACCGTGTAGTCGGTGACCAGCCACCCTGCCAGCCCCGAAGGTAGCCGCACGTGGTGCACCGGACCCTGCGCCTGCAACCGCTCATACACCGGGGTCGGGTCGCGCAGAAACTCCTCGGGCAACTCGATGGGCGCCGTCGTGGTCACAATCACTCCCTCGTCGCACTCTGTTGGGTAGCCGTCGACGACGGTACGGGGACGATCGGTGGCCCTCGGTGGGCTGTCCGTTGCGTTCACCGGTTTCCTCGTGCGTGAGCGATCTGCTCGGCGCGGGTTTCGTGGGCGGCCCGGATACCCGCGGCCTTGCGGGTTGCCGCCGTGGCGCGTCGGTGGGCGAGGGCCTGGCGTACGAGCTGGCGTCCTGGCCCCTGCAGCGCCCCGCGCGCCGCTTCGCGCGTGGTGGCTGCCTCGTCGGTCTGCGCCGCGGCCTGGGTGCGGCGCAGCTCGGCTGCGGCCTGGGCTTGGTCGCGGCGTGCGGTGCCCAGCAGGGTGGGGGAGAAGGCCAGGTCGTGGTGGCCGAGCAACCACCGCAGGAACGCCACTGGTGAGGTCGGGTCGGCAACGATGCGGGTGTCCTGCGCCCAGTCCTCGATGATCTCGTTGAGGTCGTCCGCGTTCCACCCATGACGGGCTGGTTCGGCTAAAGCCTGAGCCCACGTCGCGGTCGTGTGTTTGCGTGCCCATTGGGGTGTTCGGGTGTCTCTGAGCCATCTGGACGCCAGCACAGCCCCCCTGGGGTCGACCAGCGAAGCCCGAAGTCGCCTTTGTGTTAGTGAGCGCCGCGGAGCGGCTCGTTTGTGCATAGCTCGGTCTGTAGTAACCCCTTCTTGACAGGAAGATTGACTAGTAAAGACACCCCTACGGAGGTGGGGTGCCATCTGGATCTGACCAGCGCGGATGATCCGGGTTCTATCCACAGGCGCGGCCGGGTGCAGCGCCCACACCGACGCCCACCCCCGCGCCTTGTCACCCACTCGCCAGGACGCCATTCGCTCGGCGTAGGAGCGTTGCCGGCCTCTAAGGACTTCGGTGGCCACCCCGAGCAGCCGCAGGGCAACCCGCGCCCGCTGCACGGTCGACTTACTGAGACCGGTCTGTTCCATCAACGTGGCGTTGGACAGTCGCGAGCCTTGGCCGGTGTCGTGGTCCGCGGCCTGGGCCATCGCTCGCGCCACCCGCTTCACCGCTCCCAGCCCCACCTGCCCGCGCTTGCGCAGCTCCCGGGCAACGCAGGTGTAGTAGCGACGGTAATAGGCATCCGTCACCTGCCGCTCCACCCACGCCTGGCCACCGGTCCAGCGCGCGATGCCACCGTAGGGGTTCTCACCGAGCTCCAGGCGGACCTGGCAGAACCGGCGACACGCCTCGTCCCGGCCTCCCACGGCACGCAGGAACGGCAGCGGCAGCGCAATGCACTGATGCCCGCGGGTATGCCCGGACACCGCATGCGGTGTCCGGGCATACCCGCGCCGCGGACGCGCCCGCGAGCTACCGCAGTACCGCGACCGCGGTGGTGCGTAGTGGTCAACGGCAGCATCGATGGCATGCCCGCGCAGGTCAACGACACGCGAGGTTTGGTTTTGATCCAGATATGGACTGGGTTCAGGGTAAGAGGTACCCTGAGAACTGCCTTTCACAGCAAGTTCCCTTCAGGGAGCACCTGGTTGTCGAGTTGGCGCTCGATGGCCCTAGTCCAATGGTCCGAACCCGCCCTGCCAGGGGCGGGTTTTCGGCGTTCTACGGGGACTAGGGACTACCCGGTGCGATATGGAGTTATGCGGATGCGGCTGCGCCGCTCACATCAGGCCGATTCGGGCAACACCTCCTGCTCAGGCGCAGGCAGCAGGGGAAGGCCCCTGCGCAGCGCTTCCTCGATGACCCACCACTGGTGCACGCCGCGCTCGGCAGTGATCTGCCTGACGCTCTCCAGCAGCTGTGGGTCGAGTTCCACGAACACCGCCTCACGCGCGCTTCGGCGCGGCTTCTTCGGGGCCATATACATAGAGATACACCGTTGCTGGCTCGTTGCTGGGAGGACACGCGGACTATATTCTAATCCGATAAGCAAGTTCGCGCGGTTCACCGCTGGTTCACTTAGAGTTACGGTTCATTCTCTATTGCCTCAGAGGTGTGCCCGTAGACTCCGCAGGTGGCGTAGGGAGGGGAGCGGGGTGAACACCAGGGTCGAGGTAGCAGTAAGTCAAATTCTGAACCAACTCTCTAGTGGCGCTGCTTCTTCCTTGGACGGCGTGGTGGATGCGGTTGCTCAAGTCCGCGGTCGACCGATCACCGTTGTTGCGTCCAACACTCTGCCGTCCGGCGTCTGCGGCCGATGGCTCGCGCGGGCGACCGAGGATCTCGTAGAGATCCACATGGACGTGCCGAGCAAGTCGTTCACCACGGCGCACGAACTGGGCCACATGATGCTGGGTCACCGGGGACGGTCGGTGGTGCCGACAGCGGCGGAAGCGAGCGACGTCGCGTCCCCGGGCCTCGTTGAGTTCATGCTGACCCGTGGTGGTGACGAGTCAAGTCCCGAGGAGTCGGCGCAAGAGACCGAGGCTGAGGAGTTCGCGGCGATCCTCATGCGCCGGCTTCGGCAGGCTGCTCTTTCGCACGTACCGGCTGTGCAGGCGCGCTTGGAAGAGACGCTGAGCTAACGATGGGGCTTGGTATCGCCGCGGCTGTTCTCTGGGGGGCCGCAATATTTCGGTTCATTCGCGTCCGTCAGCGTCCCCACTCACGCTCGCTCCGCGCGATGGCTTTTGCGCTCCTGGCTCTCGCCCTGGCGACCACCATGACGTTCCCGCCTGCGGCCAACGTGATCAACTGGGCGAGCCACTGGTCCGGGATGAGCGGAGCGCTGAAAGAAATTGGCATCGTCGCCGCCGCTGCGGCCGTCGAGCTGATGGTTTCGTTCGTCCGGTCGGGTCCTGCGCTGACCCGCCGAGCAGTCGGGGTGCGCTGCTGGGCGGCCGCTGCGGTCGCGGTCGCATCCCTGGTGTTGCTGATACCCGCTGGCCCTGGTGTCGACTTCTCAGCGGACCGCCTGTCTGAAATCACTGGGGCAGCACCCTGGATTGCAGAGTCACGGCTGCTAGCGAGCCTGTACGGCATGATTGTGCTCACCCGTGTCGTTGTGTTGTGTGTTCTACACCGGACGTTCACCGCACTCGGCCGCGGCGTCGCCGCCCTGGGCCTTGGCGCCGGAGTTATGGTGGCCTACTGTGTGGTGCGCGGGTATTTCCTAGTCTCCGCTCGCTACTTCACTGCGCCACCGAACACTATCTATCACGTCGGTACGATGCTGGCCTCGGTAGGACTCGCCCTGATAGCAATTGGCACAGTGTGGGCACCGATTGAGCAGTGGATTCAGTTTCACCGCGCTTGGCCTCGATTGCGGCCGCTGTGGTTGGCGTTTGACGGAGTTGGCGCTATGAGTGGTCGCATTCCACCGACATGGTCGGAAGCCGAGACGAAGCTTGATTACCGGATTGTTCAGATTCAGGATGCGCTATATTTGTTAGCGATAGATCTGGGTGTGCCCTCCGCAGGGCACAACCCCGATGGCGTACACAAACGGGCGGACGACATCGCAAAGTGGGTCGCCTATGGCGCACCTGAAATCAGCATGGATGCCCTAGCGTCCCCATTTGCAACGACAGATAGAAACTGGGTATTAACTATCGCCGCAGCCTACCGCGAGACCCTCAGGGTGAGCGGCGCGCCGCGGCGGGAACCTCAGCACCGCATCCGTCGGAGTGAAGGGACGCCGCCGTGACCACGACCGCTGCCGAACGCAGCCGTGTGGTCGCGCGAATGCTGAGCGAGGTGCTGACGCCCGGCGCTGTGAACATTCTCGTGGCCGTTGCGATCGGACTGCACAGCCGGTCCTTGACCTGGGGTTTAATCGTTGCGCTCGCCGCAGGAGGCCTACCTCTGATCGGGATCTTGCTCAGCGTCCGCGCAGGGAAGTTGGGTGATCATCACGTAACGAACCGTGCCGAACGACCGCTGGTCATCGCGCTGATTCTTGCCGCTCTGGTGATCTGTTTGATTGTCCAACTACTGCTTGTCGCCCCACGTCCGATCATTGGGCTGACGGCCACGATGATCGCCACTCTAATTGTGCTTGGCGCGGTCACGGGGTTCGCGAAAGCGAAGATTAGTGTGCATACGGCCGTCGCGGCAGGCGCCACGGTCATGATGAGCATTGCTATCAGCCCGGTGTGGGTGCTCGCCGCAATAGTCGTCGCGTTGTTGATGTGGGCGCGTGTACGAATTGATGAGCACACCCCCGTGGAGGTAGTCGCCGGTGCGGGTGTTGGTCTAGTGGTTTCCGCCGTCGTCTTCGGAATGCTCCACTGACGTTTCCGTCAGACCTTCAGCCTTACGGAGGGTCTCGATGAGCGATTCGATCGTCTGTCGGGAGGTCGGGGACAAGTCCGCCGCTCGCGCCGCTATGTTCCGCACGCCGCTATCACGGAGCTTCACCAGCATTTCGAGGTCGCGGTCCATGCGACTGGCGTAGTCGTCGTCGAAGAAGTACTTGGAGTCGACGTGGAAGAATGTAGCGAGTGCGTTTACCGCTGCGGCACTAGGGTTGGTTTTCTGCCCGCTTCGGAGCTGTGAGAGATATGGGGCGGACATCGTCACGGCACCTTCGGCGGTGATGGCAGCGGCGACTTCTTGCAGCGAGTACGGTCCGCGGCCGTTGGGGTGCACCGTGTCAAACAGCCTTGCGAGGCGGTCATTAAACATCAAGACGGCCTGCCTCCTCCAAGGGGGTCTGTCGCTGCTCGCCGCGGACCCTGTGGTCAAAAGACTGGGTTGCGCTAGCAACGCCGGAGCACTAGCGTACTTGCTACAGCAACGTCACCGGGATGTTGCTCCACCTAGATTAGGGCGGATCGCCGGCCGGGCGCGACCGAACCAGAGCATAAGCCTGCTCTACAGATCCGACAGGTACTTGAAGTGGGCGCGCTAGCCGTTTCGCGACATCGTTAGTCAGCCTCACTTCACCTCGTTCCAGAGCGGAAAGGTGTGCTGTTGAGATTCCCGCCTCCCTCGCCAGCTCGGGTTGCATCATCCCAGCTAGCACCCGCAAGTCGCCTAGATATGGGCAAGTTGGGTCGACGTGCACAAGCTGTGAGATCGGTTGGCCTATGACGCGAGCAATCTGGGCGAGGCTGTCTACCTGCGGTTTCGTCCTGCCTGTCTCCCAGTTCCCAACGGTGGCCGGGGTGACGCCGACGAGCCGCGCTAGATCGCCTCGCGACATCTTCGCCGCCCGACGTCCGGCCGCCAACGCCTCGGGGGCAAAGCCACGCATGACGCGCCTCGTCACCGTCGTTGCCCGTGCACATCGCTCACGATTCACCATGATTACGTCCTCAGTAGGTTGACGTCACGGCCTATCGGAATAGATTATGAGCATAGCGATCACGCGGCGGCGATAGAACCGGAGGCAGAGTCGTGACCAGTGATGAGAACAATCGGGTGGCTCGTCGGGGTCCGTCGTGGGCGCCTGCTGCTGCGGCGGAGACACGGGCACCGAGTCCTGCTGTGAGTCCAGTTCCGTCGGTGAGTTCGACGCGGGTTGTGGTGGAGCGGGCATCGTTGCGGGTGGCGGAGGCCGGGAACCGATCGCAACCGCCTGCGGTGGCGGGGCCACAGGAGGAGCGAGCGACAGCCGACGCCGGGGTGAGTGCCGCCGCATCCTCGTTGCCGGTGCCGAGCCCACCGGTGCCAGCCAGCCCCCCGGGTGGCGAGTCCGACTTTGTTGAGCCCGGCGACGCCGCAGCATCGCTGGGGACGCGGGCGCCCGCACCGCCTGTGGGGCCGGGTCATCACGGTGAGATTGGTCGTGAGGTGTTGCGGCGCCCGGCGACGCAGCGACCGCGGTCGGGGTGGCGACGGTTGGTGTGGGTGGTCACGTTCGGGTTGTGGAATGTGGGGGAGTCCTCGGCAGAGGTGCGCCGGGCGCAGCTGGTCGCGCGGGTGAACCAACCCATCCGCGGTGATTACAAGATCGCGATGCTGAGCATGAAGGGTGGTGTCGGGAAAACCACCACCACGGTGGGCTTGGGCTCGACGTTCGCGTCGTTGCGTGGCGATCACGTGGTGGCTGTGGACGCGAACCCCGATCGGGGAACGTTGGGTGCCCGGATCCCGACGCAGACCACGGCGACGGTGCGGGACTTGCTCGATGATGCGGCGGCTATTCACCGGTACTCCGACGTTCGTGCGTTCACCTCGCAAGCACCGTCCCGGTTGGAGGTTCTGGCCTCCGAGCGTGAGCCGCACAGGGCGGAGGCGTTCTCCGAGACTGACTACCGAAGCGCCCTGGCGGTGCTGGAGGGGTTCTACAACCTGATCTTGACCGACTGCGGCACCGGGTTAACGCACTCGGCGATGCGGGGGGTGTTGGCCACCGCCGACTCGTTGGTGCTGGTGTGCAGCCCGGCGTTGGACGGTGCGCAGAGCGCGGACGCAACGCTGAACTGGTTGGCCGCCCAAGGCTTCGGGCACCTGGTGGACCGCACCGTGATGGTCATTTCCCTAGCCCGGCCGGGGGCGTCCACAGTGAACTTGGACCAACTCGTGGCCCACTTCGACGCGCGGGTGCGGGCGGTGCACATCATCCCGTTCGACATGCACCTGGCGGAAGGAGCCGAGATCGACCTGGACCGGCTGGGTGCGGGCATCCGGGAGGCGTTCATGGAGCTGGCCGCGGTGGTGGCCGACGACTTCCCAGAAGCCGCGGGCCGCCATCACAGCCCGGCTCGCGTGCGGGCACAGGCACCCCGTCGATGAGGTCACTACCCAACAGCAACCGGGACGCGGAGATGACCTGCCCCTTCGCCGCGCGGGAGGCAGTGAGTCGGCGTGGCTGAAGAAGACACGAGCGGTTCACCGTTGCTGATCGGGCTGGCCCTGGGGGGTGCCCCGGTGTTCCTCGTCGTGTTGCTGCTGTTGGTGCTGGGCGGGGGTGCCACACCGCCGCCGTCTCCGTGCGGACCGGGCGGTGCGGGTGGCTCGTCGCCGGGGGTGGGGACGTTGAAGGTCGCCGGGATACCGGCGGCCTATGTGCCCCTTGTTCAGAAGGCGGGCACGGTGTGCCCGGAGTTCCCAGCCCCGGTGATCGCCGCGCAGCTGGACCAGGAATCCGGGTTCTCCGACCCCACGTCCTCCACGGGGGCCCAAGGTCCGGCCCAATTTGAACCGACAAGCTGGGTGACCTGGGGAAACGGTGGCAACGTGCACGACCCCGTCGCCGCGATCGACGCCCAAGCCCGCTTCGACTGCGCCCTGGCCGGACAGATCAAGACCGCGCAGGCCGCGGGGCAGATCCACTCATCGGCGTCGGTGACCGAAATGGCCCTCGGTGGGTACAACGCCGGGGTCGGGGCAGTGCAGGCGTCGGGGGGGATTCCGCAGAACTCCCAAACCATGGCCTACGTGCCGCGGATCATGACTTTAGCCCGCACCACGTTCTCCGACGCCGGGACGATCACCGCCCCCGGGGGCACACCACCGCCCGCCGACGCTGGGGGCACCGGGACGCAAGCCGCCGGTGGGTGCGGCGGTATGGGTGGGCAGGTGGCGGTGCACCAGGTGGACTACCCCGTCCCCGGGGGCGGCACGCAGCCCGCCGACCTGTACGTGCCTGCGGGTGCCGGTCCGGGCACGCCACCTCGCCCAATTCTCATTGGCGTGCCCGGAGGCGGCTACGTCGCCGGTGACCGCTCCGAGCTGGGGGACGCGGCGAAAGCCGCAGCCGCCCACGGGTATCTGTTTCTCAACATCAGCTATGACCTCGGTGCCCCGCGGTGGCCTCGGCAGCTCCAGCAGGTCGAGGCCGCTGTGGACTACGCCCGCGCCCAAGGCGCAGCCCAGGGCATCGACCCGGGCAGGGTTGGCTTGCTGGGTGACTCCGCGGGTGCCGGGTTGGTGTTGGAAGCCGGGTTGCTGGGCGATCACCACGGGGTGCAAGCGGTCGTGAGTTGGAGTGGCCCCACGGATTTCCTGTCCCTCCCGGCGCAGGCCGCCGGTGGTGACGCCTATCAGCAAGCGGTGGCCGTGATCGACCCGAGCCTGTTCCTGGGGTGCCCGTTGCTGGTGTGCCCGGATGTGTACCGACAGGCGTCGCCGGCGTTGTCGGTGACCCCGGGTGCCCCACCGACGATGTTGGTGAACTCCGATCACGAGCTGGTCCCGCTGGGTCAGGTCACGGAAATGAGCGACGCCCTGACCCGTCTGGGTGCCGCGTCGAAAACGTTGGTGTTCCCGGGCACGGTGCACGCCAACGGCTACACCGCGCAAGCGATCGGCCCGTCGTTGGACTTCCTCGACGGGGTCCTGCACTTCACCCCACCACCACCGCCGTCCACCGGGGGCGGTGGTGGTCCGGCGGCGCAGCTGGCGGTGGCCGCAGCGAAAACCCAACTCGGCGCGACCTACATCTGGGGCGGTGGTGACCAAAACGGCCCCACCGGCGGCGGATTCGACTGCTCCGGCCTGGTGCTCTACGCCTACCACCAAGCGGGCTCGGATGCGTTGCACGGGGCCCGCACCGCCCAAACGCAGTACGCCGCGACCGCTGGTGCCCGACTACCGGGCGGGTTCGACCCGGCCTCCTACCAGCCCGGGGACCTGCTGTTCTACGGCACCGCCGACAACATTCACCACATCGCGATGGCCATCGGCGGGGGGCAACTGATCCAAGCGTCCACGTTCGGGGAACCGCTGAACATCAAACCCATCTACAACGGCGATTTCTTCGGCGCGACCCGACCCCTCGGCACACCGGTAGGAGCACCCCAATGACCACCACGACCCGAGCGAGTGACTTTTCTGTGTACGCCGTCCTCGGTGGCCCGTTCAGCGTCGTGCACCTGGTGGTGGTGACGATGTCGATGGTGGCGGCGCTGGTGTGGCTGGTGGGTGCCGTGTCGCTGGGGTTCGACGCAGCGCGCGGTAGCAGTGGCTGTTTCGGCGGGCGCAGATGGGAGGAAACCGCTTCGACGTGGGGAGGGCTCGTGTTCTTCGCGACGAGCACCTCGAACGTGGCATGGGTCCTCGCCGGTCCGGGCGTCGGACTGCTCACCTTGCTCCTTCTGCTCACGCTCCTTGTCGTCCTGCTCACCGTCGTTGTCATGACGGACCGGGTCGGTGCACGTCGGGCGCAGCGGTTCGCGGCGACGCTGACCTGCCGTGAGTCCGGTGCGGGAGTGCAGCGGTGATGGCGTTCGGGAACGCGGTACGGGTGGGTGCAGGCGCTGTGGTGGTGGCCGTGATCGCGGGATGCGGTGGCCCTGCTACCGCACCCCCGCCGCCGACCACAACGTCGGTGTCCTCCCCACCCTCCCCGAGTGCGGCACGCTCTTCTGCGGCACCTTCTTCTGCGGTACCCGGTTCGGCATCATCACGCTCGACACCTGCCCCGGTGCCCTCGAACCCGCCGATCCCGGCGGGTGTTGCAGGCCAACCCCGCGGCCAGGCGGGGGGTGGCCCGGTGGATGGGCAGTCCCCGGATGCGGTGGCGGCGGCGTTCGCCGGGACCACGTTCACCTACGACACCGCGATCGACCGGTCCCCCTTCGACGCGCAGGTCCGGTCCGCGGTGTACGCCACCCCGCCGTTCGCGGCGGTACTGAAACAGCCCCTGCACCAGGGGGGTGGCGCGCAGTGGAACACCCTGGCCGCCCACCACGGGTACAGCACGGTCGCGTTGGCCGTGAACCACGACGACGGGCGCCCCCCGGACCAGTTGGGCGCGGCGGCCCGGGGGTACACCATCACGGTCACCGGGCACGGCGACAACGGGTGGACCGCACCGCTGGACTCCCAGACCATGTATGTGTTCCTGACCCGGACCGGCACCACCACACCGTGGCAGGTGGCGCGGGTGTCGTTCCGTGGTGGGTCGTGAGCACCCCACGCACCGCGCCACGCCGCGGTGGAAACGGGTTCGTGTCCCCGGACGGGCAGCTGTGGGAGGTGCCGACCTTCCCCTGCCCGGTGGTGGTGCTGGGCGCGGAGCACGCCGAGATCGA
>JAABUL010003128.1_pt1 | contig 25333 bp, 26 predicted proteins | sample 5559151 | NCBI WGS metagenome assembly JAABUL01 (sample SAMN10711876, study PRJNA513368) | rock metagenome | isolation source: Antarctica rocks | place: Antarctica: Victoria Land, Pudding Butte sud | reverse complement strand
TCCGATCCTGGAAATTACAAGCTTTGCTCTCACAACTCAGCCACCTCGACGATTCCAACCATGCCAGCTCCGTGTTGGCACGAGGCGCTATGGCATGTCTCCCGATGACGGCCAAATTCTCGGGACTACTGTGAAATCAGGGATGCGATTAAGGATACAAGGAATGGGTCGGTGCCACATGAATTGCTAGCCGGAGAATTCGAGGAAGGTTACAACTCATGGACCATATGAGAGCGTCACTCTCTACATCTCGAGCTGGCAACATGTTTATGAAAATTTCCCTCCTCGCCGCCACGGCACTGCTACACCACGCTCTGGCGGCACCTGATGCCCCAAGGGTGGAGAAGCGAGGTCCGTCTCAAGATTCATTCGCTTGTGCCCATACTGACACAATCTACAGTGATTGCTAAAACCTTTTATGACCAAGACAGCTTCTATCGCTTCTTCGTTGACCCACGAACCAGCACCTCGGCCAGCTCCTTCTGCAGTACCTACATTAGGTCGACTGTTACTGCTGCGACAACACAAATACCAACGCTAGCACGCTCCATCCATATACAAGGCTAACAATGCCTCAGTACTACCGTCACTGCTGCAACATCAAGCCCCGCTGAAAAGCGTGACATGGAAGAGAAGCGCGATCCAGCTGCTACAACGTACCCACCAGCTCGCCTGAGCAGCGCATGCTCTTGTATCCTCACGGCCCACCTCTCTCCTACAACCGTCTACACCACCACCTCAACCGTGACGGAACCTCCCACCGGCTGCACCAAATTCGCAACCATTGTCCAGAACGGCGACTTCGAGGCCGGGCTCACCCCTTGGACTGTTTCCAATATTGACCCGCCCTCGCCCGAGCTCTCCTAATATGAATCCTACGGTGTCCAGGCTCCGGGTTACGGCTCCGCAAATTCCTTCGCCGTCAACGACAGCATTGCGTCATCCTACTTCGAACTCGACCTCGATCAGACGCTTACGCTTTGCGCGGGCAAGAAGTACAACGTCAAGGCGCAATTCTACATGACTGATTCGCATGATATACCCAAGCAGACGTATGTCGAGGTCTTGGTCGATGGCACACAAACTGCGATGAGCACATTCGCCGATGCCGCAGGGCCGCCCATCGTCTGGAAAAGTTTAAGCGGATCGTTCGTCGCCGCGTCTGCGAGCCCGAAATTGACGTTCAAATTTGTGGCGACTGATTATGTGGGAGTCACCCGGGGCTTGGACAAGGTTGTCGTGACTCCTGGTTGAGCCGGGGGCGGGTCTTCGTGACATGGGGAGGTGGGAAGGTGCAAGCAGCGAGGCTAGACGACGGCGATTGGAGGTTTAAGATAGTGTTGTAGGTATCTGTAATGCACAATCAAGGTGACTAATCTATCTCGACCTGTCAGCATCCGTCTTGGAGAACGTGGCTGGCAATAACCACTAAGGTCTTTTCATCTCTAGAATTCCTCGTACACTCTCGATCTTCAAGTCTCCGAGTATAAGAAGAGCAGAACCCGAACGCTCAAACCCCGAGAATCAACAATGGCTCGGCTGAATCTACTCATAACCCCAATCCAGCATCTAGGCATGCGCTTAATTTTCATGTCCCGGCCACGATGTGAGAGAGACCGAACTGATCAATACATCTCCCAAGCCATCTAAAGTAAAATCTCTTCGCAAGCTCCCCTACTTTCACCCCCTACTCCCCGCACCCCTCGCCCCCGACCTTTCTAATTCCCGCAGCAACAGCAGCAACAGCACAGCACCCAAGTCCACGGATCTCTCGTCACCCGCGTGTTGCCCCACCAGCATCCCGTGTTGAAATTATCCTTCTTCTTCGCAGAACCCCCGTCTTTCACATCTTCTGTAATTGGCACCGGTGGGTTCCGGGTTGGAGGAGGTGCGTATTGCATCCAATCCGTGTTTAGCTGTGCAGCCCAATGGTGAGACTGGGAGCTTCTCTGCGAAGTAGTCAGGATAGCGGATCTACCTGTGTGCGCTGCAGGTATGGCTCGGCAGGTGCTTAGGTTGCTTGAGTAGCGGGCATGCTGTTGGAATACGGTCGGCATTTCGAGGCTTTTGTAGCGACGCAGTTGGTATGCACTTCTGTTGTGAATATTCGAGCCCAGGAGGTAGATCAGACGGGTCCGTCGACGGCTTTGGCTGTCCTTCCCAGAACGCCAGGGGGGGTTGTTATGGCTGGAAGTTGTTGCAGGATCTGAAGAGTGGGTGTGCCCAGAGGAAGTCTTTGTGGTTTCGGACAAGGGGTGTGAATTGCTTGGGCTTGGGGCATCTTTGGGTTTGATGATTGGCTGGTGAAGGAGGGAGGCATTGCTGGGGTGGGAGGCGCCTGCCTTTCGTTCATCCAATTTGGAGTCCATAAGTGTTGGGGGGTTGATAGGGACTTTGTGGACCCCTTGACATCATCTGAGGGAGATGTCTGGTTCTGCAGAGTTGTACCATATTGATCTGCGTGAACTACGATGGACAGATGCTAAAGGATGGGCTTAGGAGGTCCGGGGATAGAAAACCCAACATGAGAAGATGCGGAAGCATGATTCTCGATGCACATGTCCTTCGGCAAGGCGCGAACTCATCTGTTGGTTCAACTCTCGGGCATAACATAACCGAGTAACCATCGCAACAAGTTTGGGATAATGCCAAAACTCTCTGAAGAAACTATTTCCAAGTATCAAGGAAACCAACAACCTACTCCCCCAACATCCGCGCTCTCAAATTACCGTACTTACTCGTCGGATAGTCCAAACAATTCTCACTCCTTTCCAACCCACCATCTGACCCAAACACCCTCGCCACACTCCCCACCAGACTCCCCTCCCCCACCCGATCCGCACTCGCCTCCCACCACATCGCGCCCCCCACTCCCTTATCCACGATCCACCCCGCCTTCCTCACAACCTCTCTCTTATTATCGTAACTCACCAACACCTTGTCCTGCTCCTCATAGCTATAGCTCGCTCCCGCACTCCCATCATACTTTTCCTTCGCGCCTGGCCGTGGCAGATCCTTGAAATCCCATATCCCATTCTCCCAACTCCCATCACCCACGCCGGAGTATGGTAGACCGGGGCCAGAAGTACCTGTGAAAGCGCGGCCGTAAAGGGGCATTCCCAGGATTATTTTCGAGGGCGGTATGCCCGCAGAGATGTAATCCGCCACAGCGCGGGAAGTCGAGAAGGGCGTCGCGGCGGGGTTCTGGCGGTTGGGAATCAGATTTGCCTGGTGGCCGCTGACGTCTGAGAATGTGCCCGCATAGTCGTAAGCCATGAGGTTCCAGTGATCGAGATACCGATCCATCATTGCGAGGTGCATTGTATCGTAGTTGCTAGGCCCGGCAGGGCTGGCGACCGTGAGCAGGAAATGGTAGGGCAGAGCGTTGGCGCTGGCGTAGCCGTCAAGAGCACGGCGCACGGCGGCGAGGAGGAGGACCATGTCTGTGGCTTGGGCGGCGGTGGCGGGATACTCCCAGTCGATGTCGAGGCCGTCAAAACCGAGGTCTGCGAGGAGGGCGACGCTGCTTTTTGCGAAGGTGGCGCGGCCGGAGGGGGTAGATGCCACGGGGGCGATGTTGGGGGAGTAGCTCCAGCCGCCGATGCTGAGGAGGGTTTTAAGGTGGCGGTGGTGCTTCTTTAGGAGGTATAGTTGTTTGGCGCAGCCGTAGACGTTCGTACCGGTGTCGGACCAGGAGTCTGTGGGGTAGTGCTTTTCGATGTCGGCGTAGGTGTCGCTTAGGTAGCTAGATTTATGGGTAAGATGGTGTAAGGAGCTGGGGAACGATGTTCAGGAGAAAGGTGGAGGGAAGAACACCTACACTTCACCTGTGTCGGGATGGATGTTGGCGAAGGCATAGAGAACGTGGGTCAGGACGCCGGCGGTAAGGTTTTGGGGTTGGAAGTTGCGGCCGTAGATGGCCCTGTTGCATGATGATTAGATACGACCGACTGGTGAAATCGCTATTCAGGGCATACCAGTTGGCAAAGTAGGCCACGTTTTTGTAACCATTGGTGGACCTTGTGGTTCTGCGAGACGGTGTTGTGTTCTCAGCCTCCAAGTTCGAAGATCTGGGATTCTGGGGACGGGCGTAGAATAGAGGGAGGCAGCAACAAAGAAGCAGTACGAAGAGTGTGAATTGAGCCAGGTCTGCGGTTCTTGTGCTGGAAAGATTGAAAGTGTTGGAAGAAAATCTTGCCATCGGAGAAGTAGAATTGGAGCAAGGGGTACAGATCAGGAATGTGGGCTTATCATTCCATCTTGGAATCAACAAACATCTCGTTTATGCCCAACTCCAATCGCATTCAGTGACTTTTGAATAGTCCTTTGCCATAGCCAATGCTGGTGCATCGCTCACTCCCATTCAGTGACTTTGGCATAGCTCTTGTACCCAGCCAAGACAGGTACAGCCGTTTTGCCTAGCCTCTTAAGCTGTCTTATGTCGTGAGCGTCAACCTCAAAGCAATCCTTATCTTGTTCGCTCTTGCATAATGGCCACAGTGTCTTTGTTTCCATGTCGCAGAATTTACCCTCTTCATAAGATACAAAGTCCGGGCCGTAAGACGTCACACTTTCACAGAGCGTGGTGGCCTATTCATGTCAGCACTACTTTACTAGAGAAAGGAGATAATCATTGGGCAGGTTCTCGGAGCGAAGCATGCCCTCTCAGGATGGTGGTAAGAAACACAGATATTTGCTTACCGCATGGGTGGTCATTCTGCTTTTGATGAGCCGTGTACTGTTCGTAGCTGCGACGGGTTCGCTGTGACGGCGACGAAATGAACGGCGGCCTTCCTCATAGAAAAGGAGGGCAGTTGGATTCGGCTCTTTGAAAAATTGCACGGCGTTCAGGTTGTTACAGTAGCTTTGCGAATACTGATGTTAACTTGGGGCGTGATACTTACGGAGGGAAGGAGAGAGGACAATGAGGGGATGGTGTATATATCTTACTCATCTGGGTTCTCACTGTAGCCAGCATTATTGGAATTGAAACTCGGGAAATGCACCTGCAAGGCGGTCGCTGTGTTACTATTCGAATCCAACCACAAACACTCCAAGTTCTCTTCGTCGAGCACGACGTTAGAATGATACCTGCATGATAGCTATATTAGCATGCGTGTTGTGAAGATTTTCGGGTTATGACCTACCAGTGCTCTTCACAGTGACGCGCCCAGTTGCCGACCCAGGCGAAAGTCTGATTGTCGGGCCAAGTCGATTGAAGATACGCAAGGCAAACGCCGTTCTTGCTATTGCCAGCCCCATTGGCCGTAATCAACGCACTAGTTGGCTGTTGCACGTCGCCCTGGTCAATGATAATGTCTATGAAGTCACCCTCGGAGACGTATCCAGGGTCCGGCTTCTTGGCAATGAAGTCGTGGATCTCGTTGAAGAGACGAATATCGGGACAATTGCCACCAGCATCCGTGAGTTCGTTTGAATTAAGTCCAACACAGACCCGCATCATGGATTGCGTATTGTTTTTATTCGCCGGTATCTTCCCTAGTATGAAGCTGATAATTCTAAGTATGGCGGCCATGTTTCCGACACCTTTCCAGATGGGTGCGAGGGAATCCACGGTCCCTACTGAGGGCGGGGACGTCATCATACACGAACGTAATGACGGAAGATGCCTACAGGCTCCTGCACAATGGATAAGAGGGCTCCCGAGTCCTGACTGATTACGAAAGAGCGGGGCTGGGGGAACGAGAAAGATGTAATGTCAGGGGATGATATAAGATGTAATCTCCAACCTTGGTCTTATATACGCACATCTTGAGTGTCGCAGAACGATTCGCAAGAAGAAGACTTGTCCCATTCTACGATTAGCCAGCCAGCTTCTTACTGTATGTCACGCTCAGAGAATTAGCTACGGATGCTCGTATGTTCTGCGATTGAATCTTCGGGACCTCCACAGATTCCAGCTACCCACGGCCAACGCCTCAATGGCATCGTAACCAATCAGTATAGGCGTAGTTGGAGGCCAGCAGAGAAAGCAGACAATGATCTCTGTCAGCAAGCCCGCTCATCTCTTTCTCTACCCGACGATAACCCAGTTCCCAGAGAGTTGTTTGGATGGCGAGCCAAGATCACCCTGGTTATATTTTCTGGCTAGTTCCGGCTAGCGCGGCTATCAGGCTTGGCAAATCACATTAGTGCAGAGCACTCCGAGCGCAAGCATCTCCAAGTCTATTTGAAAGTACGGCATACAAGCTCGACTCAGCGTTCGCGGCCGCTTCCTGCGGGAACAACTCTTACTCTTAAAATCTAGATTACAGGATTTCGTGAAGTCAGCTCTGATCGTCGGTTCTCCACCAAGCATCCGCAATAGACCATGCTTGCAGAGGTTTTGGGGTTGCAACTCACGGCTGGTACTGATGGTGCTTCCACAAAGCTGTGTGGCTGGATGGCATTCGATACTTCCCACCTGCCTATATTTCTGCGACTTACCTGAAGCACGCCTCTAATTTCATCTACCGCCGGTTTACGGACGAGGCCACCTCCAGCACCATGAAGCCCGCGTTGAGTGCCGAGAAAATTAACCACGCCACATTTTTGTCCCAGCTGCGTTTCTACGAAGACCTCGTCCCCAAGAGCCTCGAAGGCCTTGAAGAGGTACGGCTGCGCGAAATTCCAGAAACCCTCGCTCAGCGTCGCAAGGATGGCAATGCTTTTCTAGAAAAGACTGAAGTCACAGCTCTAGTGGAGTGGAAATTGTACGTCTCGTGAGGGTTTTCCTGGGAACAGTACTGATACGTCCGATATGGCAGGAAGCACGGCACTTACCGTCCGAACCTTGCGAAGCTCGTTGCAGGGAACAGCGTAGTAGAAATCAGGAAGGTGACGGAAGCTGGATTCAGTATCTACGAAGGCGACAACAATCTTGCTGGGAAGGCGGTCTCCTCCCTTGCCAAGCTGAAAGGCGTGGGTCCAGCCACAGCTTCGCTATTTCTATCGTGCTATGACCCTATAAAGGTTCCGTTCTTCTCAGACGAGCTGTTCCGATACCTTCACTGGTCAGACACTAAGGCGAAGGGCTGGGATCGCAAGATCAACTATTCATTCAAAGAATACCAGACGTTGTTCGACAAAACGCAGGTGTTGCGGAAACGGCTGGAAACGGAAAGCGGTGAGATTGTGAAAGCCATTGATCTGGAGGAAATGGCCTACGCTCTGGGGAAAGGCGGGAAGGTGCAGCCAACTTCCATCATTGGGACTACTAAGAGTAAACGTGAGCATGACCAAGTGGAGGAGGATGATGAGGCGCCACAACCGCCTCCACCCGAACGAAGAAGAGAAGTTTAACGCCGGAACCAAGCCAAAATTCAATGATCATCTGTCACCTTCAATAAAATGTGGTCATGGAAGGGCCTGCGGGGCTCACCGACCCATCATGAAATGGACTATGAGCTTGATTTCGATAAGCGCACACACACCGAGACCGGTTGGGGAGCGAGCGATAGGGAGCCTTGACAGGATACAGGCAGATGACAGATTGGAAGTGTCTTTTAATGGGTTCATCAGGTGGGTCTAACAACACTACCCAGAAGGCGGCCCAGGATGACCGGATGGCGCGGGATCTGAGTCTGACGTTCCATGAATGAGAATCAAAGAGTACGCAAAATCTTCCAACGAAAATTTCGAGCAAAGAATGGCAAATTCGACGAAGTCTCGAAAGAAGAAGATGAAAGGCTCATGAAGTTGATGTGTTCCGCTTCGAAGAAATGTTTGAAGCTACCGAGGCGCAACACTGAACTGCCAGCTATCACAGAAAATGTCTTCAAGGCCTTCCCTTGGTCGCATTGGATAGTTGATACTGGACAGGAGGTACGCTAGGCATACCCAAGCCTTCCGGTGATTCCGCGGGGCGTTGCAGCTCCCTTCGCAAGGTTTGCTTGATCTGGTACAATAGCGCGAGCTTTTCAATCGGATGCCGTGGGGTGCGTTTGCGACCGCTGTGTGCTTTGCTAACCATCTGGCAGAAGCCTGTGATACAAGTCCGTCGGTCTGCTGCGTGGTCATTCAGAGCTTCAAACGTGGTCACGTGCATCAGAATCAGGTATTGTGGCAGTTCACTTAGCACGTTCGGTGGACACAGGAGATTAAAGAATCATCATACATTTTCATCCTCATCGCCCGCCTAGCTGGCCTTTTGGCACAGGCCTGATCCAGGCTACAAGTCCATTGCCACCTATTGTGATGGCGCCAATAAGCCAGAACACCCTCCCGTAATTCACGCCATTGTAGCGCGCGATGAGAAGAAATACTATACCTCCCAGATCTCCGAAGGCTCCGGTCACCCCAGTGATCAGACCTATGAAAGGTCAGATATCGTGAGGCAAATCAAAGCTCGCACACAGGCACTCACCGTTTGCTGTGGGCTGGACATGTGGAACAAGCGAGAAGCACGATCCGTTCGCGCTTTCGGTGAAGAAAGCTAGCCCTGTCATCAGGCCGAACATCGTGGCTTCCGAGCGAGAATCCTCCACTCCAACAATGATGATGAAGATGCCAGCCATGATCCCAAGGAAGTGGACCAGCATTTTCTTACCCCATAGTGAACCGGTGAAGCGGTATACCATATCACTCATCAGGCCTCCGAGCGGGCGGAAAACTCCGTTCAAAAGCCCAAACACCGCAGCCTGAGAAACTCCACGTTAGCGATCTTCAGCCACAGGGCCGGTATGGTCATTCCCAAGAGCTTACCCATGCGCCAGACCCAGACTCACCGAGCTGCGGGAAATTCTTGGCATAGTAAGCGCCAAGTATGGAATTGACAGATAATTCCAGGCCGAACGTGCAGAAGTAAGTCACCTCCAAGGTGAGGGTTGGAAACGAAGACACTGCCTTGGCCGATCCTTGGACTGTCGGTTTCTCCACGAGTTCCCAACTTGCCGCCGCCAGCAAATCGTCCTCCGCCTGCGCTTCGGTGCAGTTGCCCTCATTCCACCTCGATTTGAGTTTTACGGTGTCGTTCGAATAACCTGCAGAGCCGATGCTAAGAGCAATGTCTTTGCCCTGATCCCCACTGTTGCTGAAGAATGTGTCCCGCATGTCCAGATGTCTCTGTACGTCTCGGGCACGCGAGGACCATGGGCCCGTAGGCGTGTCAGGGCATGTCAGAATCATCACGACCGCAGTTGCTGTTATGAGGATGAATGGAACGACAAAGGCAATACGCCAGGCAACATGGGCCGTCACATGCTGCCGCGTCATGAGTGAGTTGACTATCGCAGGCATGACCTTGAAAGGAACGATTAGCAGCTATGAAGGACCGGTCGCGGGTGGCAAAGACCTACGAAATATGTGACACCGCTTCCAGCATTCCCGAGGCCAGCAGTCAGGGAAGTGGCTGTTCCCACTACAGACTTGTCAAAATATCCGGTGGTCCAGACTTGGCAAGGAATGAAGCTGCCGCCAAGGATGCCGATGAAAAACCGCAGCACGAACAGGCCTTGAATGGTCGTCACAGTTCCTGCCAGTGCAGTGGGAATGGCGCCCATCATCAGAATGGTGGCAAACGTCCATCTTGGGCCAAACCTATCGCATGCAGTTCCCGCCGTCAGGCGCACCAGAAGTGTAGCTACCAAGGACACGATGTTGGAGTTTGCAATATCGACTTGGGTAAGATGGAGGTCGTTCTTGATCGTTTCGGTCATCAGTGGTGGAAAAGCGTACCATGACCAGAAGGCGACGAAGAAGCCCCACCATGAAAGCAAGAAGACCCGTCCATAGATGTTGAATGGGTTCAGAGCTGGTATTGACTTCGCCTTGTCTGCACATTAGTTAACGGGGTATCCTTCATTGAGGGCGCAGATATATCTCACGTTTCGCAGGGTTGACCTCAGGTGCTCGCCAGAGCAGTGAGATGGCGGGAATCATCTTAGAGAGCTCGTCGACTTGACAGCTGCTTCAGACGACCAGCGAGCGATCCCGCGCTCTGATGGGAACTTCCTATCGCGAGGACTTGAGCAAGTCTACGCTCTCCAATATCGAAGATGTTCTCTGTCGATGTTCTCCATGCATGGAATGGTTTAGCTAGACTCCCCAGGGGACCACCGTTGGCTTGAGCGCCACCCGACGAGTCCCTGGCAGTCATGGCGCAAGACTTCGACTTGACGCGCGAATTGAAAAGTTGAATCGAAGGAGGGCGTGTGGCTTCTGGAATTGGTATCGAAGAAATCCGTTTTATGTCGTCGATTCGCGGCCTACTAGCTCTCAGATCGATGGTCTGTATTGGCCCGCATCTATCCGTCGCATAAAGACTAAAGCTCCAGTGGTCGAGCTAGCCTGTTCCTATTTTCCGGGGTGAGTAGTGATGCACATCCATCATTTACCGCATCATTTACTAGCGGTAATTACCGTAATTGACGGTAAATGAAAATCCTCATTTACGGTCAGTGACACACTAGTAGGGGGGTGCCCTATTAATAGTATATTTGATGCTTTACAACGATAAATTGTTATCAAATCTAAGATTTACTGCCACCAACGAAGCTTCTTCTCTTTGACAAGAAGAAGGAAGACGCTAAGCCTATTTGGGTACTCTCTCACTAGGCCTTATGCTACTAGCGCGTTATTTACACTTACAGGTCGGATTTCTCCTCATTTACGGTAATTACGGTCAGAGATCGTTCCTTACCGGTAAATAACCAACACTAGGGGTGAGGGCTGGATTGCGGGGAAGATATATGCGCCCAAATCAGATTCACACATCCTTGCATCGTGTTTGAAAGTGCTCTACGATTGAGTACTGGCGTTCATCCTCATTGGATTCTGCATTCACCATTCTCAACTTCCCGGCCGTGATATAGACCTCCGACCGTTGCCTAAGCTATTGTACAAGGAGTAAAGATTTAGCGCGAGGCCAAAGACGCTGGCAGGATGTATAACTTTTCAGGGGAACCCGCACGAGACCTGCTAAGGAAGGCAGCCGCTTGGCCGTCGATAGAGACGGAATAGTAACCCGCAAGCTACAAGGCTGTTGCGTGTTCGAAAATCGACACATTGTAAGTGAGGCCGTTAGAATATTATAAGTCAAACATGTTAACCAGCATAGATCGTCTGACATGGCAATCAAGCGACGAATTTGGAACAATGAATGCTTCGGTAATCTGACTTATCTGGGTCTAGGCATATGAGTACTTTTCTTCGAGATCACCAAGCAGCTCAGGACACAAATGTGCGCGGTGTGGCACACGCGGGAAGATGTTATCCCTAGTCGCACCAATGACCTGGTTAGGTCTTCAAGCATACCTCATCAACCTCATTTCGTCTGCTGTAACGCAACCTTGTTCAACCACAGGAATTTCCTGCAAGGGTACCTTCTGGGTCACGCGCTACCGAGTACTTCTGTTCCAAAAGAATCATGGGGTACGGGGATCGACATTGCAGCAACCAGGGACAGCTTCTGCACACAGTCTCTCCCGAACGTAGACTTTCTCGTGGGCCTCTGACCTTTCTTTGCCCGAAGACTATTCACTCGAATGCCGAATACACGTGATGGGCGCGACAGAGCAAACAACAAAGCGTCACTAATTCCCGCTACTTGATTGCATTGTGATAAGGCTCTGTCGGAGTTCCAGTATTCCAGGGTAGGCTGCTGTAAAACCTTGAGTAGGAGAGATGAACAATTCAATGCCGCACTCAATCACATCGCCCTTGCCACCGCAGTATACCGAGAAAAAGTTGCAAACGAGGTCGAGGGTTGTTGAGCCGCAAAACTACGGGAACGGATCGTGGCTGGTAAGACGAACGTCGTTCACCATCGAAAGCACCCCAATCAATGATGGCAGAGTGTCGGAACAGGTCGATAGGGTCTCATTGACGTCAAATGCGAAAAGCGACGAGAAGAAGAGACTGCGCAATATTTTGGCGAAATGGGGCAATCGACAGACGGAGGAAAATCAGGGAGACGGGAGGAGCATTGAGAATGAATCCGATCCATTCGAGGCCTCATCTCAGTACGGGACGACTGTATCCATCGAGGCGGGTTCTTCGTCGAAGCCTCGCGTACAGCGTCATCATGAGATGAAGGGTCTTGAGCAAGCTGCGAGCATGCTGAGATGGCCAGGGGCTGGAAAACCAGCTGATGCTTGGGGAAAACTTGCAAAAGTGAAAGCGATCCATTCAGCGGAGCGGCTCTCAGTACAACCGCTGATGGACTGCAGGACCCCGAATTATGGGACGACGCCGGAGACACACTCATGTATTTTGGCTATCAAAGACCTCAGGCATCTTTCCGTGTTAAATCATCAATGCTGGAGAACACTAAGTCAGAGATTCTAATTGGAAAATTGCGAGATGGATACCGTCCTGCCACCAAGACTGCCACCCGGTACTCGCCAAATACACTGCGAGGGATAAAGAACCTCAGCCTCGGTGGAAATCGAAACCCCTCACCCCCGCCAGTCGATAATGATGTGAGTACTCGCATCAAGTACGAAATACATTTCCCTGCGCCTAAGGGTGTTTCCAGAATGGATCTGCTGCGCTATCATACCACCACCAGGAACTTCTTTGCACTCCTTAGGGGCAAGCCACTTGTCGGTATGACCTACTTCAAGCACTCATGGATTTGTTTGAGAGAGCCAAGCTGTACATGCCACGAGACTGCAACCCTTGCGAAATGCTGATCAAGTATCTGGTTAGAAATAACCTCCACAACGTTGCGTGTGACCCGGGAGCAGCGGCTGGGCTACTAGCCTGGAGTGAGGACGTCGAAGTACGGTGGCAGGAGGGTTGGCGAGAAGCATTTGTTCACTGCACCGGCATGTACGCTCAAGTTCAGCGTCGCCCAGAGTATCGCGATATCAGCAACCCCACTTGCGTACTTCTCAATCATGCGCATATGGAGCTACAAGCGCGATTTCAAGAGGTAGAGCACAGGCTCTCGACCTTTGACGTCGATGATTTATGGGGCTCGGGTGCGGCGCTGGTGTCTGGTGCTCGCAAGAGCTATGACCGCTTCCGCCTGGCTCTCAAAGCACATTACGAGACCCAACATAAGCACTGGCCTCCCCGAGGATGTCAAGAAGACAATAGTGGGTGGCTTACCAGACTACTTATCGGGCAATTGCAGAAAGATTTCGCAGCTTTATATGACGCCTATGTTGACCGCAACAGAGAAGGACCAGGGCTATCAGCTGGTATCGAGTGCGACCGAAATTGTGTTGCAAAGAGCAGCGATCGCGTTGGTAGCGAGTATGAGATTGACCTAGCGAGGCGGCTTGCCACTTGGGATCACAAGCACAAGTACGCCCATTTTCCCAAGATTTTCCCAGTCCTCCCAGCTGCATTGGCTGCAAACGGAAAGGCGAAACAGAAGAAGTCAAGCTTTTTCAGCAGTGAAAGTAAGGCGCTCCAGCAACAAGCCATCCAAGCATATGAAAACTCAAGGAATATGAGTTCAAAGACTGTGATGTCCTCCAACCCTCTTGTCGAAAGGTTCCGCCAATTCGAGAAGACAGATCACCCAGGGGAATTGGACCCTCGGGAAGCAAGGAAAGGACGATGGATGCTCATCTACGGCGTTTTGCAAGTCTTGGCGACTATATCGGTCGACGCGCCTCATTTGTACTTCAGGGACAATGTCTCATACTTCCTCAACCCGCGACTGAAAGGAACGCCGCCATGGGAGCTGGCCAAAGACCATGCGTTCGAGGAAGCTTCTCCGTTTGATAGCCATTGCTGGACTGTCGGGAGAGCAGGCCCGAACTCAACACAGGGAGCACCACAACTGGAGCTGCCGTTTGGGTGATATCTCAGCATATTTGTGGCCACAACACAGAAGATATATGTGTAGAAGAATTCTGTTCGCTTGCCTACGTTCGGTAGATTAATCTTATCAGCCACTCTCATGGTCACAGTCTCTCGGAGGCGGAGACCGGTGAGAATGCGAGCAAGATCACTCGAAGCCCCGTGAAGACCCATAACTCATCGCGTTGGGCAACAGATCTACCATCTCATGGTCCAGACCCCGGTTGAAGAGCCAGCGGCAAGAAGCACTCCGGCAAAGTTTCTATAGCTGGCAGTCAGTTGGACCGCAAGCAGCAAGAGATGATCGAAGCCGCTTCCCCTCAGAAAAAACCTTCTAGAGCCGCATGCGTCCAGTTATCTTGAGGCTTTTAAGAAAAAAGTTCCAGCGTCCAGAGATAGATCCTTCTACGCTACGCACCCTGTCTCCCTGAGGCTCAACTCTCCGCTCAGCCTTCGACATCAAGCTCGAGAGTATGCGAGGCTTCGAATCGGGCATCACGTTATTATAGTGCAATTGGTTCTATGGCTGAAAGTGATCCACGAGAGTGTTACCAGATATGACCAGGTTCTGCAGTTCCTACCTCAGAAGTGTGAACGACAGGGGTACTTTAATTGCACAGGGTTATGATCGCGCATGCCATGATAATAGGTTCGTTCCAGCCAGCTTTGATTTATATATAAGGTGAAAAGAGAAAATCGAATCAGAAGAAGGGCGATATCAAGTCCATAAAACCGTTCTTCTCTTTTGTAATTCAAACAATACGAAAATAATTTCACTTCAGAGTTGCTTCTGAATAGAACATGATCTATCGACAAACAGAGACGATGTTCTCGAGACGTGCGGGAATTGTTAGTGTGCTTTCAAGGTAATCAGAAGAGATTCCATAAATAACAGAATCTGTAAAGATGTCCTAGCAGGACTTCTCTCAGCTTATCACTCTGCTTTACTCCTGTCCAACAATAGTCTCGAGTGCAAACCTCCTTCATCTCTGCCAATGCCTTCGATTGCGCTCCTCGAAGCCAACGCCCTTGGGCTCAGCCCCATCGACGTCAGCCCTCCCAGAGTACGCTGACAGGAAAGACGCCAATATCCTGTGAAAAAACTCTACCTCTTCCCCTCCACCCTTTCATCACCACCCAACGCCTCCTCACCTCATCACCATATGCACCATCCAAACACTTCCTCCCGACATACCCCGCGCAACCCAACCTCCCTTCTAAGAATCGCCGCCCACGCCCACGCGGGCCGTCTGGTGCACTACTCCCTACTTCTACTTACGCCGTCGGGTGAATATGCAGGGATTGGATGGGTTCTTGATTGGGGATTATGTTGAGTAGAAGGGGAGATGGGGGGTGTATAGCAGCTGGGCCCGATGGAGGTGGCGGCGGCATGTGCAGGGCTTGTATTTGTGGGCCTCGCGGAGGATTATTTGGAGTGGGGTTTTGATAGTTTGTGGGATTTTGGAGGTGGGGGAGGGGCGTTCTTAGAGGGGTTTTGGTAGTTTGGGGAATGTGATAGGGGTCTGTTTAGTGGAAAGGGTAGTGCAGGAACGAGGGCGATTAAGAAGAGGGCAGTGCCACCCTCGGTTGCATTTACCACCCACAGATCCGATGTCTTCTTCATGCTTTCGTCCCTTGTGATTCTCCTAACCAGGCCATTTGCACTCCCCCTTGACCGGAGACTTCGCCAACTCCATAACCATCTCCACTCTCTCGAACAATCATGAACTCCCTACAGACCCTCACCACCTCCGAGTCCACATCAACAGCAAATCCACGCACCAACCGCAAAACCCCACACACTGACCAATACTCAACCACCCACCCTATCCACCCCATCTATTTCCCATACCCCAACAAAACTGATTTAGGCTCTTCCTGGCACACACTGGATCTGCAAGGTAAATGGTTGAAGGAGAGTGGTTACTGCTGGCGTATGAGGTGGTGAGGTTGAGGGAGGTATGGGGTAGTGGTGTGGATGGAGAGGTTTAGATGTTTTAGTTGCTAGTATGGTTGTGAGTATCCCGGATGGGTGCAGATTAGAGGGGAGGAAAGGTGGCTTCTCATGGAGCGGGGAACAGGGAAGAGTACAAGGATTTGCTTGGGGGTGAAGGGGGTTTTATGGAGTATTGAGTATGGGTCATTGGAGGTTGTGAGTGGTGGGCTGGCTGGTCGAGTTGATGGCGCTGATAATAGGATCATGGATTTGGGTTGCAGAACGTGAAAGAGGAGTGGATCGGTATCTAGGCTGGGTATGTGGGTTTGGATATTTGATGACTTGCGTGTTGTGGAGATAAGACGCTAGATGCTGTGTTCTTATAGTAAAGAGAATCAGGTCAGGCATGCTTAGGTATAGATATGCGTACCCCAGAGATAGATTTTGACAGAGCTCTCCGGAACACTCTTGCTTTTGCTCCAGAACGGACCTCTTCAATCGGTTCCCCAAGCTGTACAAGATTTCGTCTCATCTTAAGAAGCGTGTATAAATGTAAATCTTAGGGACTAATTACTATCTCCAGAAGAAAGATTGCTATGGTATTGTGACGTGTGTTGTATCGAGGTTCCCTTATACATAACATCGAGATTTGATTGTGAACAATTCTACTATACTTAGAATTGGAAGTCCTCAGTCAATATCCTAGATGTTGTTCAGAGACCCGATTTGGAGACTGCAAAAGCAGAAATCGTCTATAAAAAAATGTAAATCAACAATGGAATGGAGAGAACAACTACCTTGGCATAGCTCGAGCTCAGGATCTTTCGAGTGTTGGTTCAGGTGCAAAGAATGTAAAGGGATTATGACATAGCCAGGAGGCAGATCTGGCTGCTTAGAAAAGGTCTCAGGGGTATCTGATTATTGTATATCTTCGTACGTTTTATGATCCAGCTTTCCAGGCAGGGCAGAACGGTCCAGTACACAGTTGTTACCAAGTAGATTGACCGAGCAATTTTCGCTCGGTAGAAAAAAGTAATTGCGTTGCTAGATGTCCATGTATTATAGTTGCTGTACTAAAACTTCTGATAGACCACTGTCTCGGTGCTACTTCCCCCAGGCCGTACTGGTCATGCATGTCTGGCAATCCAGATGCTGATTGCAACTCCATTTTGCGCTGTTCTGGCGCTCTTCCTCCTGCTATAAGCACTTACTGGTACCAGTGAAGCCACAGAAACGAAATTCCTACCCGCATTCTTGCATTCCAACGGGACTCAGGACCCTATTTTGAGATGCTAGAAAAATTGAGATTTGCTCTTGATCGCTGATTCAATTCTCCAGCCACCTCGATTGCGCGACAGCGATCTGCCCAGGATAGCAAGGGGCAGAAGCCCACGCCGTATCTCACACCCAACTTCAACGAGCATGCGTAGACTGGTCTATCCGCTCCTTCTCGAAGCCGATCTCGGACTACAAAGACCGAATTATAGATTCGGAGGAAGGATGATTAGCCAGAGACGATGAGATAGGTGCAGAAGCGGCCCTTCTGGAAGCCCGTAGGGATTACTGGGTCTCCATTCATGTGGCAACTCATCACAAATATGAAGGTAGGTTGTAAGCGGCGGGGACGTAAGGTAGGCGCCTGGCCAACAATGGTATCTGATTCGGCTCGAATGTTACTGTGTCTGGCGACGAACAAGCTGTGAACGAACCGTGTTTGGCGGGGCGAAAGCCAGGCTTGCCGTATTAGTGCCCTGCCTGCTTCAGTGATGCCGGTTTTCCACTCGTTTCTGGGATCTTCCGCTTATTCGAACCTGATTCGCACCGGATTCCATGCACTGAACAGCTGTTTCGATGGCTCGACAGTGTGATCGATGCTAGGCCATGTCAAGTGACAGATCACCAGACAGAGAGCTTTACAAACGCAGGGAAGCGACCAGTCTAGACGATGTCTTGCGGTAGAGAACGTCATCCTCTCTTTCAGCCTGACAGAGAATGAAGGGGCTGCTTCGTCGAGAGGCAACTGTACAGCTCCGTGCCCGGTCGATGGCGTATTGACGTTCTTACAGCGCTAAAAATCAAGCTCCATCTGTCGTAATCACAGCTTCCGGATGTCCTCTGTCTCACGCTCTGCATGACCCTGTTGTTAGGGCTTGCTGCTATGAGTAAGTCATGGACGGTGTTATGCCATTTTTGTTTTTGCATCAAGGATCCCTTTGTCACCCATTTGTCAACCACGCCCATGTAATCTGCAGCGCGCGACAGTGTTATCGAGTCTGTGGGGCCATAGATTGTTTCGCTAATGATCAAGGCCGAGAGGCGATACTCTTGACTTGTCCCCCACTGCCGAAGCTTCGCGTATGCCGAACCAAGCAAGGATTTAATCGTTCCAAGGGTGCTTTCTAAAGGGACGTGAGATTCAGAAGACGCTAATGGATGAGCAGCCGTCTCTACCTTCAATAGCCGTCTCACGTTGAGTCCGATATCTTCACATAGTCTCACTGCTTCTGCTGCATCGCCGACATAGAGCATCACTTCCGCCTTTGCGGTCATAGCCATCCAGTAGGCAGTACGGTTCTCACCCTCTTTAGCGAAGTGCTCAACGGCATGATCCCACATCTCACAGGCCTCACTATATCTCTCCTGCGTGATGTATAGATTGCTAAGGTCCTTCGCGAAGTATATCTCGAAGAAGGAGATGCTATCAGCTTTGATTTGCGATCTGACGGCCCGTGCCACTTTCTGGCCGGCACAGAGATTCGCAATGCTTTTACCATGGTCTTGGTCCTAGTGAATGTTAATTTTGCTCACCGTCACGCGAAGCAACACACAATTAAGAGATATGTCACACTTTTCCTCGCGCTCTAGCAAGGGCAGTCCGATATTGACAAGGAATTCGGCGCATTCGCGTTGATATTGATGTGAGAAATAGAATCCAAACCATATGACCGTTGCCGCCGCCCACCCGAGGTTGGTCCCTTCGCTGCGGATCAAAGCACAACATCGATCAGCATTTCTTCTAACAATCCTCTCAGATCCGTTTCGCTATCCTCTGGTTGAAGCCTATAAATTCCAACATTTGTGGGCTGTCGAGGTTCTCGGGAAATGGCGACAAGTTCGTCATCCTTAGGCGATATCTTCATGTAGACGTTATTCGTATAAAACGCCAGCCTTCAAGTGTATCATTGAGAGCTGGTCTCTGCTAACTTTCGTAGCGTTGTATGGTTTATCACCGGAGGTATGACTCCAATTGAGGTGAAAGGCGTTGACACCATCCTGGACTTGTTTATGGCTGAGCCTGGTGTTCAGAATTGTAGATTTAGTGCTCAGGATGCGTCTCAAATTTGAGGTCAAGGAGGGACAAGTGTCAAACAGTAAAAGAAAGAGATAGACCCACGAATGATTAGTTCGCCACATAATCCACTCACGTTCCCATGGTTGTACTCGATGCCGTTGTTACAGCTTAACCCTCAGTAAGGGTCCAGGCTAGCCTCCAGAATACCCAAAGCAATATACACCCCAACCATGACACCCACATCCGTAAGCTCATCCACAGCCATATACTTCGACCCATTCCTCTGCCTCCCTCCCAATCCATCCAACTCTCTCACCTCCTCAGCAACCTTAATACCATTCATAGCCGCCAACACAATCCAAAGCCCCATATTCACCACTCGCCATCCCATCAACCTCCCTCTCAATCCAACTGACAGACGCACAGCTGCGGCAACAACCAACGACACGAAAGTGAATGGCAGCAGCCCAATGCCCAGGTGCGCGAGCGCGAGACGAGTGATCTCCAGAACGCACATCAGGACCTGCGCGAGGTTGAGGAGGTAGTAGCACGTGAGGAACACGCGGTAGACTCGGCTCCGGTCCTTCCATGGGCGCCACAGAGAAGACGGCGCCGCATCTTCGACGTCCGCGAAGCCTTTGTTCTGGTGATTGGGGCCACGGTGTCTTAGCTGGGGTCTTGTTTTGCTCCGCGCTGGAAGCACGAAGAGGATGGCGATAGCGAGGAGGTAGAGCCATGTGCATAATGGGACAAGGATGGTGTCGAGGAAGCAGGAGGTTAGGATGTGGCTGTAGAGGTGGGAGATTGGGCCCTGTGCGAATGGTCAGTCTGTGTCTTGCTTACATCCAAAGGCCGGAGGCGAGACGATCTGATACGTACAAAACCCTCGGAGCGGTTGGTGCAGAGCTTCATCTGTCATCTACGAACGTATTCCCGTCAAGCACGGTGCAAGTTTGTAAAGTGCTTAAAAGACGAATTGCAGTAGGATAATCGCAAGGACGTTTCTTCGACGTTGAGGTGGAAGAGGCGGGAGGGAATGGAGTAGCCCCCACATTCCTGACGCCGGTATAAGGCATCACGCGTAGCGACACAGTTCGATTGGTGTTTCACCGTTTCATTGCTGTCTCAATCGAGCCGGAAGGAGCAAGGAAAGCGTTCCACGCTAGCCTCTTCGACGTCCGGAGAAAGCCACTGCCGAAGCCACAAAGCTTGGTATGAACTATCGCCTCGAGGCAAGATCACTTGTACGGAGCGTCGGATTAGGGGACTCTCACTCAGCGCAACTGGTCGACAGGACTGGCGCAATCCATAGATCCGGTAAAAGCTCCACGTGTCCTAAGAAGGAAATTCAATCACGACCACCTATCGAGCTCCTTTCGCGGCAGTCATAAACAAAGGCGCGTGTACGGAGGCTGGTTGGTAAAGATGAAGTTGGAATGAGCGGATTAGAAGAGACAGGAGCATAGCAGTAGCAACAAATTCTAATTGTTGGAGGTCTATTATTTGCTTCTTCAGCATAGAATCCTGGCCCCCTTGGTATCGCGCGTTAGACAAAAGTTCATAAGCGGCGCTTGGAACGACTCATGTATGCATATTGACGCCTTCGCTTCCGCAGTCCATGCATTGAAGTCGTGTGATCGCATGTTTTGCGTCTCTTCTTGAGACTTGGGGCGATGCATCAGACTGGCAACCAGCGCAGAATGCTGCTTACTAGGCATCAACAAAGGGAATTAGAAACCCGACCAGTATCGGAGATAGACGGTGCGACACGACACTGAAGCACAGGACACGATCAAGTACTTAAGATGCACGACGAACAAGTAAAATCAAGCCCACTTAGCAAATATGAGAATGGTGAATGTTTTTCGCCAGCTAATGAGGCGTTCAGCTCACTCCATGTAGCCATACAGCTTGCATGGTCGCTCGGAGTCTCCCAAATGCGATATCTAGCGTCCTAGGTTGCAACACATACATACTGAAGAGCAAAAACTGAAGCCTTTCATGGTGACTTCCAACGTAGGGTGAGAAGCAGGGTAAGCCTGGTAAATTTACCATGATCCACAGTGTGGGAACTCTCTTTCAAGTCCACTATGATCCAACCACTGTCCAGAAGTCGCTGCTGCTGTCTTAGAAAATCTTCACGTTCGTACTCTCCGTGCCATAGCACATCCACCAAACTTTCAGCGCTGTCACTCGAGGTCGATTCGCTCGCGTACTTTCCCAACGCGATTGGCGACTCCAAACCGTAGCGGAAGTCCTCATCGCCAGGAATTTCCTCATCGCGAAGCACTTTCCTTCCAGGCAGGTAGCTTCTCTCTAGGTTCAGCCGGAAGGTCAACGATGGTCTGTTGCTGCCAAGGACTCGAAGGCAAGCTCCTATGGCTGGATCGAAGTCGTCCACCAAGCCTTCCTTGAAAACTGCTGGGGAGTTCTGCAGGTATGCCGGCCGATCTACTACCTTGCGGACGCACCATGCATCCGGAGTAGTGCACGTCCCGTCGGAATATTGCCACAATCTCTTCGGTATCGTAATATCCAACTTCAGGCTTCTCAAACTGCGTCTGTTCTGCTCACCAATCATCCGAAGGAATGCGTAGAGAGGGTTCCAAGTACTTCTGCCTGCGAATTCGAACGTGTTCGATCTATATAACGCGGCAGCGGCCTCATACGAGATTTGTCGATTGCAAAACAGAAGGCCTAGAGTCAACCGACCAAGAGCAGCCGGAAGAATATTTGCTGTACCGCAGGACCTCAACGAAACCTTTCCGCGCGCATGCAAGACCTCTTCTTCTGATGTGCGTGAACAGACTGTGATCGGCTCAGATGCCACAAGGAGATGACCGTAAATCGTGATTCGAAGCTCTGATGGCAAATCTAGGAAGCCAGGCGCGGGGTAGATGGACAGGCCGAGAGGTAAGCCCTTCCGTCGGCGAATCCGGCTGACAATTTTGGGCATACTTGGAAGATGCGTTCTGAGATGCGAGATTGCTGTAATGCGAACGCGCCTTCGTAGAAGCTATGGAATACCTACTTCACCCGAAAAGATTCGATGAGCGAGGAATTGAGATGCTGTGTCGGCAGTAGCAATGAAAGATGACCGTCAGAGTGCACTATATCTTCCAGACATCTGGGCGTGTTGTAGTTGTAATCTCCCTTGATGCCAGATGTGCAACATCCTAGACACAATGACGTCGCGAGAGAAAGCTGACCAGTTAGCCCCCTCCGAAGAAAGAGGTCACCTGTATAATATAAAACTTCGAGGCTGGAGCATCCCAAATTCCTACCGATCCTTCTTAAAACGGTCCTGGGGTATCGTGCCAAGCAGGTTTCTATGCCGCAAGCGAAAAAGTGATCGTTCGCTTGGCCCGCGAAAACACATCAAATTTTTTCTTTGCAAATCTACTATCAACGCAGTCGATTATAGTACAACGTCAAAGTTTTAACAGTAATATAACTTGATATGCTCTACAACTTGTGCGCGATTTTGAGACATAAAATTGAAGCGTGCGTTGTAACGTTAAGAGTTTAAAAATATTGTTCAAATTGCTTTTTGACAGTTGGCAACACACTATCTTGCCAATTCTAGAAGAAAAAATTTGAACTTTTTTTTCTCGAAAAATATGTCGATCGAAACAACGAGATCTTTAGAATTTGCATCAACACACATTTTTATGTCTCAAAATCGCGCACAAGTTGTAGAGCATATCAAGTTATGTTATTGTTAAAACTTTGACGTTGTACTATGATCGACTGCGTTGATAGTAGATTTGCAAAGAAAAAATTTGATGTGTTTTCGCGGGCCAAGCGAACGATCACTTTTTCGCTTGCGACATAGAAATCTGCTTGGCACGATAAAGCTAGACTCAATCAGGATGAAATCAGCCGCCGGGCTGTTGGCCCGTGGTCAGCTCACTTGTTGGCGTGTCGCCGTGGCGCATATTCTAAAGTAGCTAACAGTAACAGCACCGCGCCGCAAACGCTGCTTTCCTTTCATGCCTAATCGTAATGGCTTAGCCGGATTCCTGCGACAATGGGAGGGCAGCAACACGCTGTCTGTGACATTACCAACCAACACTCGGCTAGCACAAGCAGGCTGCCGTGCCGTCAACGATGTTTGACTTTGGGCTTGGCAGAATCCTGGAATTCTTTGCAGGAAGGTGATGCGTCACCTTGGTCTTTCATCGAGGAATAGGCTTCGCGTCAACTGAAATGCATTCTATCCGTGGCACTCTCTCTACTGAATTACTTTACTCTGCTCAAATGACTGCGGGACGCAGAACGCTCATCGATTGATTTATTTGAGTGTCCAGCGAAGCAAAAGGACTTGATTATGGACCTTCAAAGGGCCAGAGGGAGTAGGATGAGGGTCAAGGATCACGTTTCGACTGCGAAGTATTCAATCCACCGGCACTGAGTGGCGTGGTTACCCAACATGCGCCGCGGCGAGAGGTGGAATACGGTGTTGGGACAGCTACGATATGCTGGTGGATGGAACAATCTTCCGGTCTGGTGGAATCCATTTGGGTTTTGCCTGCCACTCCATAGTAAGTATACGGGGATTATTGCGTCAGATGAAGCTTCCCAGTACCGGCCGATAGCATTTAAGACTCGAGTAGGTGAGTGACTTTTGCCTGGTGGGGGCGTCTTCCTATTAGCGTCTTGAGCTTTTCAGAGTTCATTCGAAGTCTGGGAGACGAAAGGCGCATCATGCCGGCTTCTACGGTTCGCGACCTTGTCTTCCTCGGGCCTGCTACTCTTACGCCGATTCCTTACTTGATAGGGGCGAGTCACATCAGCTTACTTTAGTGAAACCTATTCCCCACCTTCCTATCACCTGATATTCGGTCCACTCCTTGGAATTGCGCCGTAGGGCTTTTCGTCTCAACGCCACTCAGTTATGTGCTACGCCGGTTCACTGGCTTCTTCTCAAACGCCAGGAGGTTCGGTGACCCAGGAGCGTTGACACAGTCTATCGATGAGCACTGCCTCATGGGACCTCTATATATTCAACCATTGCCCAGCAAGAAATATGGGTCAATTCATAACCCGTTCAAACTATATCTGCTATATAGAATTATTCTACATCTTCCTCTAATTCTCTAGTGCCATTCATATTCTCTCCCAGGCTGGAAGACATATACAGCTTTCAAGACTCAACTCCTCCTGATTTCCTGCAGCTCCAGCTTTAGGTCGATCTCCAACAATTACCGTGTTTGAGCCTCACTTTTACTCGAAGAGCATACCACACGAGCATACAACATCTCTCCACAAGTAACATCTCAGTCCGACCGATCTTTATAATGTTGTTCAATCTCCGAAATCTGCTGCCGGAGCTAGCGTGCGTCTTAGCCATCGGTCAATTTGTAGCGTCCGCACCGCATGGGGACCCCTTAAACACCGATCATCGACTCGAGAAACGAGTTCCTCCTCAAGGCATGAAATTCAATGGCGACAGCGGTGCCTGGACTGTAATCAAAAAGAAAAACTCACGTTTCTCGTGGGCGGATCAAAAGTAAGGAATTGAGCAGGCTAAGACCGATTTCAATACCTATTACAGGAGCTACATAGCTTCGAACCCTACGCATGACGCCTTGCTTATCTCGGCATTATACGTCCCCCACGAAGGTCTATTTGTATCGTCTTATCCACGAAACAAGCTGCCCACTGGCCAGGCACCGGATTGGGCAAAGGCAGTTGCTGGTCGAAAACACGAGAAGAGACATGTGGAAGACGCCGCATTGTGGCTGTATGAATCGACATTAGCTGCGGACAAGAGAACCCACGAAAGCGGCAAATATCCGGCGGGCTCGACTATATTCACTTACGGACAATTCGCAGGCCAGGAACCGGATCATCAGCCCGCTTGCGGTAGTCAACCAGGCTCTGCTAAGATCGACCCGTCTTGCACAAAAGTTCTTACAACCCTGGGTGTCAAGGACGGGAACAATCCATTGCACAATCCTTAGATTATTGGTTGCCCAACTGTACTATCCGGCTTTGGCTGCTTGTTGCCTCCGATCGAACTGGGAGCTCGTCCAGGTACCCGGATTATGAGCGACCGATGTAACAGTACCTTCAAGTTGTTGGTGGCTTGAACACCTAGCCATTCCTTTATGTTGTCATTCGCTTGAGCAGAGGCGGTGATGTTGAGAGATCTTGGGTGCCTGGCGCATTTGTACACTCATTACTATATAATCCGCATTATACTGTCGTTCATGCTTCGAATCGATGGGAGATCTTCCACTTGCAATGATACTAATGGCGTGAGCGAGGGTGAACCTCTCCTAGAGCGATTAAGTCAATTCGAAGTGTGCCTGTGGCAACAGAGAGTCTTCCACGCCCGCGCTACA
>JAABUL010003127.1_pt1 | contig 25335 bp, 9 predicted proteins | sample 5559151 | NCBI WGS metagenome assembly JAABUL01 (sample SAMN10711876, study PRJNA513368) | rock metagenome | isolation source: Antarctica rocks | place: Antarctica: Victoria Land, Pudding Butte sud | reverse complement strand
GCACTCTAAGGCGTCCAGGTACTGAATGGCATTAGTACTAGGAGGTGGTCTGGATAGTGTAAGGTGGTGACCCACTTCATTTGGAGGATCCGCCAAGAAGAAGAGAGGATAATAGGTTTGTTTGTCGTCAAAGCTTGGCTGACGGACCATACTTACAGACTGACTGGATCGATGTCAAAGACAAAGTCCGGCGTTTGACGAGGGGATTAGTAGGGTAGGGAGTGATGGAAAGGTAGGACCAAGGAGGGTCCACGCTTTTATTGGGAATAAGGCAACGGCGCGAGTTGTTAGCTGTTACTTTGGACTTCAGCCGCAGTCCTCGGCTAGGGAGAATACTAGAATAAAGTTAAACTACTAAGAGAAATAGTATATTAATATTAATAATTTTTGAAATTTCACTAGGATACCTAGGGCTAGCCCTAGGGCTCCTAAGCTTTAGGTTAAGAAAGCTTATCCTAGAGCTACTAAGGCTAACCCGCTTCTACCTAGGGCTGTAAAGGCTATAAGGGCTAGCCTCTAAGTACTTAAAGTAGCCTCAAGGATTAGATATTAGCAATCTAGGAACCTATCAAAATGGAAATTTGCATTGGATATAAGTCCTAAGCGTATTTAGTACTATGTTTCTTAGTATATAACTAGCCCTAACAGGACTAGGCTAGTAGGAATTTTTTACACTAATCTTTAGTATATAAGCTAGTAGGTATTAAATTTTAGGCTAGTATCGACTAGTACTAGTCTCGTAATCAATTATCGAATATAAAAGTTTAGAAGAATATATTAAAAAATTAATTACGAGTCTAGTACTAGTCTGTACTAGCTTAAAGTTTAATACCTACTAGCTTATATACTAAAGATTAGCATAAAAATTCCTAATAGCCTAGTCCTATTAGGGCTAGCTATATACTAAGAAATATAGTACTAAATACGCTTAGGATTTATATCTAGTATTATATTAGGATTCTCCTAATCCCTAGACTACTTAAGGGTCTAGCTCTTTATTAACTTAGTTAGGTCTTATAAAGAGGAGTATTAAGGGCGGGGTAAAAGTAGGCTTTATTAAGCTAGACTAATATTAAATAATATTTAGTACTTAGATATTAATATTTATATACTTAGGAGATAATATAAGTTAAATATAAAGTTCTTATATATTATAAAAGTAATATTATTATATAAATAAAGGAATTTATATTAAGATTAACTAGCTTAAATAGCTTAAGAGGCTTAATTCTTAAGCTCTTTAAGCTTCTTAAGTAATAACTTAACTACCTAGCTTTACTTAGCGCTTAAGCCTACTCGCTTAGTTTAGTATACCTACTAAACTAATACTTATAACATATTAAACTAGGTAAAATAATAGAAATAATAGGTCCTTAGATTACTAATAGACTTTTAAGTACTAAGTATAAACTATATAATAGCTTATATAATAGTTTATAAGATAGTCTACTAAGTATAATAAGATAGAAGGCTCTTATATACCTTATTATATATACCTACTATTACTATCTAATCTACTCCTATTATATACTTATTAAGCGTATTATCCTTATATAGAATCTAGTAGACTAGCTAGCTTAATTAACTAATTCTAGGATTACTTTTAGGATAGTATTAGGAGTAGCTCTAAGGTAAACTATCTAAGTTATCTGTTAATTATAGAATATTAAGATTTTTAGAGTTCTACTTAATTAGTAGTTATATAATCCTATTCTAATAGCCTAGGACTTATAAGGCCTTATAATATACTATATTACTATCACGACTACCTAGTAGCGTAACAGGGTATTTACTAGGGATATGAATAGCTAGGACTACTCGCCCGACTCGCATCGCTCGTAGACGTCGAGTAGGATCGAGCTTAATATTACGACTAGCCAGACCAAGTAGTACGTGTTATACTGTGGTAGGTATTCCGAGGAACGGTTACCTGCATGATAGCTTCCTTGGCAGGCGAGCAGTGCTCGCTCTGCTCGGCAGCGAGTAGAGCGAGCACCGGTCGTCCTGCTCGGTAGCGAGCATGGCGAGCATACCTCTTGGCACCGATTTCCTATGTCTATATAGATAGCGATGTTTCCTAAGTAGATAGGAGCTCCGTGCTCAACTCATGTTATGATTCTGACAATCTCCTAAGCACTGAATACACTACCTTATACCAGACCTGTTTAGTATAAGCCTGCTTGCCCTGCTTCCTTGATACTCCTCTTCACGAGAACCAATCATAGGTCTACCCCATCCACGGACGGAGTGAACCGTAACACTTAATAAGACCGCTCGCCTGTCTCGTATTACTTACAGGTATCAAGCAAGGTTAAGCGTGATAAGTAGTATCTCTTAGTATAGATTTCCTATATCTATATAGATAGTAATGTTTCCTAGTAGATAAGAGCTCCGTGTTTAACTTATATTATAATTCTAATAATCTCCTAGACACTAAATATAATACCTTATACTAGACCTGTTTAATATAAGCCTACTTATCCTACTTCCTTAATACTCCTCTTTATAAGAACTAATCATAGGTCTACCTTATTTATAAACGGAGTAAACTATAACATTTTAAGTACCCTTAGAATAAGTACCTTAGAAAGTAGAGACCCCCCCCTAAGTATCTAGAGTTCCTAACGCCTAACTATAGATAGTAAGGTAGATCTAAGGTCGCCAGACCTAACTTATTCTATAGTGAAAGAGAGAAGCTTGAAGACTAGCTTATATAGCTTCAGCTTTACTTTACTTTTAATAGATAGGCCTTATTAATAGTATAGTAGCCGGACTTCACTATCACGTATATAAGAGGACAAGTTTAGAAGTAGGTTTATCCTTCACTTAAGAAGTACCTTAAGGATAAAGATAATCCAGATAATTAGTATATCTAGAACTAGATAGAGAGCTTTATATAGTTTTATATTAAGATATAATAAGTCTTTAGTCCTTTAACTAAAAATAAAGTAATTATATAAGTCATTTAATACTTATCTTAGAAGAAGTCTATTACTAAGTATTCTACTTAGTTTTAATAGTATATAATTAAGATAGATTAGGATGATAATATATTAATAATAATATACTACTACAGATTAAAGTTCAAAATTAAAGAAGAATTTATATAAATTAGAATATAGATTAATAATCTTGATACTCTAATAGTAAAGGTTATAAAGGTTGATGACAAGCTCTATAAATTAATAATAAAGAAATAATATAATAATAGAACCTCTAGAATAAGATAATCAGGAATCTTCGCTAGTAATAGACTAGGAAGATAATAGTATTAATAATGCGACCTATATAAATATATACTAATAGAACTAGACTTCACTTAAAAATAAGATAAGGGAAAATTCAGGGATAAGAAGTAGCTTAAAAGGGATAAGAAAGTAGTAACCTATTATAATTATAGTAAACTAGGCCACTTTACTAAAGACTACTAGTTAAAGAATATAGTACCGCGATTATAATTAAACGTACTAAGGAGAGTTCTATATAACGAACCTTTTAAGGATCTAGAGAACTACGACTTAACCTATAAATAGATAAAGGTAAAGAAACTATTAAAGGAAGTTATAAAGGGAGAATATTATTTTAAATTTATATGAAAAGTATATTAATTTATTAAGAACCTAAAAGATTATAGAATATTATCCTAGGATATTAATATAAGAACTATAAGGTATCTTATTCTAATAGGTTAAGAGGACTTAGAGCTTGAAGAAGTTTTAAGGGACCTAGTTATTAATATTTAGATAGAGGTAGACTAACTATAATAATAACTCTAAGATATTTAAGATAAGAAGGTAGAATAAGAATCTTTAAATAATAGCGAGGTTCTGGAGTATAGCTTAAGATATAGATAGGAAAGTTAAGAGAGCTTAAAAGAGGAAGCGCTATATTATAAACTTAGCGGGGATACTCTAGATAATTCTTTATCTTATACTACCGCATTATAGGGATTAAATAAAGGAAAATACTTAAAGGAAACGTATTATAAAGAAAGGCTTTACGTTAAAGACTACTGATTTAACTTAGTATACCTAGAACATAGTATTATATATTAGACGGCCTACGCTAACGACTATTATAAGTACTACTTACAAGTTCGGATAGAACTAGGAAGGTAGATAGTAGGTACGTCTTATAAACGGATAATCTAGAGAGATTATATAAGTGATAATTATAACTAGTACCTAGCTAGCAAGCGACGTGACTTATAATTTCCAGGATCTACCGTAGGATAGTATAATAGTGTCAAGAACTAACTTAAGTATAACCTAGACGTAGTAGAATACTACTTACTAGAGTAGTATACTTATATATATAATAAATATAAGAAGTATATAGAAATCAAAATAATATACGATTTCCTCCCTAAATAGGGAAAAGAGTAATCTCTTATATCACGGGGAGATATAAGTAGATTAATATATTAACCCTAAAGTAATTCCTGTATATTACTTAGTATAATATATATATAAATATACTAGTACTAATTAATAGTTAACGAACTATTATAATAATAGATTCTAGAGTAACTAATAACTTCGCTTCCTAAGATTTAGTACGGTCGCTAGGCCTACTAACTTGAAGGAAGAAAGAATAGTATAACTTATAAATAGCTAACGGGTTAACGCTATTAATAAGAAGGATAGATAAGGAGATATACTCGCTACCTATAATAATTTAACGCTATTATAAGGAACTAACCTTTAATATAATTAGGATAGCTACTTATTATATCATTTTAAGAATACCTTAATTAAAGAAGTATAATCTAGTAATTAATTAAAAGAAAGGAGTACTTATATTTATAAATACTAGAGATATTACTAGTATATAACCTATACGCTAATAGAGGATAGCGATAGATAAGAAATAGAATTAAAAACTAGTTAAAGCTTATTACACTTCAGTTTTAAAGAAGGATGACCTTAAACGAGGATTCAACTTAATATATACTAATAAGGGTTAGCCGGATAATTAAGCTAGAGTTATTAGGGGAAAAGACGAACCTCCTAATATCTTATAAGAATATAAAAAATAGATATATCTCTTTATAAAAGAGATAATAGTAAAGGCTTTACTTATATACTAATCTTAGGATTATAAGATTAAACTTAAACTAGGAAAGGAATTAATATTTAGACTAATTTATATATTATTAGAAAAGGAACTTATTATATTATAAGGATATATTGATAAGAACCTTAAAAAGGGATTTATTTAAGAATCTAAATTACTAGTAGGTTATCTAATCCTCTTTATATTAAAAAAGGATAGAAAGCTTAGGCTATATATTAATTATTAGAAGTTAAATGATATTACTATTAAGAATCAATATCCCTTACTAAATATTAGCGAGCTGTAGGATAGACTCTCTTAAGTAAAGATATTTATTAAGCTTAACTTATAAAGAGCTTATAACTTAATCTAAATAAAGGGAGGAGAAGAATAGAAAACTATATTTAAGACTTAATATAGATATTATAAGTACCTGATTATACTATTTAGACTTACTAACGTACTAGTAATCTATTAAGTACTAGTTAATAATATTATTTAAGCTTATCTAGATTATATTATAATTACTTATCTTAATAATATTTTAATCTACTCTAAGATTAAGGAAGAATATATCTAGTATATATAAGACATCTTAACCTACCTATTATAGGCCAGATTACTCCTTAAGCTAGAGAAGTACGAATTTCATAAGGAATTAGTAGAATTCCTAGGATTTATAGTAAGTACTATAGGTATTCATATAAGCTCTAAGAAAATCAAGGCTATAGTAGAATAGCCTACGCTATATAATATAAAATTAGTCTAAAGCTTCTTAGGATTTACGAACTTTAATAGAAGGTTTATTAAAGGGTATTCAAAGATAGCCCTACTACTTATAAAGATTATTAAGAAAGAAAAAGGATTTTAATAGGGATCTAGTTAGTAAAAAGTATTTATAATATTAAAGGAGGCCTATTAAAATCTATTAGTACTCTATACCTTTTAAGTAAATAAACCTACTTATATTGAGATAGATACCTTGGATCTTATAATTAGCGCCTGTTTATATTAGGAAAAGGATAGTAAATAGTACCTAGTTACCTATTACTCGCGAAAGATATTAGTAGTAGAATAGAATTATAACATCTATGATAAGGAATTATTAGTAGTAGTATACGTACTTTAGAATTAGAGGGTATATATAAAGAGTTATTTAGGACTTACTATCTTTATAAATTATAAGAACCTTTTAAACTTTATAATAACTAAGGAGTTAAATTAAAGATAGGTCCGTTAATTAGAATTACTAGGATAGTATAAATTTAAGATATTATATATCCTAGGAAAGGATAATAGTTAAGCGGACGCCTTAAGTAGGCGTATAGATTATATAGAATTCAAGGACATTATAAAGAAGCTAATTCTTAAATAAGAAAAGGACGGATCGCTAGTATTAATATAGAGTTTAACAGTAATTATACAAATTATAGTCTAGGATATAGCGCTAATCTTAAGGGAAGGTTATATTAATAATAACATAATATTATAGCTAAGGAATTAGTAACTAGGATAAGAGCTACTCTAATACGGGGGGAAGATATACTTGCCTAGGAAATACGTTAAAGAAGTAATCCGGGATTACTATAATAATCCTTTATTAGGATATCCAGGAGTCTCTAAGACGGTAGAGCTCCTCTAACGAGAATATACGACGTTATAACTACGGAAGCACGTTAAGAAATACATTAAAGAATGTATTCAATGCTAGTAGAATAAGTCTGCGCGTTATACTAAATATAGGTAAATATAATTTACACTAGTTCCAGATATATTATAGAAAGATGTAATGATAGACTTTATTATTAAATTATTAAAATTTAAAAGACCTAGTTATAGGAGACGTCTTTAACTTAATAATAGTAATTATTAATAAGTTAATAAAGTATACGGTCCTAATCCCTTATAAAGAAATATATAAAGTATGTTAACTAGGATTCATCCTTTTAGATAAGCTAATAAGGGATTATAATATACCTGAATCTATTACTTCAGATAGAGATAGACTTTTCACGTCTTACTATTAGAAGACTCTAATCGCCGTAATTAGAATAAAGCTGTGAATATTAACTACCTATTACCTAGAAATAGATAGTTAGATAGAACGTACTAACTAAATAATAGAAGCTTACCTAAGATACTACGTTAGTTATAAGTAAAATAACTAGGTCTTATTACTTCTTATAATATAATTAGTATTTAATGATAAAAGATTAGATATAACTAGACTATCTCCATTCTTTATAAATTACGGAAGGCATGCTAACTTGTTTCTAGAACTAAGGGAGGGTTCTAAGGTAGAAAGGGTAACGGTATTAGTATCTAATATAAAAGAACTATATAATAACATATAATAAATGATTAGTAAGGTTAATAATAAAACTCAAGGATAAGTTAATAAGAAAAGAAAAATGCATCCTTAACTAAAGAAGGGGGATAAAGTATACCTTTATATAAAAAACTTGAAGAGTAAAAGACTAAGTAAGAAACTAGACTATATTAAAGTTAGACCATTTTTAATTAAATAACTTAAGGGACCTATTAATTATAAGTTATAATTACTACCTGACGCTAAAGTATACCTAGTATTCTATATCTCTTTATTAGAATTAGCCGACTCTAAAACACCGCTTTAGGAAAGCTAGAAGTTTAAGGCTAAGACCAAAGAATATAAAGTTAAAAAGATCCTGGAATAAAGGGATCAGAAATACTTAATTAAGTAGAAGGATTACGATGACTTAGAGAATACCTAGGAACCTATTAGATATCTTAAATAGTACTGGAACCTTCTGCGATAGTTTCGCTAGAAGGCGAACTAGGAGACAGCTAGTTAAGCGTCTCCAGGGATATATCTATATTCAGGAAATCGTCTATCGATGACGCTCTTATAATATGATTCTGAACCTCTTAAACCTTTTCTAGACCCTCGAGCCTTTCTAACTCCTTAATATCTAAAAGGCCCCTTGTGAATATCTCCTGTTCACGATCCCGTAGGAAACGCTTTTATTTCCGTAACCTCTGTAGCCTCGCCTGTAATACACGTAGCTATTCTGCTATAGCTGACTATATTACTTCTGTTTCTAGCTCTTCCTTTTCAAGCTTCTCTATCACTCTATTAATACTCGTAAAATTTACTACCGGTTCTGCGGGTTTATACTTCTTCCTAGAGTGAATACACTTAGCGCATTTTTAGGATAGTAATAAGAGACGGTATTCCTTCTAACTTAAGGTATAACGATGATAGGTAATTATAGTTATAACTCCCCTTACGTTTATATAGTTCTAGAGCTGAATATAATTAATAGATTAATAAGAATATATAGGTGAAGGATTACTTTAAGGATAAAAAAAGAATAAGAAGAGGGGATAATATCATGACTACCTAGTAGCGTGACAGGGTATTTATTAGGGATATGAATAGCTAGGATTACTCGCCCGACTTATATCACTTATAAACGTCGAGTAGGATTAAGCTTAATAAGACTACTCGCCTGTCTCGTATTACTCGTAGGTATTAAGTAAGGTTAAGTATAATAAGTAGTATCTCTTAGTATAGATTTCCTATATCTATATAGATAGCGATATTTCCTAATAGATAGGAGCTCCGTGCTTAACTTATATTATAATTCTAGTAATCTCCTAGATACTAAATATAATACCTTATACTAGACCTATTTAATATAAGCCTACTTGCCCTACTTCCTTAATACTCCTCTTCACGAGAACTAATCATAGGTCTACCCTATCTACGAACGGAGTGAACCGTAACAATTACTCTTAGAACTTATCTAAAGCCTCTTAAAAATACCTTAAAGCCCTAGGATAAGATCTTACTTAATTAAGCTTATACTTAGAACTAATAAGGCTACTTAAGAAATTACTAATAAAGATAGATATATCTATATTATACTTAGTAACTCTTATATTAGGCTTAGTAGCCTTTTAGTAATATACTAGGTATAACTTAATAATATTATTCCTAGGAAGTATCTTAGATAATACTTAAATAGTATCCCTTAAAAGTAACCTCCTAGGCGCTCCTCTAATAGTATTTCCTAGATATAGCCCCCTTAGCGCTCTTCTAATAGTAGCCTAGTTAGGAGTCTCTTAGACGCTTCCTTAATAATCCTTTAAAGATAGCCCCTTAAATATAACTTACCTTATAAGGTAATATCCTACTAGTTAGCTACTAAGCCTAATAGAAAGGTTCCTAGGCTTATATATATAATACCTACCTACTATTATTCTTAGTAATCTAATTTTATCCTTGTATTAATATTATCTACTATAGAAAATCCTTTAATTAATATTATATAGTAATTTATCTATATAGCTCTATTTAGGATCTAAAATATTAATTCCCTAAATTCTAAAATTCTAAAATCCTAATTTACGTAGGATATATTATAAGGATAAACTATTCTAAGGTAGCTATCTAGTTTATAGGATACTAGCGCTATAAGGGCCTTATAATTCTAAGGCTATAATAGTCCTAGCTTAGGATTTTAGAATATAGGAAAATCCTAATTTATATAAGGTATATTATAAGGATACTACTCTAGATTTAGATACCTAGTATATAGAAGCTCCTAAGCTATATTATCCTAGGGTAGTAATTTAGCTTGTAAGGTACTAGCGCCTTAGGAGCCTTGTAGTCCTAGGGCTATAGCGGTCCTAGCTAAGGCTAGGGTTTTAGGTTTTAGAATTTAGGGAATCGGTGTTTTAGATCCTGAATAGAGTTGTACGGATAAATTGCCGTAATGTCGTCTGAAACAACTTCTAACTAACCTAGCCGATAGCCATGCTCCGCCCTCGAATATAGCTATCGACACCCTCGGTATTTTACTAAGCAGTCTCAGCTGCAAAATTGTCACTTTTTCCTTGGTCATGGAGTAGTAGATGGAAGAATTGGGAAGGCTGAAGAATTCCGGTACCGCCACCACCAACATGAAAATTTTCAATCACACAAAATTCATACGCTTTCGGAAGAGAGTATTCGCAACATCAAGCCATATCTCGCTTCTCCAGCATTACACATTACAGTATCATCCCGAGGCTACATCGCTACAATACAATGTCAACGGTACCGAGGGTCTCGCCTCCAAACCCCGCTGAATCTTGAATAATCTCCCCTTACTGTCATACAATGTCAACCTACCGAGAAGTCTGCATCAAACGCCGTCGGGCCTCAAATAATATTCCCATGCTCTAGGCATCCTGTTCGCGAATTCTCATACTGCAAATTCCGACACCTGAACCGTACCGCATCTGGCTCTCATTCAACTTTGGTGGAGGTGCTATCAAACTTCTTTGTTGTCTTGCTGAGCATAACAACGAAAACACAAATATCAGTCATTCTTCAGGTGACAGTAGGAGTCGCACTGCCTTCCGAGTTCGTCGCAGTTGCCACGCTAGTGGCACTAACACCAGTCCCAGCGGCCAAGAAAGCCCCAGAGGTGGCAATAGAGACGACGCTAGGATTAGATGCAGCCTTCGACGACTGGATCGGAATTCGAGGCATCGCTAGATACGCCGAGCTTTGGCCCCACGTTCCGTTGTCGCCCGATGCGGAATTGTTGCTGAAGGTCGAGTTGTCGCCCGATGTCGAATCGTCAACGACCCTCCAAATCGGATCATCGCTTGGATGCTCAACCAGCGATGAGTTCAAGTAGCCTAGGAAAAATTCATTGATACTGTCAGTAGTGGTCGGGTCCTCGTTGAGGTCTGCCACAGAGGTGTCATTGCTTGTCAAGCACTGTGCAAGGATATCCAGATCATGCAACAGTCCAGAACTGTCGAGAGCATCATAGGCCTTGTTCCATGTGGTTTGGTAAAGATTGATCAAGAAATCGTCGATGGCGATGATGGCTGCCATGGTCTCATTGTCGGTGCTATTCCTGATTGCGTCTTCGTAATAATCGAATGCGTGCATCCCATAGAGGAATGGACCCATGACCATGACGTTGGGATTAGCTAACGTAAGAATTTCCTAGGCAGCGCCCTAGATAAGAGTGCTGTTGTGGCCATTAACTATTTCCTTAACTAGTAGTATAATAATGTCGGTAGCGTTACTTTAGACTATACTATAGCCCTATAGATATTACTTATATTCCTACTTAAAGTTATTATTTATATCGGGGCTACTAGCTTCTTTATTTAACTCTTAGGATAATGTACTATTAGCTATATTATACTTTAATTAGTAGCCTCTTCTTTAACTATCTTAAAGCTTATAATCCTAACTCCTATCTAACTTAAATAAATAACTTTAATTACTTGCCTTAAAGTAAGTATTAATATTATTAAACTATTTATTAATTAATAAAGAGAAACCTTTAACTTTTTTAAATCTTAGTAATAAGATTAGGCCTATTAAAATATCCTTAAAGTTTAAGTTTACTCTTATATAAATTATATTATTATCTTCTTTAACCTTTTATTTTAAGCTTTTTATTGTTAAGTTATTATATTTTTTATTCACTTTCTTAGAAGCTTATATTATAATAGGAGGTAATATCTTTCTTCTATAATTAATTAACCTTAGGTTAAAGGTATTTTATCCCTTTTTTATATATATAGAGTTTAAGTTTAAGCTACTCCCTTTAAAATTTAATTTTATTAATAGATTATTTATAATTACTCCTTAATAACTTTTCTTAAGGAAGGCTTATACTTAATATCCCTTACCTCTAAATATACTTATTTATAAAAATAGAGGCTATCTTAATAATTATTAAAGTTATTACCTATATAATTAATATATATTAATAGTTAATTATTAAAGGTATCTTTTATTTTTATGTTTTTACCTTCCTTAAGTTTATAATTAATTATATTAATATAATATAAGGAGTTTAATATCCTTCTTTCTCTTTATTTAATTAAGTCTTAAACCTTCTTCCTATTATATTTAATTACTTTAAGATATCTAATATCCTTATTTAAATAGCTAGGGAGTTTTCTTTTATCCTCTTAATATTAATATTTTAATTCTTTATTAAAGGATATCCTAGCTAGTAATTTACTCCTTTAAAAAGGCTTTAAAATAGTATAAGGAGAAGTAAAGATAATTTTAAATAATAATACAATTATAAGGATTAATAGTATCCTTATAATAATTTAAGGCTTTATTAAATATATAATTATAAAGTTATAAGATTATATATAAAAGGAGGATATTAAAAGATCTAAAGAATTTATAATTTAATATAATTAAAATTTAAGTCTCTAAATATATATTAAATATAAATAGCTAATTATATACTATTCTTTATTAAGAAAGCCTTATTAAGATATTAAGTATAACCTAGCGCTTATATAAAACTTCCTAATACTTATATATAAGACCTATTCCTTCCTCTATTCTATCTATTTATTTTAAGAGGTATATCTATCTTTATAAGAATATATCTATAAATATAATAAGAAATATATAATTATTAAATAAAGCTCTATTAAATCTTTAATAATTTATATTATATTATATTATAATAATTTATAAAGTTTTTAATATTAAAAGTATAAATAAGGCTTATATATTTTAATAATATATTATATTATTAATATATTTATAGGATAGTTAAGTAAGTATTAAAAAGTATATTATATCTAACTTATTAATCTTAATTATTATAGACTTAAGTTAGTCTTTATCTTTTTAAAGAGGATTCCTATTATAGAATATCTAAATTAAAGTTTTAACTTAAGGGCTTAAAATAAACTTTTATTATCCTTATTATAATTTAAGGTTAATTATATTTAATTTAAAGGTTCCCTTATATATAATATAGGTTTAGGCTCCTATATTAATAAATACTTATAAAGCCCTAAATAGCTATTTAATTATTAAGTATTATATATAAGACTTTAGTATCTAGCTTTTTTATTTATAGTATTATACTATTTTATATTTTATATATAGATACCTTAAAAGGCTTCTTTCTAATTTATATCCTTTATTATTAAACTTTAGCTAATTAGCTTTATAAGGCTTTAAATTTAATTATTAATCCTTATATTTATTTTATATATTTTATAATAAAGTCTTTTTATCTTTCTATTATTATTTATAGCCTTATCTTTCTTTTAGCTAGGGGTAATCTAATTAATTAAAAATTTTCTAGAAGTATTAATATAATATTAATTAAGTTAATAGCCTTATTAGACCTCTTTAGGAATATTACTTTAATAGCTTTATTACCTTCCTTAATAGTCTCTAAGTTAATAACCTTATCTATTTTACTAACCTTAATCTCTATAAGTAATAATAGTTATAGTAATAATAGCTTTAAGTATTTTATTACTACCTTTATTATATTAATAACTATATTTACTTTCCCTACTTTAATATTTATAAGTAGTAATATTTAAGGATATAACCCTTTTTAATATATTAATCCTACTAATATTATACTTACAACTAGATTTCTTCTTTCTACTTAATCTCTCTCCATAGATAATAGTATACCGACTCCTAGTCTAAGTTCGATGAATATTATATGTGACGACTTCAATTCTTTGACTGCATCACAGCAATGGGATGCAGTCAAAGGCGACGACGCAGTGACAAAATTTTTGGACATGTATAACTCAAATAAGCTGGTATGTAAGGAGTGTTTTGGTAAGTCGAAAGGCGACTGTCAAAGCAAGGATGTTGGTTGCCAAAACGGCATAAGAGATCTTGCTACACTCAACGGCACGAAGGAACCCAGCTGGACCACCGCAGCTGCTCATTTCGCTCAGGATAGCGACGATACGGACCTTACTTGTGCAATTGGACCGGGTACATGCTCGGGATCTCCACGTTGTGAGAGTTGTAAGACTGGCCCAGCTTCATTCGCTCTGCTTAAATCATTGACAACCGCTCACAATTCTTTCGAAGCCAATTATGACGCGCTCGAAGCAGCCGGTGCGGCCTGCTTGGCCCAAATGAAGCATTTTGCTCAAGTCTTTGCTCCAGTACCAGACGAGTCAGCGGGTATTATGACTATCATTGTATTCACGGCTATTGTTGGGGGTTTAGCAGGCCTCATTCCAGGAATCGGAGGGGCTCTTGCAGGTATGGCTACAGGACTCGGGACTGGTATTGGCTTAGAAAAGTACTTCAGTGCCCTGCCCACTAGCCCGGACGATGCAGGTCCGCTGGGAATGATTCTCGGCGCTAGCAAGAAAGCTTACGCAGATATGGCCAACACCCTGTTTCAAACCGGCACCTACACCCACGCCACCTCTGATGGGAGGGCGAATGTCACTATATCTTTGCAGGATCAGATGAGCGGCGGACAGCTAATGCAGCAAGATGGGGACCCCAAAACTTATTTCATAAATTTACAGTCGGCATATGAGAAGCTTCTCTACCAGCAGCTAGCGCTTGTGACATGGCAGAACCTCGAAGTTGACGGCTATACCCATACTCCATTCATCGCTTTCGATACCGGAGCTTGTTCAGATGTAGATCCGAAGAAGACTACATCTGTGGGGAACTATTATCTCCCAGGAGTCGAAAAGCTTGATGTCCAATTTGACTTCCAGGGCGACTGTTACTATCTGCTAGACGCGATACCGACATATAACAACGAGGAGACAGTGTCCGGTCCCAGGTGTAACGGTGCGCATGCTCTTCCAGGTGGAACCCATACGAGTATGGCCAACAACAGCCAAACATATGCCAATCTCACAATTCAGGATTTCATCATCCCCTCCGTTCTAGGCTGGCAGAAGCATTCCAAAACTAACGGCTATGCAACCGCGGCCTCAAATGGCAATATTGTGAATGATCTTCAAGCACCGGGCGTGGTCAACATCCCGGTGTGCGACATTCTAGCAGGCCTAGATGATCATGGTGTCGGCTGCCCCAAGATCGGCTTTGATACACATAAAAATAAGGTTTGTGACCTGGTGTCAGCCAACGAAGGCATGGAACCACCGGGATTGTATCAACCAGGCAAATGCCGAGTACACGTTGAACAATGGCAAAGGAATGAGATGACAAATGGCGAGAACGTACTGAACAACTTCCAACTCGCGATCGATATCTTTGACAACGCCAACCATGAAATCGCATCAGCAACGAAAGAATCAGCCATCAAGCCGCTCGAGGTTGTGAACAGCGAGCTGCCCTTCGATCTGATAGTAGCCACCGGCACCGGCGACAACGACCCATTATCCTTCTGGTACGCAGACCAATTCTGGCTCAGCAGCACGGCCAACGCAAAGCAATGTCAGATTGGCTCCTACGATTCCGGCTCGAGGAAACTGGACTGCACGTTCGACTGCCCGCTTCCCCCCAGTGAGCCCTCCGTGAGCGCAACATCAGCATATCCGCTCCCTACAGGCCCCGTCATTGCAATCGGCGGTCCCACAACTTTCATCAATACATACACGAGACCGTCGCCCATTGGCACGACGGCCGCCCAGCCCACGCCCACGTACGCTGGTGGCACGTGTGTCGTGCTTGTCAAACAGTACCAGAAACACGAAGAGGGCGAAAACCCGACCGGGGACTACGAGATCGAAGCCTCGGTCAAAGACACCCGTGGCGCGCCTATTGATGGTGCTTCGAGCGGGAAGGTGGCTGCGCCTAGCGGGAAGCCGGTTCCTTTGATCGGAATGAAGGGACCCTTCACAGTGACCGCCCTGGGCCTTGATGCAGACCCGTTGGTTTTTACTTACAATGATCAGACGTTCAACTCGTCCAAGGGAAGAAAGGATCCTTGCACGGTTGACAATTTTAACAATGGCAATAGGAACGTGGGCTGCAAATTCGCATGCTAGGTTGCCGCTGGCCTTGCTCTATTAACGATGAAGTACTTGAACTCATTAAAAAGTGAACATACCAAACACCACGACCGTCCATCAATCAGTGGACCCAATAGCAGAGTCAATATCCCAGGACTACGTCTACAGAAGCTCGCCCCCAGGGTAATTGAAGCAGCATATATTCTGGGCGGTAGTATTACTATAACTTAGTGGGAAATCGAGACAGTGCCCAGCTGCAGCGTTTTGCGTGAACAGGAACGCGGTCTGGGCCAAGCCGAGTACAATTCCGTAGAAGGAAGGCATTTTTAGGTACAAGGATCAAACATGATCAAAATATAAGAAAACTGGATATGCATGCTGCTTCTTCTATAGGAGATGTACCTGCTTGGCGAGTATCGAAGAACTACGACGCAGGAACGACATCGTGATCGTTTGATTGGTGGCTGTACTTCTGTGCCGGCAGCCTGACCTCATGCGCGCAGAGTAATTAGAACGTCATCAAATGGTAAGCCACAATGTGCAACATTTCAAAGGTCAAAACGAAATCCACGTATTGTAGGGTATAAAATCGACAAGAGCTTCCTGATTAGGCAACCCGCAAAAGACCTCGTGCTTCTATAATCGCCCCCATTCGTCGGTCCGCTCCGCATCAGGGAACACTGCGTCTTCACCGAGAACTGATGAATGAAAGATCCTGTTGCCATTCGCTACCACCCTCGTTCTTTGTTCCGTAATTCCTAGCAAGACTGCGCAATCATCGCATTTATTCAACTCAGACTACGCGGCCCACAAGCTCACCCGCTCAGTCTCTGGCGATCCATGATGCGTCGTGTCGAACCAGTCCCGTGTGCCGAGCCCAGCGAACGGGCCAATATAGGGTCCAAAGGACGCTTCGTGGGCGTGGCCAGTGTATCGTGCTGGAGCGCTCCACGCAGATGCTGAGGGGGACAAGAGCTCTGAGCGCTGAGAAAAATTGTCCGGTACCGGTATGGGCACGGACTGTGTATCGGTCCCATCGTCCATAGCATCGTCTTCCTCCTCTTCCTCTGGTGGAGGTACCAATATCGTTCTCGGTAGTGATGGTGGCGGCGGCGCTGGCATTTCCCTCACGTCCATTTCTTCAAGCTTCGGCTTCTTTGGCATGTCCCTGAGCAAGCCTGTCGATGACTCCAATGATTCGATCGCAAAGTTCAGGAAACCGGCGGTCTTAGCGCTGACTGATAGTGCCCATCTATACTCAGCCAGCCTTGCTTTGTAGAAGTCTGCTTCTTCTTGACAAGGCGCTGTGGCAAGCAAAAGACTGCCAAATGTTGCAATCAGGGCGAAATTGACTCGAGAGGGGAAGTACCAAAAGGATATGAGATGAATAGGGCGAAGCCGATTTACGAATTCCATGGCAGAGATGAGACGAGCCTTGGCCGCTGATCGGCACACGTGCGTGAGATAGGTGTCTGCAGAGGTAGAGCCGAGGGAGCGAATTATGCAGCGATGGAGGGTTATCTCGGTAGCGAAGTAAGCAAGATGGAGATGTCCTATGCACATTAGTCTGGGATCGGACTTGTTGAGTAGAGCGCAAGTACCGATAGTCGCAGGTGCCTGCCCATTGTCCATTTTTAGGTCCTTGGGCAGACGCGTGAACCATTCCTTGAGCGTCACTTGAATAGGCTTCGCTCGTGCGAGCACCAGCCTGGTCCCATTTTCTTTGGCATCATCAAATTCTTGCATTGCTTTCTGGGTGTAGAGCGCCTCCAGAATACTAGAAAGTATGCCCGTCAGAACTACCATTTGACAGAAACAGTCTCTTCCGAGTTTCAAGTCTTCGTGTGAGACATTTTCATCAAGACGGTCGGTGGATTCAAAATCTCCTACGCAGAGATCGTGCACAGCCCAATGAGCTTTCGAGATCAAAGACGGTCGACCATGTACCAAGGAGCACCATTGATCTTCCATATACAAAGCCCAGGCTAATCTCCTTCTTAAACCAAGTTCCAGCGTGGATATTGTCCAATTCGAGCAGTCAAGATGTAGGCCAAGCTCGAAGGCAGCGCCCACCAGCTGCGTGTTCAAGAATTTCGAATCGATGTTGGACATCTGCATGAGAAGCAGCCCTGCCTGAATCGTCGACAGGGTCGGACTGAGAAGAGCATTTTCAAACAGTCTGAAAGCCAAACCTTCGAGCTGTACCAGATCAATCTGTTGCCAACGAGCGTTCTCCAGCTCATGAAGCCCCGATGTCGCCGCAACAAGATATATGGCGCAAAGCAGAGCAGGATCGAGAGAACCCCTTTGGCGACTGTTGTACGTCTCGAAAAGGGTACCTTCAATGATGGGCAGGCTGCGATTTATCGATCGGAAGTGCTGTATGAGAGAGGGCCCATGGGAACCAACGTATCTTTCGATAGTCTGGATCAAGCTTGTCTGCGGCTCGGTGTAACGAGGGGTGCCCGGCTGAGGTATGAGAAAGGCATTCCGACCATCAGACTTCTGATAGCTCAGTTCTCCCGCATGCGAAACATCGAATAGGATAGGATCAAGCTCCGTCGTGTAGCCCATATGTGACCCTTGATATTGCCAGCTATTAGATGAACCATCGGAACGCGAAGCATTTGAGCCTCCGGATTCCTCCTGTTTTATTTTCACTGCTCCTTGCGGATTGCTTGGAGTCTGCATGTCGAGGACCGATCTTGAGAGAATTGTCAGCGACACCGCTTATAGAGGGATGGCACTTGGAGCTTTGAGTCTCCTACCTCCGCTTGCCAAGGTTGGGGTCTTTCCCATCAGAGTCCAATCTCCTCTTCCGCGGCCGTGGGTCCTCGATAAAGGTACACTTATGACCATGGGTGCTGCACGCCACGCATGAAGTTGGCTGAGCCTCACTCATCACGCATCGGCTCTTCTTCCTTCGACAAGCGTCACATGGCCGCTCCTTGCGTCCTTTGGAGCCTTTGTGGCTCGCCGAGGGGGAGGGCCGTGAGTCGGTGGAGCGGCTGTCATTCGACCGCTGGGAGGATGGTGCGGGTGCTGGCATGGTCGGAATGGCTGCTGGCAAGAGTGGTTGGCGGAATGCCACTGCAGCAGCCATGGTATCGGGGTATAATATAGGAGGCTTTTTCGTTGTGAGACAATTGACTGGCTGGCTTGCTCAAGTAATTAGCTGGGACTCGGTCAGCTTTGCCTGTTGGACGATGATCCCATCGAGAGGTAAGGCTGGGTAGGGTCGGACAATGTCGTCGAGTGTCAACTGCTAAGAAGCCGACGTAAGTTGTGGTCGGCTATCAGTGATCATAAGAGCAACGCTCTGACCAAGCTCGGACCAACACTGCGGTTATTACACTGTCCGCTAAGGCTGCAAAGGCGGCAGCTCCCGACGGAAGCATTGATATAGATTTGTCAGTGAGAGTGCCAGAGATTTGGCGATTCAGGATTGATATAAATTAGGATTGTGAGCTGCAAGCCTCGGTCGATCTGCCCTGCATTATCCAAGCGTAGAACTATTCTAGGGTATCGTGGCTTTCCGCGTGGGATGTGGCCGTTGGAGCAAGCGGTCGTGTGCTCGTTCCATCTGGTGTCGCAGGGGCAATCAATGCATATCAAATTATCTGGAGGAAGTTGGACGAGTGGATGTCAGATCCTCGGGTGTTGATAGGGCAGTTGCACCTTGCGCGCCCCCATGTCTGAGATGACACTGAAGGGCAAGATAAGCATGGCGCCCCTGAATGGGCAGACCCAATTTGCTTTACCTAAAAGTTATGTCATAGTGCAGCTCTCGATGTGAGGCCAAGAATAAGGCTCTCCAGCACGAGCGTACTACTATTGAGGGAAATGGTTCTGTCTCGATTCTTTAGCATGCAGAGATTGTTGGACTCCTAGTAGTATGATTCAATGATTATCAGTCATAAATGCTGCGATCTTACGCGTTGAGTGACCGCCAAGGACAGGGTCGATCTAGCGCTTGAGCTACGAACAGCCCACCGTGGCGATTACTCAGCATAATCGAAGCCTCTCTGAGTGGTCGGAGTTGGAAGACCCAAGACGACCTATCCGATGCCGGAGCACAGCTCTTTGGGGAATCTGTACTATGAAGATCCCCTGTTGCGATTCAGTCGGAAGCATCGCGAAATGTCGAGTACATAAGTTGTGCATGCTCGAGGCTTGAGCCATGACACCTTCCTCTCTATCGTTCCTACTGATCCTGAGGACTATTCTCCAGCCTCACCAAGTCCTTGATTCCAAGAACTGCTCTCACTGTCGCTCGAGCCTTGATTTCAGCAAGTGATTAGCACGATGGTGTCGGACATAGGCAATAGCCCAGTGAAGCATGGCACTGACAAGCAGTCAAGGCAAGAAGGCCGAGACTCCATCATTCATGGCGCTACTTCATCAGCAGCCCAATCCAAAGACCACTGGACCCACTCTGCCTACAATGCCTCTGCCCCCTTCGTCCCCCTCCTCACCCAAGAGATCATGCAATGGCTCGACCCCCAAGCCACCGATACCATCCTCGACCTAGGCTGCGGAGACGGCGCTCTCACCGCTAAGATCGCCGAGCGCTCTGCCCGTGTCGCCGGCTTCGACGCCTCCGCAAACCTCATCGAAGCTGGTCAATCGACCTACGGTACCGTGTCGAATCTTAGCTGGCATGTGCTTGATTGCCGATATCTCGAGAGCAGCAAGGACGTCAAGGAGGGGCAATACAATAAGGTCTTCTCAAATGCCGCCTTGCATTGGATCCTTCGAGATGCATCGACGCGGATGTCGGTGCTGAGGGGTGTACACCGCACCCTACGGCAGGGAGGAGAATTTGTGTTCGAGATGGGTGGAGCGGGAAATGTTGCAGAGGTTCACGCAGCTCTCTTGGCAGCTCTTGTGCACCAGGGTGTCAGCATTGAGAAGGCCAGAGAGACCAGTCCGTGGTTTTTTCCGTCAGAGCTGCTGATGAAGAACATGCTAGAAGAGGCAGGGTTTCAAGTGCAGCGATCGAAGCTTGAGTACAGGCCTACGAAACTGACAACGCAGAAGGAGGGTGGGATAGAAGGTTGGCTGAGGTTGATGGGTGCTCAGTTCTTGGAGGTTCTGGATACGGATGAGAGGAGGGAAGCTGTTGTGAGAGAAGTGTGTGATGTTCTCAAGACGATTCTTACGCACGAGGATGGGAATATGTACCTGGGGTATGTACGGTTGAAGGTTGTCGCTCGCAAATGATGTCTCGACACCTGCTCTCATTATTGACTAAAAATTTTCTTCACCTATACTCTGGTCGACTACGACGGCAATCATCGTACCGGAAACTGGAATATACACCTCCGGGAGCAATGGTTGGACGGGATGACGTTGGCTCCCAAACAACAAGAAGCCCAAGCAGCCGTCGCAGCGTCGCAGAGGCCATCCCATCAGCGCTGACTTAGGACTTTCCCGTCCTGGCAGAGCATTCTTTTCAACAGTCGGAAGCACGATCAAACGCATCCTACCTGATGTTCGATGACTCAGCGCTCGGTCAAAGTGCATGAGCTAACGGAGGCGATGCAGCAAGTCTGCCCAGACGTTAGTCAGACCAAATAGCCAGTGGGAACGACGAAACGATATTGGTGACTGGAATATAAAGCTTGGCTTAAAGCTTGGCTCGCTCTGTGACTCCGCCCGCGCCTTTATTGCGGCACTTGTTGTCATCGTTATGATTTTTCTATCGAATGATGACAATAGTCAGAGTGAACACGTGGGAGGATGCTGACGGTCTTGCCAATGTTATGCTATCGGCCGATGCGGTGGTCTTGGTTCAGCTACGATCTTAGAGCTTACTCACCCCAGAGGAGGGGAACCCGCTATATCCGAGCCTATAAATCTACGTGTCCCTTCTGTGGACAATAAGTAGCCATGTTTCCTCCACATAGTGAGACTCACATACATCCTGGAAGATCCTCCTAAAGCGAGCAGATTGCATCCAGTAGGAAGGATCTCCCCATTACCTCATGGTTAGGATCAAACCGATCCTCGACAGGGCAAGCAGCCATCTCATGGACAGTACCAGCAGCCCTCTGCAGATCCCCTTCCTCCCCATCCGACCTCTTCCTCCGCAATGAAGACCTACAGTCTATACTATACCGCCTCCAGAAGCAACGTCAAGCTGCACCTCGGCTCCTCCTCAGGGCCTTGTATGTACTACGGCGAAAGCACACTCCTAACCACCAAGCCGCAGCTCCAGCTGCGCTCCGGTGACTCGAAGAATGCCCCGGTGGTCGCCGTCGCAAAGCTCCACTATACCTCGCGCCACGTGCTCCTCGGATGCGGCGATTACCAAGACGACACCGAACAGAGCCTGGTGTGGGAAGAGATGCGTCGCGAGAAGTTCAGGCTGCAGCGCAGCGACTACGAATTCGACACGTCTGTCGGGCTGGAGTCCAGAAGGACATTTGGCTGGAAAGTGGATAAGCACTTGACCAAAACTGTGTATAGGTGCGTGGACGATGGAGGCCAGCTTGTGGCGAGTATGTCCAGTGGGGGCATGTTTAATTGGAAGAAGGGGGGTGAGATTGAGATTGCTGAGGGCTTGGATAAGCGGCTTGAGGAGCTGTTGATTGTGAGCGCGTTGGCGATTTGGGCGTCGGAGGCGGGTTGGTCGGTCTTCAAGGGGTATGGTCAGAGGCAAGATGGCGCTGAGGGTAGCGCCGCTGATGCCACTCACTAGCTGTTATTGTAGTATAAGTGTCAATTGATGGTCGGAGACGGCTGTCATGTTGCGAATATTCATGGAATGCAGCACACCTGTCCAACATCCCTTCAACGTGCAACTCGATTGATGAATGGTCTGGACTTAGATGACATGCAACACGGTCAACGATGGCAGCTTCGTCAGGCTGCACTCTCTCCAAACTTTCTGCCTCGATAATGCCATCTATCCGCCTAATCATAATGCCTTTCCCTGAACTTTATGCAGCTACAACTGCACATTCTGCATGCGATAGCGCGCTCCCGTTTCAATGTCCGACAAGATTCTTGATCCTCATGAGTAATCAAAGCCATGAAGATAGCGATAGCACTACCGTGCATCATGTCGAAGTAACAGGCTTGTGTGCACATATGAGGTAAATTAGGAAATGGGATATGAGATTTGGATTGTGAGGGAGGGTGGGAAAGGTATGGAATGGCTTGAAAGGTATGGAAGGTGGATAGAGGGAGGGAAGAGGGGGAGAAGAGGGTATACGAGGACGAAATGGCTGAGGGTGTTGGGTTGCTCTTTTGGGGGGGTTGTTCATGGAGCGTTAGGTAGGGCTGGGAGGAGGATAGGGGGAGAGGGTGGGGATGGTTTGGTGGTGGGTTTGCGCGGTTGGATGTAGGTATTGGATGTGGGTGTTTTGGCGTTGTGAGGTTCTGGCCTGGGGGATATATATTAGGGGCGATGTGAGTATTCGGCGGCATGCCAGCGAGGTTGCCGTTTGGGCCTCAGTATTATTCACTTCAGTCTTCAACGAGTGTACTAACATGTGGTAGCGTTTTACGGAGTACCTTAAAGTAATCAAGGGGTACTTTCCAAGCGCACAAGCTAGGCCGACAAGCGTTAGGCATGCGAATCCTTTTCGCTGAACGATCTCCGCCAAGGCGCCAACGGCCGCGATGCAACCTTCTTTCCTCCTCCGCATTTTCTCCAACAATAACAAAACGCCTCTGCCACACGCCTGCTCAAGCGGGTGAATGGTTACTCGCAAGGCCGAGTATCATCGATGGCAACTCTCTGGAGATCGTGACAATATGTAAAGACACAGTCAAATTGCTGCATTCCCTAGCCCAAAGGTAAGGGCGGGTACCAAACTTCTAACCTGCCAAATCCGGAAGTCCTCATTTCCACACCATTTTGTAGCCCCACGATCGTCCGCACGAGTATTTTTCTTCTTTTCTCCTGTTGTGCCCTCTTTCTTTCTTCTGTCTTGTTATCTGAGCATCGTCTTTGGTCTGCAATGGCACGGTAACGACTATCCTTTACTGCAGAATTGCTGGCCTACTCTCCTTCACTATCCCTCTCTTCTAAGGGGCCGGAAACATAAACAAAGAAATGCTGCAATAATATCACATATACCCCGCCTTCACCTCACATATTCTTTTAATGATTGGTCTACTACAAATAATGAAGTCTGTGTTCTACCTGGGCGCGGCGATAGCCTTGCTCCACTCTACCGTTGCCCTTTTCTCTCATGATGACCACCAGGACCCCATGGTCATTCAAAACGGCCGAGTAACGAACAAAGCCGCGGATCTAGCAAACTCGACAATAGAATCCCTCGAGATACAAGCAGTCGCCCAAGTGGCAGATGCATCAATCGATGACGCCGTTGTGCTGACCACCTCAGAACTCGACGACTCCAGCGATGCAAACCCCTACGCCCACCATCCACCTACCCCCAAATTCCAGGTCGGCTCTACGGGCTCCCAATGGGCCATAACATATATCCCCTACAACGACGACCTAACCTGCAAATCCCGCGCCCTCATCCACGCCGACGTCTCCACCATCGCCAGCAAAGGCTTCACAACCCTCCGCCTCTACTCAACCGACTGCTCCGCCCTCGCCCACATAGCCACCTACGCCCTCACCCTCAACCTCACCCTGATCCTCGGCATCCACATCGACAGCCCCGACCCCACCCAATCCCAATCCCAACTCTCAGAAATAATAACCTGGGCCGCATCCACCTCCTGGACCGGCGTCTCGATGATCGTACACGGCAACGAAGCCATCTTCAACACCTACATCCCCGCCCCAACCCTCTCCACCCTCCTCATTTCCTCCCGTAGCGCGCTGCGCGCAGCCGGCTACACCGGCCCCGTCACAACCACCGAACCCATCGCCATCCTGGACGAAAACGCCGCTCTGCTCTGTCCCACCCTCGACGTCGCAGCAGCCAACATCCACCCCTTTTTCCACGCCGAGATCAGCGCCGATGAGGCGGGTGCGTATGTGGCGGAGCAGTTGGAGGTGTTGGAGGGGATATGTCCGGGGTTGGAGGCGGTGAATCTGGAGACGGGGTGGCCGAGACGGGGGAGGAGGAATGGGAATGCGGTGCCTGGGGTTGGGGAGCAGGCGGTTGCGATGCGGGGGATTTTGGAGGGGAGTGGGGGGAGGAGTGTGGTGTTGGGGTTTGGGGATGATGGGTGGAAGGATGAAGGGGAGTTTGGGGTTGAGGGGAGTTGGGGGTGTGGACATTTGTTTGGGGTGGATTAGTGAGGGCGGCGGGTGAGGCAGAAGGGTTTGTATTGTGTTGGGATTGGGGTATGGTGTTTGGGCGGGTTGGGTTGTGTTTGGGTATGTGGTTGGGAGAGGCTCGTTCCTTCTCGGGCTGTTGACAGCTTTCGTGACTACTGTCGTAGACAACTGTAAGATACTACTGTATACCAACTAATCAGAGATCCATTCTTCGAAAAGGCCGAACGAAAGTGACTGAAATTACCCGTAAGCATGTATGTCATTGCTCGTCATCTACCTGCTTTTTATCATCATCATCATCACCATAGCCATATCATCATGCATTCATG